>MDTD01113109.1_pt1 | contig 16886 bp, 25 predicted proteins | sample 811221 | NCBI WGS metagenome assembly MDTD01 (sample SAMN05326646, study PRJNA326480) | marine metagenome | isolation source: seawater | place: Pacific Ocean: South West | collected 2011 | reverse complement strand
GGCGAACCATGAATGGCATTTCTGCGAGGGCATGATGACCCTTCCCTTGGTAAATAAGTGGGAGCGATCATAGATGGGCATTGCTGCGTGGTAACAAAGGCTCCCGTAAACTGGTGGAGGCGGTGTCGGTGTGACGATCCTGTGGAGGATTTTTGGCCCCCGTAAACTGGTGGGGAAGGGCGAAAGACTGGTGACATTGTTGCGTGATTAGTCTGACCCTTCCCTTTGGAGGCGATATATGACTGACCTTTCGGCTTGAACGACGTGGCCTCCGTGAAACTAATCGAGGAGGGTGTGTTCACAGGGGCATTGCTGCGACTGCTTTGTGACCCTCCCCTAACTGGTGGGAGCAATTGGTTGCAGGGCATTTCTGCGTAACGCGACTGGCTCCCATAAACTGATCGAGGAGGGTGGCCCGATGAGGACATTTCTGTGCATTCTGGGTGACCCTCCCCTAACTGGTGGAGGCGGTGTCGGGGTGACGTTCCTGTGGCGGATTTTTGGCCTCCATAAACTGATCGGGAAGGGTGATGACACATTGGCATTGCTGCGCCGCATTGATGACCCTCCCCTAACTGGTGGGAGTGGACACTTACTGGCATTACTGCGCGTTCTGCTTGGCTCCCATAACTAATCATTTCTTCAGTATCTCCTCGTATGTCTGCTCTATCTCTACTGGTGTCCAAACATCCTTGACCATTGCACCGTCTTTTTTAAGACGCTTCTGTATCGAGGACCAAAAACTCTTTTGGTGTGTATGGTGCTGCGCCCTAGACTTCTCAAACGAGATAGCCTTGTCCAAGTCCTGACGCGTTGCTTGCCCAAGTTTAACACCTGTCTCCGGCAACCTGATCGTCTCAAACAAATCTTTCGCGTACATCTTCATCGTATTCTTGCGTGACACATTCGGTGTCGATGTCTGCCCCTTGCTCAGAACGTGCCTCTTGAACAAGGCACGATCTAATTTAGGACGTATAACTGTATCCCAACGTGCGATCTTCTCTAGGTATCGAGCCGTTGCCTCCGTCCGTAATGCTTCATCTGTCTTCAACATCTCGAGATACCTGTCCTTGGCTTCGGTTGCATTGGCAGCATCTGCCCACGCTTTCTCCACCGCTAAACTTACTAAACTAACCTTCTGGTTCATTACTAACCTCCTTTAATTTTACTGGTTCACTATAGATGTCAGCTATCTCGACATCCTCTTCTCTCGCACCCACAAGGAGCGAAAACTCTCTTCGAGCATAGTTGATTGCGTCCTCTAAACTAGAAGCGTCATCAACATAAATGGTCCTGCTGACCATGCCCTCACACGTTATCTCATAGGCTTTCATCACGCACCTCCTTGTAATCGATGCGTAGATTGACGCCCAAGTTGTAGATACATTCTCGTTTGAACTCTTCGACACGTCTGATGGCGTCCGTTACATCCTTGTTCTCATAGGTCTCGATGATATCTTCCAACCGATCCAAGACGTAGTGCATACATACCCTGTTATCCATCATCTATTAACACCGCTCCTTCTAAATGAAACTGATACAGTTCTTGTTCAGCTTGCTTGAACTCTTTGGCTAACCGATGAAGGATATCAGCTTGCCAATCCTCCATGCCGCTTACAACGGCCCCCCACAATTCTACATTGCGACTTTGATCTTCAAGAAAGGCTGCAATACAGCCAACCTCTGCCAATTCTAATTCAAACTTCATGGCTCTCTTACTGGTTAAAAGTTTCCTGTTACTCATCGCTCGATCCCTTCAAGTCTGTAATCGAGAACTTGAGTTCTCCCTTCGTCTCTAAGTGCTCGGCCTCGTTTGCTGCATCCGACAGTGCCTCGGTCAGTAAGTACAACATATCCAAGTCTTTGTTCTTGATTACGATCTTGTCCAAGTCAGGCAGGTGACATTTAACTTGATGCTCACCATCTTTGTACACAATACAAACAGAGTTGATTGCCCTCCTCAGTTCTTTCCTCGAGATAATCTTGGCCCCCTCGGGTATCCTCTCGTCAGTCATCTTCGACCTCCATAAATCCAGTGCCACCGCACTCCTCACAATCCACTCGTCTAGTATCCAGATATCCAACGTCCCTGTCAAAGTTTTGTGGTCGAGAAAATTCAGCTTCAACCCACCCAACTCCGTCACAATCAGGGCAATCCTTGAATGTCGGTTCTCGGTCCTCGTTGTAGAATACCTTGTTAAAGATATCGCTCAACATAATCTCTATTGGATCAACGCTAGTCATTCTCGAACTCCCCTTGATCTTCCGCTTGTAAGAAGTCAGCAAAGGTCTCACACATCTGCGTTATAACCGTAGCAAGTGCCATGTCTCTCTGTTCTTTCTCCGTCGTAAGCATAAGCGTACCGCCCAATGCCCTCGCCAAACTGACCATTGCCATCTTGCCATCTGCTTCATTCTTCTTCAGATACTTCATGATTACTTTATAAGCCTTCTTGAAACTTTCATCTGCATCAAAGTCCGCTCGTATTACTGTTTCATATTTAGGCATCTTCAAACTCCCTCAGTATTGACTTGATCCTTGTCCGCCATGCCCTCGCATCTTCATACGACTCGAAAGTCGGTGTCCCTGCGGTAATCATGTTGATGTTGTTGGCCTCCATCGTCTGAAGCCAATAGTCCACATCGCCATAGTAAGCAGACAGCATTGTCTTTATGTCTCGTCTCAATCCCTCACGCATCTTCACACTCCTCGTACTCTGGCTCCCAACTATGGTTCTTGCCATTGGCATACATGCCCTCAAAGTTGCCGCACTCGTCTTGGTAGTCAGCGTTTACCTCAACGCCCAGATCAACCAACTTATTCCACACGTTCAACGGTGGCCCCCACGCAGTCCAACAATTGAAATTAAACCATGCAGTGCAATCATCATCGAAATCGTGCTTTCCATCTGTCTCGAGATCCCCATGCACATCGACATCACAGACATCCCACTTGGTATCCCACTTGTCGTATCTCCAGTCATACCACTGCGGACTTGTGGTCTCGAAACCATACTTGTTGCTCTTAACATCTGGTGCAGCCCACAACTCAAAGGGCATAGGTATAACCACATCACAGAAACGGCTATTCTCTTTTAGTTCTGCGTACAGTTGTCGGACCAGTTTGCTCGGTCCTTTGATCGATACTTGTTGATAGCAATGATTAGGCATTTAGTTCATCCTCCATGTCATAAATTCTTGTTGTTATCGCGCTCAATGCGCCCCCTAAATATTCTTTCGGACAGTTCAACACTACATCCCTCACATCATATCGATTGAGTGCTGCGGCCTCACGAACATCCCTGTTTCCCGAACAACTGTGTCCATGTGCTCGAGGGGCAGTGCGAGGCGTGTCAGCCACAATGGGTTCAACCTTCTCTCCACCCACTGCATTAAAGTTTAAAAACTCTAGTAGCTCGTCCTTGCTTGTCGGTACTCCGACCTCGCTCCAGTCCTTACCGAACTCACGCTTCGCATCTGCTTGCGTCCCGACCCACGAACCTTGGTTGTTTGTATATAATCTCATTCAGATACCTCCACTTTTTTATCTATTGGAATAAAAATTTTTAGGTGAATAAATCCCCCCTGCATTGAACTAATGCTGTATTGATAAGGGCACGTTTTTACCCACTGCAAAAAGCTCTCCATGTTTTCAATTTGAAAATTCATTGTCACTCCACAAAATGTAAATTAAAAGAATAATACGGTTCGACATACCAATTAGGATTGTCGATAACCATTGAGGCATGAACCGCCCACTCAAACGGCCCTCCCTCTAAACTCACAGACCAGTACTTGCCGTATCCTCTGTTGTCTGTTTCTTCTGGTGTCCAAATATGACACTCAGTTTTAGGGTCCATTCCTATCTGTTCGCACCACTTGCATAGCGCCTTGTGCAAAGACTTTGCCGCCCCTGCCTTGGTTTTGTATGCCTTGGGATCCCAGTCCAAGACCATCGATCCCTCTTCCCAACAATTTATGATAAGCTTTTTAGTCATCTGTTTGTTACCTCCACAACATAATCCCCACCAGTTTGAGCAGAGTGAAGAAGTGCAGCCTTTTCTGCTTCTTTTCTTGTAGCCCAGTATTGATTTTCAACTACTCCGTATCCTCGTACCTTGTCCCTTATGTAATACTTACACCCTTCTTTCTCCGTTTGATCATGTATCTCCTCTACTGTGTCATAAACTAACTTGGTTACGTCCTCGCCATTCCATTCGATCTCCATGTCTGTGAAGCCAAAGTTCTCTGGGTCATATGCAACCATCTCTTTCACCGCCTCGACAAAAGAAGTTGCCTCCTCGATTATAAACGGCTCCATGCCGCTGTCCGTTTCAAACCATCCTTCAAGCATCTTCTAGCTCCTCCTGTTTGTAATGCTCTGCAATCTCATGATAATTAATCTCACCCAAAGCGGAGTTTAACAGGTCCAACATAAAACCCTCGAAGCCTCCACTGTTCTCGATCTGCATTTCGACTTGCTCTTCAATGTAATCTGCGGTGATTTTAAGCCCCTCTTCTTGATCAAAGGTAAACACATCACCAAGCCATAGGTTCACGAGCCACGTTTCTTTGTTACTCCATCCATTGTAAGACATTCTAAATCTCCTCATGTTGTCTTATAAAGTACCATATAATATCATCTAGCATCATTACAAGAGGCAGAACGAAAATAATTTAATTTTTTTCTTAAAAAGGGATTTGCCCCCTCTTTGTTTTTTTTTTTTTTCAAAAACACGTTTTGACCGTACTCAACGTACTCAATCCTGAAAAAGTGTTTATATACAATAAGATAAGGTAGTTTTGCACCGTACTCACTGATGTACTCAGAGTACACTTGACCGTACTCAATAGCTCCATTTGCCTCGATCAAGCCATCAATAAAAATAAAAAATAAACTTTTTCGGTAAGGAGGGGGCATTTTCTGTTTATAGACAAATCAAAAATATTCGGTGTATTGTCGGAAAAAACAACGGAGAAAAACGTATGCCCAGTATCAAGGCAGAGGTCGAAGATAAACATGACCGTAAATTAACAAACAGACAAATGAGTTTTGCAAGATACGTTGTTGAAGGTATCTACAGCAATGCGGAGTGCGCTCGTAAGGCAGGGTTCAAGTCCGATCTGGCTGTCGAACACGCTTCTCGTTTGCTTAATGGCAGAGACTACCCACACGTTGTTGAGTATATCGAAGAGTTGAGAGAAGAACGTGAAAGGCGGTATGGAGTTACGACTATCGGTCAGCTTGAAAGATTGTATGAGTTGTCGAAGGGGGCCGAAGATGCAGGACACTTTTCAGCAGCAATTAACGCGGAGAAGATACGGTCAGCCCTTGGCGGATTGACCATCGATAGGAGGGAGACGATCAATACAATCGACCAACTATCGAGGGACGAGATTACAGCACGTTTGGCAGCATTACAAAAACAATATCCACAGGCTTTTCAGATCGAGGGCGAGTACAAGGACATAACCAATGAGCAAGGGACCAGAGGCGAACTTTTGGAACTCGATACGCCAGAACCTACCGAAGAAGTGGTTCGCAACGCGGATTGAAAACAAGCATGGGGGTGGTGTTCCAGACGTTCATGTAGTCGCTGACGGTGTTCCGTTCTGGTGCGAACTGAAGGCAAGCAAAAGCAATAAGCTAAATCTATCGCCGCATCAAATCGCTTGGAATATGGCATATTGGGCACGAGGTGGGGCAAGTTTTTACTTAGTTAAGTGCCTCTCTACAAGAGACATACTTTTGTTTGAGGGCAACCAAGGACCGAGTTTAGCGGAGCATGGGATCAAGGGTTCGGAGGGCCATAGGTTTAAGGATCTTGGGTCATTGTTCGAAGCCCTGCGGCCCCACGCGGCGCGTATCTTGAAGCTCGAGCCAAGCCCTGCGGCCCCACGCGGCGCTTTTTCCCAGGCGAGGCGACCGAGGAACGAGGGAGCCGAGCTACAATAAAACTGGGTCGCTTGCGACACAATTCTTTTACCGCGTCATTACGCGGAATGCGATCCGCTATGGCGGACGCACATTATGATAGTAGTGAAGAAGGGGCCGAAGCCCCTCCAGTTAATTTGTACACACTCCTTCCTCTATCAATCTAGCTGCCATTCGACCAAAAGCTCCTTGTAACTGCCACACCAGACCGTTATCGATTAGGTGTTGCCATGCTGCGATATACTCATGTTCTTCAAGATCTTCGTATGTTCCTTCGACGATATCGATTGCTTTCATGTTATCCATTATCTAGCCTCCATTCCTTTCAAGTCGCTAATATAGAAGTGCTCGTCATCTCCGATGGGCATCATCTTGTCGGCACCGAGCACGAGATACTGTTCATAGTTCCGTTGTGCCACGCCCCATCGTCCGTATCCAAAGACTGATAGGATACCGTTGATACGATCTCGTGTGGTGACGGTAGGCCAACCTGCCAAGCGAAAGCCAATGTCGCCATCGAGTGTGCGCCATGCGATAAAGTTGTCATGTAGCCAAACGACATCTCCGTTGGTTTTGGTACGAGCAGCCGAAGCGGGTCGTCTGTTGTAAAAAGCCTTTGCGATTTTATATGTTTCTTTTCTCATGTTACCTCCGAGAGTTGGTGAGGGAGCCGAAGCCCCCTCGGTTGAGTTACTTGACGTCGAAGCCGACGGTGATGTCTTTGAGTACATCGGTGACACGTTCTCTGAACTTGCCGTCATCCTCCTCTCTTTCGTCGAGATATTCGCCAAGTATGGAGCCGATCTCGTACTCGTACTCGTGAATATTGAAGTCGCTGTAGTCACTGATGTCAAAGTTCATATTCATCCACTCTGAGATCCGTTCGTCGATATCGTCCTGACGGGTGCCCATATCGTCTGAGTTCTCCTCAATCATCTGCTGCATCCTTTCTTTGAGGCGTGGTTCGATAAGAGCCATGATTACATCTGCAACCTTGAGCAGTTGATCTTCAGTGTGCATTGGTGAACGTTCGATAATGTCAGTCATTTGATTTCTCCTCCGTTGACTGTTTGACTGCTAGGTTGAAACCCCTAGCAGCCGCTTCGCGTAACCGTGGTCTGTCACTCTCCTTATGGCGAGTGATCCACGTTCGCAACTCATCCCAAGACTTGGGTATTGGAAATGTTTTGATATACTTCAAGAAGCCTCCTTCACTTCTGGATACTCAATCACATCCGAGGTGTACTCGTGATCTTGTTGTGCTTGATACAGTGTGTCCTCGAGCATCTTACGACGACCTGTGATTAGGGTTTGAAGTAACTGGTGCGCATTACTGTACTTGTCATGTGGACCTGCCTTCATCCCCCATTCGATCAAAATGTTAGTGTCTCGTTTACCGAACTGCCACTGACCTTGAGGTTCGCTTGATGTGTAAGATAGTTTAGCCATGATGGGCCTCCTTTTTAACACGCATGACGGAATTGTCGTACGATGTGTCAAGATACCTGCGGATCAAAGGATCGTGCCAAGGGAGCCACTGCACCCTTGGGAATCGTCAAGGTGTTTCGCAAGGCGAAGTGACCTTACGTCAGAGCCACTGCACTGATGTTAGGTCACGTATCACCGACCCCTGAATACTTGGAAGGGGTTGACGACACATCCTTTGATAACGCCACGCGGCTTGAGCACAGTCCGTACGGCTATTTTGTTGTGTGTGTAGCAACAGGCGCACGTACACGGACTGGACAAGCTCCAAAGAGGCTCCGATGTACGCTGACATCACATGGAACGAACGAGCTTTGGAACAAAGTCGGTAGTGCAATGTTATGTCCCGTCACATTGGAGAAAGCTTGTCTGCCGTGGACAGCGCAAGGATCCGGGTGCAACTCCCAAAAAAACAAAAGGTCGAAACCAAAACTTTTTTCGTATTACAAAGACCCCCCGGGGGGTCTACAATACAGCTTGTCCCACATGACCAGTTGCAAACAAACATGCAACGGTACAAACCACCAACGGGGGTTACTGCTGCAAAAGCGGAACAACATTTTGCAGGGACCGAACCCCCACAACCCCCTTATTTGTGATACGTCTCCTGTGTGTGCGCCCTATAATGTTGGTTTTGTAAATTCATTCGTGTATAATACCGTTTGAGAACGTAAGGAGAACACCCATGGCTCGTAACTACAGATCCGAGTACGACAACTACCATTCGTCCCCAAAGCAGAAAAAGAACCGAGCAGCGAGGAACGCGGCCCGTGCAGCTATGATCAAGAAAAAAAGGGTCAAGAAGGGTGATGGTAAGGACGTGACGCACAAGGATGGGAATCCAAGAAACAACGGAGCGGGTAATTTGGGAGTGTTGTCCAGGAGCAAGAACCGTAGTTTCAAGCGGACGAGACGGGCGAAGAAGGCACAAACTCACTGAAAAAAATTCCGGGTGTATTTTCATTTGGGTTTATTGTAAAGTAGCGTTGTAACAACGGAGCATGGGCCATGAGCTTTTTAGATTTCACCAATCTCGTATCGGACGATCAACTTTCTGAGTTAGCGGCATTGAACGCTGAGAGGGCAGCGGAGGGCAAGGAGCTTATTACATTATTGGATGTGATGGCGGACGATACTATTTTGGAAAGCACTGGGGTTACTACTACTTCGGCGGAGGCGGAAGCTACGTTAAATGAGATGGCGGCGATAAATGACGCGGCTGCGGGATTATCGGAAGTAGATCGTTTTACTGGTAAAGACACTAACGAGGTTATTCGAGATTTGGTTCAAGAGAACATAGATGCGGGGGGCACTCCTGATGTTGTTAACTTGATAGAGACGTATATTGACGATCAGGCGAATGCGACGGTTGAGCTTGCGGGTGGCGAATTAGATCTGAGTGACTTAGCAGACTACGGACAGGGTAGTTCTCCTGTTTTAGCACCTGACGGAAAAGGAGTTATCAGAGGTGGCAGGTATATTTCTTTAGACCCTACTCAAAGCAGTTTAAATTATAGGGAGGTCCAAGAGTTAAAAGGCTTTGCTACCAGAAACACGAACCTTTTATTAGCGCAGCAGGAGTTTGAGGATAACGGGACGCCTATTGCTGAGACCTTAGGTTTGAAGATGCCTGGGGATGACAACTTTGACCGTGATGATCGGGAGAGGATACAGGAAGCGGAGAATGCTGCTGCGGTTCTTTTGAGAGAGCAGTCGAATCTTGATTACCATAGGTATTTACAGAAAAAAAGCGAGTCTGGACCGAGTGCCATTGAGATACATAACCAGATCTTTGGTGGTGGGGGCAACGCACCTGGGACCGTGAAACAGGACGAGAATGGAGACTGGTATGCTGTTAAGCAGATAGAGGGCACGAATGCCCTTGGACGAGATTACAGCATTGATCCGAAGGACGATAACAAAGGACCGACGTTCGGTGGGAATGTATCGAAAGACATAGAGGAAATGTTTCCTAACGAGGTCGCTGCGGCGGGTGGGTCTTCTGATTACACGGGTAGTATTAAGGATATATTCAAGGACACGGACGTAGATTCGTTGGGTTATGATGCTGCAACTGGAACATACAACCCAGTTGAGACAGTTGAAGAAACGGAAACAGATATCGCTCAACCTGGGGACTTGGATGTTCCAGAAGTTTCAGTTGAACCATTGGAGGGAACTCCTGCTGATTTGGTTCAGCAGGCGGGAATGGATGACCTGTCTGGCTTGGATTTACTTGCTGAAGAGACAGGCGCGGTTGAAGGGTTTACACCTACAGCAGACACATTCAATGCTGTGAATACGTTTATGGAGGACGATCAGTTCACACGTCCTAGTAACATATACACAGATGACGTTATCAATCGAATGGATGATGATGATGATTTCTCGGAGCAGGTAGCCACTGATGCTCTGACTCCACAAGAGATTAGTGATCTTGCTGCTTCTGCTTTGGATAATGTAGACGAGGAGGCTCTGTATGGACCTGTTGAGATATCGATAGCAGGTTTTACAGAAGAGGGACTAGCGGACGAAGTAGCTAAGTATACAGGGAGCGAAGATCCACCGGGTGTGATAGCGAGTGCTTCAGAAATATTAAATTACATAAAATCTAATCCAGATCTTTCTCTTACAGAAGTGGCGCAGGGTTTAGGTTATTCTTCTGCGGGTGGCTTTATGGAGGAGCTTGCTCTTCGTGCTCAAGGCACGGGAACCATGATTGACGACGCTTTGAATTTTCTTGCAGGAAGAAACTTAATTCGGGATGCGGCGGTTATAAACCCTGAGTATGCTGACAACTTAGCAGCCTTAGAAGACTTGAGTGGTTTAGATATGTTGGCTCTTGAGACTCGAGCGGCTGAACTAGGTGTTCCAGTGGCCTCGCTCCTTAATCCTTTAATCAGTGATTCTACTGGTGCTTCGATACCAATGTCAGTTACCCAAGAGGGTGGAGAGTATGGGATAGGAGAGTATCTTCTTGGTACAATGGGAGAGTACAATCCTGCCACTGGTAAAGTTGAGGGGGGAAGTGGAATTGCTGCCTCTCTTAATGAAAAGTCTGGTGGTTTGTTTGCTAGTTTACCTGAAGATTACAGAGATGCGATTATACAAGGGATGCCTGATCCTAACAACATTGGTTTCACGATTGGTGGAAATCCTATTACAGACCCAAGTTTATGGATGTTGGATACGGCGATTCAAGAAGTTGGAGGCTTGTTGGTTGATGGGATACCCATGCTTATTAATGCGCCAGTTGGAATTGCATTAAGTTTGCAACAAAACATTGCGGAAGCGGGGGCCGCTGCATCGAATGACGTTGCGGATCAAATGGATGCTCTTCGTGACACGGCTTTCAAAGATTTATCGGACGAAGAGTTTAAAGACGCAAAAGATGCAGCGATGACTCAAGGTTTTTATACGGCGGGTTTATCGGGTGGTGTTGTTGATACGATGTCTGCTGCCCTAGCTTTGGGTGCTCCAAAGATTCTTGTGAAAGCTTTGCCTGGAGTTCTAACAAGGGTTTCGACTGTTCTTGGGAGTGAGTTTCTTGCAGGAGGTCTAGAACAAGGTTCTGTAAACCAAGCGGTTATATCTGCCATGAAAGCAGAGGGTTTGAATCCTGAAGATTATGATGTGGATTTATTAAACGGTACGTTTAACGCAGCATGGTCTGAGATGTTCGGTGCCGGACCTGCGGCTGTGGGTACAGCTTTTCAAGGAAATGCAGCGGGTAACGTAGATGTTGGGGCAAGCACTGCGGGTTCTAGTTTACCCGCAGGGGCGGGACAAGACAACAATCCAAACGAGGGGCCAGACCTAATTGCTGCACAAGGATTGAATACGATTGAAAGCAACGAGGTTACGGACAGTAACGGTGTTGTTTATCTCGTGGATACAGCGGTGGATGCGAACGGAAACACTTCGGTTACGGTTACGAATAAAAATACGAATACTTCAAAAACTACGAATGTTTCAACTGGTAACACGAATGTTGTTAGTGTGGGAGCTAACACTAGTGTATTTGTGGACAGTACCAATACAAACAACTCGAACACTGTAAATGTTAGTACGTTAACTCCTGGTTCTGAAGTTACTGTAGGTGGAGGGGAAGGTTTACTTAATGACGACGTAGATGACACAGAAGTTTTAAAAGCCACAGGCACAGATGATATAAGTTCGGATGGAGTTCTAACATATGACCCTAACAGAGTTCTAACATATGACCCTAACACTGTTTATCGAAGAAACAATATATCGTATCTTGGAGATCCATCTAACGGAGTTCTTGCTGATGGAAATATAAACGGAACCGTTTACAAAGATGGTCAAGTTGTCTTTGGAACAGGAGAGGCAGAAGGAACCAATATTGTTAATAATGTGGATGTTTCGGGAACAGGGATTGCAGGGGTAATACAAGGTGATGGCACTGGTGATGGTACGGCCACTGGAAACTTAACACTTGTTGGAGATTCAAGCACCACGACAAATGGGGATCTTACAATTACCACTGTAACAGACGCAGATGGAAACGCGACAGTCAGCACAACCAATAATGTTACTGGAGAAAATACGATTACGAATGTGTCGGTGGGAGATTCAACTTCTGTAACGAACGGTAATACAACCGTTGATATAAACGCGGATACAAACGGAACGACCACACAGACAACAGATAACAAGGTTACTACGGTTGAGGATGGATCTTCAACAGTTAATACAGGGGTGAATGTTGTTACTACAGTTGAAGAACCAGAATATCAGTTTGGAGACCCCGGCGTAACAATTCCTCCAGACGTAACAATTCCTCCAATTGAAACAGTTTTTGTTCCTGAGACGGAGTTTACACCTGAAGATGACGAAGAACCGCCTGTTGGAGAACAAGATCCGGGGTACACATCTGGAATAGCGGGGTTATCTGGAGCGAGACCTACGGTTGCGCCGTATTATCAGCCACAACAAACTGGTCAATATTCCTTCTACGTGCCACAACCGGGAGTGGATCAAACAGTTCCTGCGGGTCCAGTCTTTACGGATCCAACGTCTTACTTGGCACCTACGGCGAGTCCGCAGTATGGATATGGATACATTGCTCCTAATGCAGAGCTTGAGTATTTGAGAAGATTAGCCGAGATTCAAGGCACGGGAGACGAGAAATTACCTTCTGAAAACTTGATGGATGGCTCATGAATCTACAAACACTTCCTGAAGAAGCGTTAAAAGAAATCTTAGCACTGACTGAGGCTAAGAAAAGATTAGATTTAAGGGAAAAAGCGCAACAATATTTCATGCCCTTTGCGCACCACGTTTATGATAACTTTATTGAGGGCAGGCACCACCGGGTTATAGCGGAAAAGCTTGAACAGGTGGCGCAGGGTAAGTTGAAACGGTTGATTATCAACATGCCACCGCGTCATTCTAAGTCTGAGTTCGCTAGTTTTCTGATGCCTGCGTGGTTTTTGGGCAAGAATCCTAAGTTGAAGATCATTCAGGCCACCCATAACACGGAGTTGGCGGTTAGATTTGGTAGAAAAGTGCGAGATTTGATCGACGACCCCGCATATAAGGAGATTTTTCCTGATACAAACCTCAAAGAAGACAACAAAGGGGCAGGAAAGTGGCAAACTGACAAGGGTGGCGAGTATTTTGCTGCGGGTGTAGGTGCTGCGGTCACTGGTCGTGGTGCGGATTTGTTTGTTATTGACGATCCACACTCGGAACAAGACGCCATGAGCGACAGTGCGTTTGATAATGCGTATGAATGGTACACTTCTGGTCCCCGTCAGCGTCTCCAACCGGGTGGTGCGATCATAATTGTTATGACAAGATGGGGAAAAAAGGACTTGACAGGCCGTTTGATGGCTGCACAGGGCGGTGATGTCATGGCAGACCAGTGGGAAGTGGTAGAATTTCCTGCAATCATGCCCTCAGATCAACCATTGTGGCCTGAATTTTGGGAAAAAGAGGCGTTATTGGGGATAAAAGCCTCTCTTCCTGTGCAAAAATGGAATGCACAGTGGCAACAAACGCCGACAGCTTCAGATGCTGCAATTATCAAGCGGGAATGGTGGCAACCGTGGGAGAAAGAAGAGATTCCGCCTATAAAATACATCATTCAGTCGTATGACACGGCGTTTTCTAAGAAAGAATCCGCAGATTATAGCGCGATTACAACATGGGGCGTGTTTGAACCAGAGGAAGGTGGGGTAGATAACCTGATTTTGATGGATGCGCGGCGTGGGAGGTGGAATTTTCCTGAATTAAAGGAGATTGCTCACGAAGAACACGAATACTGGGAGCCAGATATGGTGATTGTGGAGGCGAAAGCGACGGGTACACCACTGATTGACGAGTTACGTTTACGTGGAATACCTGCTTTGGGCTTCTCTCCAGGCAAAGGAAAAGATAAAATAACTAGAATGCACATGGTTGCGCCATTGTTTGAAGCAGGTGTAGTATGGGCACCAAACGATAAAAAGTTTGCAGATGAAGTAATTGAAGAGGTAGTGTCATTTCCTAATGGCGATCATGATGACTTTTGTGATAGCATGACACTAGCATTAATGCGTTTTCGTCAGGGTGGTTTTATTTCACTACACGGTGAGAACGAAGAAATAGAAGAATATCGTCCTAGAAGGGAGTATTACTGATGGCATTACCACCACTCGTAGATTCAGGGATCAGACCCGAAGATATGATAGCGGACGAAACGTCTGTTGATGTATCTGTGCCACAGCCTCAAGACTTTACTGGTGGGGCGGAAGTTATAAGCGATGGACAGGGCGGAGCGATAGTGCAAAGCTTGGCGGATATAATCGCAGCGGAAGAAGCTGCTATAGCTGAACCCAGTCACACAGATAATTTAGCGGAGTTTTTAGATGAAGCGTATCTTGGAGAAATCTCGTCAGATCTTCGGGCGTCTTATGAAGATGATTTGGAGTCCCGTTCTGAGTGGGAAGAGACTTATACAAAAGGTTTGGACCAACTTGGTGTCAAGTATGAAGAGCGTAGTCAGCCGTTTGAAGGGGCTTCTGGGGTCACGCACCCGTTAATATCAGAAAGCGTAACCCAGTTTCAGGCACAGGCGTACAAAGAAATGTTGCCTGCGGGTGGCCCTGTTCAGGTGCAGGTTCTTGGTTTGCAGGATGCAGCCCGTGAGGAGCAGGCTTCTCGTGTAAAAGATTTTATGAACTACCAGATTACAGAAGTCATGGAAGAGTTTGATCCTGACATGGATCAGTTGTTGTTCTATTTACCGTTGTCAGGATCTTGTTTTAAGAAGGTATATTTCGACGAAGCGAAACAAAGACCTGTTTCAAAGTTTGTCCCTTCACAAGATCTTGTGGTTTCTTATGCGGCCTCTGATTTACAAACGGCTGCACGAGTTACACATGTGCTTCGTATGGATGCGAATGAAGTTCGTAAGATGCAGATTGCAGGATTCTACAGGGATGTAGAGTTAACTAAAAACGATGATGATGAAAATGAAGTACGACAGAAGATAGACGAAATACAGGGTACTTCCAAAGGCTACTCAGATGACGTGTTTACTATATTGGAGATGCACGTAGATCTAGATCTTGAGGGCTTTGAGGATATAGCTCCAGATGGGGAACCAACAGGGATAGCTCTGCCATACATTGTTACGATTGACGAGGGATCAGGGAAGGTTCTTGGTGTTCGTCGTAACTTTGAAGAGGGGGCAGACTTAGCGCGAAAACAACAATACTTTGTTCACTACAAGTTTATGCCAGGTTTAGGCTTTTATGGCTTTGGTCTGATTCACATGATTGGTGGTCTTGGTCGTGCGGCAACGAGTATCCTTCGGCAGTTGATCGATGCGGGTACACTTGCCAACCTCCCGGCAGGATTCAAGGCCAGAGGCGTAAGGGTTCGCAATGACGACGAGCCGTTACAGCCGGGTGAGTGGCGGGACATTGATGCACCTGGGGGCAACATAAGGGACGCAATTATACCGCTTCCGTACAAAGAGCCATCAGGAACCCTCGCACAGCTTCTAGGATCCCTCATAGATAACGGAAGACGGTTTGTGGCACTAGCAGACCAACAAACGTCAAACATGAATCAAGAGGCTCCTGTGGGCACTACAGTGGCCCTGTTGGAACGAGGCATGAAAGTCATGTCTGCGATCCACAAGCGACTGCATTATTCTCAGAAGAAAGAGTTCCGTATTCTGGCTAGGATATTTAGAGATAATCTACCACAAGAATATCCATACGATGTGGCAGGAGGAGACCGTAGGGTCATGGCTTCTGACTTTGATGGTCGTGTAGATGTGGTTCCTGTTAGTGATCCGAATATCTTTTCGATGGCACAAAGGGTGACATTGGCACAGACTCAGCTACAGTTGGCTCAGTCTAATCCAACGGTCCACAACCTTCACGCAGCTTTCCGTCGTATGTATCAAGCTCTGGAGGTTCAAAACATTGATGAGATATTGCCTCCACCACCACAACCACAGCCATTAGATCCGTTGATTGAAAACGCTCGTGCGTTGACGGGAGAGTTGTTGATGGCGTTTGATGGTCAGGATCATGACGCACATATCGAACTACATGTTATGTTTATGAAGACACCTATCGTCATGACTTCACCACAGGTTATGGGTACATTGATGGGACACATTCAAGAACATATATCCAAGAAAGCTCGTGAGATGGTTATAACTCAGATACAGGGGCTTGTCTCTCAAGTTCAACTAATGGCACAGTCTGGTGCTATTAATCCACAAGATGCGCAGCAGCAAATCATGGAAGTTCAACAACAGATGCAGAATCCAGAGGAGTTAGAAAAAGCAGTGGCTCTACAAGAGATGCAGTTGATGAACGAGCTTATGCCAAAGATTACGCCACAGGGAGAGGATCCAATGAAAGATCCGCTTGTACAGATCCGTATGCAAGAACTTGGTGTAAAACAACAAGACATGCAGCGTAAAGCACTCGATGACGCGGCTCAGATTGATTTGGAAATGCAGAAGATGCAACAACGTGCAGCAACAGATGCGGCTCGGATTGAAAGCATGGAAGACATAGCCGATCAGCGTAACGACACCAATCGTGAGCGTATCGATGTACAGCGTCAGAAGATGCAACGAGGCGGCTGATGGACCCCGTATCTTGCGTTGCTTTAGCGACAGGTGCGTACAAAACGCTCAAAGCTGCTATTTCTACGGGCAAGGATCTTCAAGATATGACGGGAACTTTGTCTCAGTGGGGTAAAGCTTTCTCTGATTTTTCTAATATTGAGGAGCGTGAAAAGAACCCTCCGTTTTGGAAGAAGACATTCAAAGGGTCTGATGAAGAAACTGCTTTAGAAATCTTTGCAAACAAAAAGAAAATGGAACAAATGAGGGCTGAGATCAAAGATCATATCTCTTGGAACTATGGGCCGAGTGCTTGGAAAGAAGTCCTGCAAATAGAAGCAGATATGCGTCGAAAAAGAAAACAAG
>MDTD01018107.1_pt1 | contig 16891 bp, 15 predicted proteins | sample 811221 | NCBI WGS metagenome assembly MDTD01 (sample SAMN05326646, study PRJNA326480) | marine metagenome | isolation source: seawater | place: Pacific Ocean: South West | collected 2011 | reverse complement strand
TAATTTGTGGGGCGATGGCGGAATTGGTAGACGCGTTGGTCTTAGGAACCAATATGGCAACATGTGAAGGTTCGAGTCCTTTTCGCCCTACCATTAAATTTTATGAAAGTTACAGTAGAAAATAAAAAAGGATTAAACCAGGATCTTAAGATTTTTATCGATAAAGAGACAATCAGCGCTCATATGGATGAAAAGTATGAGGAGATCAAAGGAAGTGTTAATCTGAAAGGCTTCAGACCAGGCAAGGTCCCAAAAGAAATTTTAAAAAGACAATTCGGTAAAGCCGTGTTCAGTGAAGTTTTAGACAAGGTTTTAAAAGAGACTTCTACGAAAGCACTAAAAGAAAAAAACATTAAGCCTGCAGGTCAACCAAAATTGGATTTAAAAACATATGGAGAAGATAAAGATTTAGAATATGTTTTATCAGTAACAGAATTACCAAAAGTGGAAATAAAATCTTTAGAAAATATAAAGTTTGATGAATACTCGGTTAAAATAGATGACAGTGAAACAGATAAAAGGATAAAAGAAATTGCAAAAAATCAACCAAATTTTAAGGAAGTAAGCTCAGAGACTAAAGCTAAAGAAGGTGATTTAGTAACTCTAGACTATAAAGCTACAGTTGATGGAAAAGAATTTAAAGGTAGTGATGGAAAAAATACTCAGCTAACTTTAGGTAAAGATTTATTCTTAAAGGGATTTGATAAACAATTAATTGGTGTAAAAAAAAATGACGAGAAAGTTGTAGAAGCAACCTTGCCAGAAAATTTCCCTGAAAAAGAACTAGTTAACAAAATTGCAAAATTTAATTGTAAAATATTAAGTGTGAAACAGTCTAAAGAAGTAGAGATTGATGACGAATTTGCAAAAAATTTAGGAGCTAAGGATTTAAAGGATCTAAAATCATTAATTACAAAACAAATTAACGATGAGTATAAAAATTCTCTTGACCAATTATCCAAAAACCAAATTTTAAAAGAAATTGAAAAAATTAAAGTTGAAGAGGTTCCAGAAAATTTAATTGAAGAAGAAGTAAAAATTCTTTCCCAAGGAATGTCAGAAGATGAAGCTAAAAAAAGCAAAAAAGATTTTGTAGAAAAAGCAAAAATAAGAATTAAAACTGGTTTAATATTAAATGAATTCGGTGAGCAAAATAAAATACAAGTAAGCGAACAAGAGGTCCAAGCAGAAGTGCAAAAGCAATTAAGAATGATGCCTGGACAAGAAAAAATGGTTATGGACTTCTATCAGAAAAATCCTTCTGCATTAGCAAGCTTAAGAGGGACGGTATATGAGGAGAAAATTTTAAATTCTATAAAAGAAAAAGGTAAAGCGAACAAAAAAGAAATATCAAAAGATGAAGCAGAAAAAATATTAAAAGAGGCTCATAAACATGCTCATGACCATGGTGGAGAAAAAAAAGATACAAAGAAAAAGTCACCCTCAAAATCTTCTAAAGAAAAAAAACCAGCTGCTAAAAAGGTAAAATCAAAGCCAGTTGTTAAAATGGCAAAAAAAGTTAGCAAAAAGTAATCTCAAGTTGTATAAGTAATACGAATCAATTTATGACTATAAAATTATCAGAGCAAATGAATAATCTTGTGCCTATGGTTGTAGAACAATCAAGCAAAGGTGAAAGAGCTTATGACATTTATTCCAGGTTATTAAAAGAAAGAATTATTTTCTTAACTGGTCAGATTAATGACAATGTAGCTTCTTTGGTTACAGCCCAATTATTATTTTTAGAAGCTGAAGATCCAAAAAAAGAAATTTATTTATATATAAATAGTCCAGGCGGTTTAGTGACAGCTGGTCTGGGTATTTATGATACGATGCAATATATCAAACCAGATATATCTACACTATGCATTGGACAAGCTGCTTCGATGGGTTCTTTTTTATTATCAGCAGGAACAAAAGGAAAAAGATTTTCTTTACCAAATTCTAGAATTATGGTTCATCAGCCCTCTGCTGGTTTCCAAGGTCAAGCCACAGATATAGAAATACATGCAAATGAAGTGTTGTCACTAAAGAAAAGATTAAATGAAATTTACTCAAAACATACTGGTAAAAGTGTTGATGAGATAAAATCTGCCCTTGAAAGAGATAACTTTATGACAGCAGATGTGGCACAATCTTTTGGTCTTATTGACGAAGTTGTAGAGAAAAGATCTTAATATACTACATCTTGTTAAACTAATATTCCAAACTTGATTAGTGTAAGTCTTCTATAATAAAGTAAATAAATTGATTCGTTATAAAAAATAAAAATGAGCACTAATAATAAAAATATTCTTTACTGTTCTTTCTGTGGAAAGAGTCAGCATGAAGTAAGAAAATTAATTGCAGGTCCAACTGTATTTATTTGCGATGAATGTGTTGAACTTTGTATGGATATCATAAAAGAAGAGAGCAAGGATACTTTTGTTAAACATCAAGATGGTCTTCCTTCACCGAAAGAAATTTGTACAGTTTTAGACGACTATGTAATTGGACAGGCTCATGCTAAAAAAGTTTTATCAGTAGCGGTTCACAATCATTACAAAAGATTAAACTATGAGAACAAAACAAGTAAAAATGTTGAATTGTCTAAATCTAATATACTTTTAGTGGGTCCTACAGGTTGTGGTAAAACATTGCTTGCACAAACACTTGCTAGAATTTTAGATGTTCCATTTACTATGGCTGATGCTACGACGTTAACAGAAGCTGGCTATGTTGGTGAAGATGTTGAAAATATAATTTTAAAATTATTACAAGCTTCAGATTATAATGTTGAAAAGGCACAAAGAGGAATAGTTTATATTGATGAGGTAGACAAAATAAGCAGAAAATCTGAGAATCCGTCAATAACAAGAGATGTATCAGGTGAAGGTGTACAACAAGCTTTACTTAAAATTATGGAAGGAACAGTTGCAAGTGTCCCTCCACAAGGGGGCAGAAAACATCCTCAGCAAGAATTTTTACAAGTAGATACCACTAATATATTATTTATATGCGGAGGTGCTTTTGCAGGATTAGATAAAATTATTTCCCAAAGAGATAAAGGTACCTCTATTGGATTTGGTGCAGATGTAAAAAATACTCAAGATAAGAAAACTGGAGAGTGGATGAAAGGATTAGAGCCTGAAGATTTGCTAAAATTTGGATTAATACCTGAATTTATAGGAAGGCTTCCGATGATAGCAACTTTAGAGGATTTAGACGAAAAATCTCTTATAAAAATTTTACAAGAACCAAAAAATTCTCTTACAAAACAATACCAAGAATTATTTAAATTAGATGGTGCAAAACTTATTTTTAAAGAAAATGCTTTAAAAGAAATCGCGCAAAAAGCCATTAATAAAAAAACAGGTGCAAGAGGGTTAAGATCTATATTAGAGAACATTTTATTAAAAACAATGTATGATCTTCCAAGTCAAGAAGATATAGAAGAAGTTATCGTTGATTCAAGTGCAGCAAAAGGTCAATCACAACCAATTTTAGTTCACACAAAAGGCGATAATAAAGCTAAGACAAATAAGACCACAGCGGCTTAATATCCTTAATAAGTAGTAAAAACCTATTGCAATATAAAATATAATCTCCATATTATGAGCATGGACGTCAAAATATCATTACCTTTATTGCCTTTAAGAGACATTGTAGTGTTTCCAAGCATGGTAATACCTTTATTTGTAGGACGGGATAAATCTATTTCTGCTTTGAATGAAGTTATGAAAAGTGAAAAAAAAATAATTTTAGTTACACAAAAAAATTCAGAAATTGATGACCCAAAGAAAACAGATGTTTTTATGTATGGTTGTGAAGGAAGTATTCTACAATTATTAAAATTACCTGATGGTACTGTTAAAGTATTGGTTGAGGGTACGAAAAGAGTAAAAATTCTAGATTTTAAAGATAATGAAAAATTTATCAGCTGTGATTATGCATATCATAGCGATGTATTAACCAAAGATGAAGATTTATTTCCACTAGCAGCAACAGCATTAAGAAGATTAGAAAAATTAACTTCAATAAACAAAAAAATTTCAAATGAAACAATAAATTCGATTAAACAATTAAAAGACCCTTCTCAAATTGCAGACAATATTGCTTCACACATAAACGCAACAATATCTGAAAAACAACAAATATTTGAAATTGTTGATGTTAAGAAAAGATTAAATGCAATTATTAAAATAATGGAAAACGAGACTAGTATTATTGGTGTTGAAAAAAGAATTAGAGGCAGAGTCAAAACCCAAATGGAGAAAACTCAAAGAGAGTATTATTTAAATGAACAGTTAAAGGCAATTCAAAAAGAACTTGGTGAAATCGAAGATGGCAAAGATGAAACAACAAGCCTAAATAAAGCAATTACAAAAGCGAAAATGCCGAAAGATGTTGAAAAAAAATGTTTACAAGAATTAAAAAAATTAAAAAATATGAGCCCAATGTCAGCAGAGGCTACAGTAGTAAGAAATTATTTAGATTGGATGACTGAACTTCCTTGGTATAAAAAAAGTGAAGTTGATATAGATCTAACTAAAGCATTAAATATTTTAGATAAAGATCATTTTGGACTAGAAAAAGTTAAAGAGAGAATAGTAGAATTTTTAGCTGTTCAAAAAAGAATGGAAAAAATAAAAGGTCCAATTTTATGCTTAGTTGGACCACCCGGTGTAGGGAAAACATCCTTAGGAAAATCAATTGCCAAGGCAACTAATAGAGAATTTGTGAGAATGTCTGTTGGAGGTATGAGAGATGAAGCAGAGATAAGAGGTCATAGAAGAACGTATATTGGATCGTTACCTGGAAAAATTATTCAAATGATGAAAAAAGCAGGTACAAAAAATCCTTTAATTTTGCTAGATGAAATTGATAAAATAGGAAATGATTATAGAGGTGATCCATCGTCAGCACTTTTAGAAGCGTTAGATCCTGAACAAAATACAAGTTTTAACGATCATTATTTAGAGGTTGATTACGATCTTTCTGATGTAATGTTTGTTACTACAGCAAATACTTTAAACATCTTACCACCATTGCTAGATAGAATGGAAGTAATAAGACTAGCTGGATACACCGAAGATGAAAAAATAAGTATTGCTAACAAGTATTTATTGCCAAAACAAATAAAAGATAATGGTGTTAAAGAAAAAGAAATGAAACTAGATGATAATATTATTAAAGAAGTAATAAGAGGTTACACTAAAGAGTCTGGTGTAAGAAATCTTGAAAGAGAGATATCAAAACTTGCAAGAAAAGTTGTTAAAAAAATAGTTTCAGGAGAAGAAAAAGAGGTAAAGATAGATAATAAAAATCTGTCTTATTTTTTAGGTGTTCCAAAATTTAAATTTGGTGAATTAGAGTCAGAAAATAGGGTTGGTATTGTTACAGGATTAGCTTGGACAGAATATGGTGGTGAAATACTAAAAATTGAAACAGTAACAATGCCTGGAAAAGGAAGAATGCAAATAACTGGTAAACTTGGCGATGTCATGCAAGAATCAGTTAAAGCAGCAAAATCTTTTGTTAGATCTAAATGTCTCGAGTATGGAATTATTCCACCAGTATTTGAAAAAAAAGATTTTCATATCCATGTTCCTGAAGGTGCTACGCCAAAAGATGGTCCTTCAGCAGGTATAGGAATGGTTACATCTATAGTTTCATCAATAACCAATATACCAATTAGAAGAGATCTTGCGATGACTGGTGAAGTTACGTTAACAGGACAAGTTTTACCTATTGGTGGATTGAAAGAAAAATTATTAGCAGCACATAGAGCAGGTATAAAAGAAGTTTTAATTCCAAAAGAAAATGAAAAAGATTTAGTGGATATGCCAAAAAAGATTTTAGATGACATAAAAATAACACCAGTAGAAAATGCTGACCAAGTTGTTAAAATAGCGCTTATTAAAGAATTAAAACCTACAGAATGGGTAGAGGTGGAAATTTCTAAAAAAGACGATAAATCTCAAGCTAGTATTCAATAAAATTCTCTAAAGTATTTTCTTTAATTTTTTTATACCTATTAACAATGATGTAAAAGAAATAATAATTAAAAATGGAAAAATCATAACTGCATTTCTTTGATTTTCACAACAAGTAATTAAGGATGTAGTTAGATTATAACCCAAGCATATTAAAAGAATTAAAAAAATGAGCGCATATTTATTAAGTTCCTTAATAGAAAGATTATTATTATAAAAAAAATTTTTTAAAAAAAATATTGAATTTACAAAGCTTAATATTAATCCTGCTAAAATAAAACCAGAAAAAATTATCTGAAAATTTACAAAAAATTTATTATTAAAGTTTTTGTGCTGCGTTTCATAATAGTATGGAAGTTGACTTCCCCATCTAAACATATTTAGAAAAGTAAATAATACCCCTTGGTTATCCTCTGTTTTTGGTGTTCCAATTAACATTTCAAAAGGATAATAAATAAAAGAGGATAAATATACTTTTATTGCTTCTTTATGAAAAAAAACTGTTGTTCTTAAATTAATATCCTCATGACCACCACTGAATTTCCATTGATTATTTTTTAAGTCTTTTATATCTAATTCAATAGCAAGATTAAGATTGTAATTAGTGATTTTATTATCTTTTAAAACTTTTTTCAATTTAGAAAAATCATATATTTTTTTTTCAAAATCAAAAAAACACTTATGCAATACTAAGGAGGTAAATAATTCATCATCCACAAGATTTTGTTTTCTATCTTTTATATCTAAAACACAAATTTGATTTGTTTTTGATAAATCTAATTTGTTTAGGTATAAGTCAAAGTATTTGTCATAACCTAAGGTGTAAAGAGGCCTTTGTATAAAATTCCAACCTTTAATTGATGTTGGAGTAATTTCGTTTATTGAAAATTTATTTTTTATTAACACAGAGGAAAAAACTAAGAAGATTACAATTGTAGAGTAAAAAAAACTTGAAATACTAATATTTAAATTTTTTTTGTAAATAATTAAGAATATTGAAAGTATTAAGTAAATAACTATAAATAAATTTGAAAATATAGCAATTAAGCTCATTAGAAAAACAAATTTAATTCCAAATATAAATTTTTTACTTTTTAAAAAAATTTCTGCCATATAAAGAGATAAAAGTGAAAAAAATAATATTAATATGTGATCATAATGATGAACTCTCCAAGTGTCATAACTTAGAAAAGAAAGACTAATTGCAAATAAGATAAAAATTAGAATTAAGGAATTCTTATTGAAGAGTAAATTATATATTTTTGAAAATACTATTAATACTGAACAGGTATAAGTTGTATTTAATATATAATAGATAAGATATAAATTATCTCCTCCAGAAAAAATTAAAATTAATTTAGATAAAAAAATATTTCCAATTGGTATTGAGTGATGAAATAATAAATAATCTAAAAAATTTTCATTACTTAAAGCTAAAAGGTAATTTTCTGAAAAGAAAAATTTATTTTCACTTAAATAAATTGAGTAAATTAATATTCGATATAAAAAATGTATTGTAGAAACAAAAATTAAGAAATAAAGATTATTTTTTAATATATATTTCATTAAGTAATTATGGCTTTTTACATAATAATCTAATAAATTACATTTTTAAATTAAATTATGAAAAATAAAATTTCTTCTTTAAGTATTTTATTTCCTGTTTTTAAAGATAGTAAAACTGTTGAAATACTTATAAAGAAATCTATATCTCTGTGTGAAGAATTGTCATTAGATTATGAATTAGTTATAGTTGATGATTGTTGTCCAGAAAATTCTGGTAGTATTGTTAAAAATTATATGAAATCTAATAATAAAATTAAGTTAATTACTCATGAAATAAACAAAGGTTATGGAGAGTCTATTAAATCTGGTCTTAAAATTTGTTCAAAAGATTGGATACTCCAAACAGACGGAGATAACCAATATGATATTTTTGATTTTAAGAAAATGTCAAAAATTATACATAATTACGACTGTATAATTACATTTAGATATAAAAAAATATATAGTAGTTTTAGAATATTTATATCCTGGATATATAATAAATTAATTCAGCTCTTGTTTAAGTCAAATTTTAGAGATATTTCAACAGGACTTAGGTTGATCAAAAGAGATGCTTTAGAGAGTATTGAGTTGTCATCACAAAACGCATTTGTTGGTGCTGAAATAGCAATTAAACTAATGCTAAAAGGTTACCAGGTTGGAGAGATGGGTATTTCTACATATCCTAGAGAATTTGGTACAAGTACAATTATTACTCTAAGAAATATAATAAATACAATAAAAGATATTATTAAAGTAAGAGCTGAGATATTTAAGTAATATTATCTCACTTCAATAAGAAAAAATGAGATAAATTATCTATTTATAATATTCATTGATTACTTTGTTAAAGTAATTATTATATCTTAGCTTTTTTGGTTATGGGCGGTTAGCTCAGTTGGTAGAGCATCTCGTTTACACCGAGGGGGTCAAAGGTTCGAGTCCTTTACTGCCCACCAAAAACAAAAAGTGGGGGTGTAGCTCAGTTGGTTAGAGCGATCGCCTGTCACGCGATAGGTCGAGGGTTCGAGTCCCTTCACTCCCGCCACTTTCTTATTAATAATTAAATTTTTGATAAATAACTGATTTTGTTGTGTTTTTTTGGTGTATCATTGTAAGTAATTGATTTTGTTAACTTTTTTTTAATTGAAAATGTGACGTATCAACGCTTCAACATAAAATAAAAAGTGATATATAGACTTTCATGTTATCTGATTTTCTTAAAGATTACTTACCTATTATTATATTTTTGATCTTAGCTTTGGGATTAAGTTGTGCATTTGTGGTAATTAATTTTATTCTATCACCAAAAAAACCTGATCCAGAAAAACTTTCAGCTTATGAATGTGGATTTGAACCTTTTGAAGATTCTAGACTAGAGTTTGATGTTAGATTTTATTTAGTTGCAATATTGTTCATCATATTTGATTTGGAAATAGCATTTTTATTTCCATGGGCAATTTCTCTTGGAAACATCGGATTATTAGGTTTTTCATCAATGATGATTTTTTTGTTCATACTTACAATTGGATTTATTTATGAATGGAAAAAAGGTGCTTTAGATTGGGAATAAAGAATTAATTACAATGAATAACAGAATTGAAAACGTACCAGCTGAGTTTAAACAACTTGCTGAAGATTTTGGAAAAAATGGTTTTATAACAACATCTTTAGATAATTTAATAAACTGGTCTAGATCAGGTTCACTGCATTGGATGACTTTTGGTTTAGCATGTTGTGCTGTTGAAATGATGCAAACATCTATGCCAAGATATGATCTAGAAAGATTTGGTGCTGCACCTAGAGCATCGCCAAGACAATCAGATGTAATGATCGTTGCTGGAACTTTAACTAATAAAATGGCACCTGCACTTAGAAAAGTTTATGATCAGATGCCTGAACCCAGATATGTTATCTCCATGGGAAGCTGTGCTAATGGAGGAGGTTATTATCACTATTCTTATTCAGTAGTCAGAGGTTGTGATCGCATAGTCCCAGTTGATGTATATGTACCAGGATGTCCACCATCAGCCGAAGCACTACTTTATGGAATACTGCAACTTCAAAAAAAAATTAGAGAAAAAGGATCTTTTTTAAGATAATTATGAATAATTTAGAAAACTTAGAAAAAAAAATAAACTCAGAATTAAATACAAAAATAGACAAAACTGAAATAAAACATAATCAAGTTTATATTGAGATTGATAAAGAGGACTTCATAGATGTTACGTTATTTCTAAAGACAAATAATGACACTAAGTTTAGACAGCTTATAGATATAACTGTTGTTGATTTCCCTGAAAGAGATCAAAGATTTAGTTTAGTTTACTTATTTTTAAGTCATGAATTTAATCAAAGAGTTGTTTTAAAATATTCAATATCTGAGAATGAGGTCATTCCTTCCTTAACAAGCATTTTCCCTTCTGCTAATTGGATGGAAAGAGAAGTTTTTGATATGTACGGTGTATCTTTTAAAGATCATCCTGATCTCAGAAGAATTTTAACCGACTATGGTTTTGAAGGTCATCCGTTGAGAAAAGATTTTCCTTTAACTGGACATACGGAGGTTAGATATAGCGAAGATAAAAAGAAAGTAATTAGTGAGCCAGTAAAACTAGAGCAAAATTTCAGAAATTTTGACTATGAAAGCCCATGGGAGGGTACAAAATATATTCAAGAAGAAATTGACATAAATGACAAAAAAAATTAAAAATTTGAACTTAAATTTTGGACCGCAGCATCCTGCTGCGCATGGTGTTCTTAGACTTATTTTAGAACTTGATGGTGAAATTGTTGAAAAAGCTGATCCACATATTGGTTTATTACATAGAGGCACCGAAAAATTAATTGAGAATAAAACTTACATGCAAGCAGTTCCTTACTTTGATAGATTAGATTATGTGGCTCCGATGAATCAAGAGCATGCCTTTGCTTTGGCTATAGAAAAAATTCTTAAAATTGATGTGCCAATTAGAGGTCAATATATAAGAGTAATATTTTGTGAAATTGGAAGAATTTTAAGTCATATTTTAAATGTAACCACCCAAGCGATGGATGTTGGAGCTTTAACTCCTACACTGTGGGGATTTGAGGAAAGAGAAAAATTAATGGGTTTTTATGAGAGAGTTTCTGGATCCAGACTTCATGCAAATTATTTTAGAGCTGGAGGCGTTCATCAGGACTTCCCCCAAGGTTTGGAGGAAGATATTGCAACATTTTGTGAAACGTTTCCAAAAATAATTAATGATTTAGAAAGTTTATTAACAGACAACAGAATTTTTAAACAACGAAATGTAGATATAGGTGTTGTCTCAAAACAAGATGCACTTGATTATTCATTTTCAGGAGTAATGATAAGAGGTTCAGGTGTTCCTTGGGATTTAAGAAAATCACAACCCTACGATTGTTATAAAGAAATAGATTTTAACATCCCAGTTGGTAAAAATGGAGATTGTTACGATCGATATTTATGTAGAATAGAAGAAATGAAGGAAAGTGTATCTATCATTAAACAGTGTTTATCAAAAATGGAGAAAGGTCCTGTTAAATCTTTAGATGGAAAAATAAGCCCTCCACCAAAAAAAGATATAAAGCAATCGATGGAAGCCTTGATTCATCATTTTAAACTATTCACAGAAGGTTATAGGGTTCCAAATGATGAAATATATACTGCTGTCGAGGCACCTAAGGGAGAATTTGGTGTTTACTTAATATCTGATGGTTCAAGTAAACCTTATAAATGCAAAATAAGAGCACCAGGTTTCTCTCATTTACAATCAATGGATTATTTGATTAAGGGTCATATGTTAGCTGATGTACCTGCTGTACTTGGTTCATTAGATATAGTTTTTGGTGAGGTAGACAGATGAGCTTAAGAAGACCTTCAAAAAATCAACCTGAAAAATTTGAATTTAATTCTCAATCTCTTGAAGCTGCTAATAATATTATTTCAAAATACCCTGAAGGAAAACAACAAAGCGCTGTTATGGCATTATTATATATTGCTCAAAGACAAAATAATAATTGGATACCTTTAGCAGCTATGAAGTACATCGCAAAATTTTTAAAGATGCCTTATATAAAGGTTTATGAGGTAGCAACTTTTTACACTATGTATAATCTTTCTCCAGTTGGTAAACATTTTATTCAAATTTGTACAACAACCCCCTGTATGATTAGAGGTGCTAATAAATTAGTTGAAGCTTGTAAAGAAAAAATATCTAAAAATGAATGTGAATTATCAAATGATGAAAGTTGTTCATGGATGGAAGTTGAATGTTTGGGGGCATGTGTTAACGCACCAATGATGCAAATCAATGATGAATATTATGAAGACTTAGATAAAGATAAAACACTTAAAATTTTAGAAAAAATTTTAAATGGTGAGACACCAAAACCTGGATCATATAGAGGTAGGTTAAATAATGAGCCAGAAAATAACAGAAAAACACTTTTGGATTTTAAAAATGCTTAAGGATAACGATAGAATATTTAAAAACTTATACAATGATATGGGTGCCGATGTAGTCTCAGCCCAAAAAAGAGGTGATTGGGTCAAAACAGAAGAAATTATAAACAAAGGTAGAGATTGGATAATCAATGAAATCAAAGAATCTCAACTTAGAGGTCGAGGTGGAGCTGGTTTTCCCACTGGTTTGAAATGGTCTTTTGCACCTAAAGAGGTGGGCTCTAGACCTCACTATCTGGTAATAAATGGCGATGAGTCAGAGCCAGGCACTTGCAAAGACAGAGATATTTTAAGATTTGAGCCTCACAAATTAATTGAGGGTTGTTTAATAGCTTCATATGCAGTTCAAGCACATATTTGTTATATTTACATAAGAGGTGAATATTTTGTTGATGGACAGAAATTACAAGCGGCTATTGATGAAGCGTATGAAAAAAAATTGATTGGAAAAAACGCCTCAGGAACAGGTTGGGATTTAGATATTTACATTCATTATGGTGCTGGAGCCTACATATGTGGTGAAGAAACAGCTTTATTAGAAAGCATAGAAGGAAAAAAAGGACAACCTAGGCTAAAACCACCTTTCCCAGCTCTTATAGGTTTATATGGTTGTCCAACAATTATAAATAATGTTGAAACAATAGCAGTGGTCCCAACAATTCTTAGAAGAGGAGGTAAATGGTTTGCTTCACTTGGAAGAGAAAAAAATACAGGAACAAAAATATTTTGTATTTCAGGAAATGTAAATACACCATGTAACGTCGAGGAAGAAATGAATATTCCTTTAAAACAATTAATTGAGGTTCATGCTGGTGGTGTTGTTGGAGGTTGGGATAATTTACAAGCTGTTATACCAGGTGGCTCATCAATGCCTCTTATACCAAAAGATAAATGTGAAACATTAACAATGGATTTTGATTCTCTTATGGCAGAAAAAAGTGGTCTAGGAACAGCTGGTGTTGTTGTGATTAATAAAGATCAGGACATTATAAAATGCATGGCAAGAATTGCAAGATTTTATAAACATGAAAGTTGCGGTCAATGTACTCCTTGCAGAGAAGGATCAGGCTGGATGTGGAGAATGCTTGAGAGAATGGCAAAAGGAGACGCTACTAAGGATGAAGTTAATATGTTAAGTGATGTCACTAATCAAATTGCAGGTCATACAATTTGTGCATTTGGTGAAGGCTCTTCTTGGCCAGTTCAAGGGCTTTTGAGACATTTCAAAAAAGAAATTGAGGAAAGAAACAATCTAGACCCAATTGTTCAGAAAAAAAATAATATTCCTTATTTAGTTGATCAACATTTATTAGAAAAAAAAAATGCTTAAACTCAAAGTAAATGATATTGAAGTTGAAGTCGAAGAAGGTCTAACTGTCCTTCAGGCTTGTGAGAAAGCAGGGATTGAGATTCCTAGGTTTTGTTATCATGAAAAATTATCAATCGCAGGAAATTGTAGAATGTGTTTGGTAGAGATGGAAAAATCTCCAAAACCAATTGCATCTTGTGCCATGCCAGCTGCAGAAGGAATGAACATTAAAACAAATACTGAGTTTGTTGAAAAAGCTAGAAAAGGTGTGATGGAATTTCTATTAGCAAATCATCCTTTAGATTGTCCCGTATGTGATCAAGGTGGGGAATGTGATCTTCAAGATCAATCAATGTATTATGGAGTTGATAAATCAAGATTTAAAGAAAATAAAAGAATGGTTCCAGAAAAGAACATGGGACCGTTAATTAAAACACAAATGACCAGATGTATCCATTGCACAAGATGTGTTAGATTTGCAACAGAAGTAGCTGGTGTTCCTGAGCTAGGAGCTATCGGTAGAGGTGAGGATATGCAAATTACAACTTATTTAGAACAATCAATGCAATCGGAATTATCAGCAAATGTAGTGGATCTTTGCCCAGTAGGTGCATTGACATCAAAGCCCTATGTTTTTGAAGCACGACCATGGGAATTAAAAAAAACTGAAACTATTGATGTTATGGACGCAATTGGTTCTAATGTAAGAGTAGATACATATGATTGGGAAGTGAAAAGAGTTCTACCAATTATAAATGAAGACATTAACGAAGAATGGATTTCAGATAAAACAAGATATGCTTGTGATGGTTTACTTCATCAAAGATTAGACACGCCATTCATTAAATATAATAAAAAATTTGAGAAAGCTAGTTGGGCAGAAGTTTTTAAAATTATTAAATCCAAATTTGAAAACACTAGTAAGGAAAAAATATGTGGTTTTATTGGAGATTTAAATAATATGGAGACTGGTTATGTATTTAAAGAATTTTTTGACAGAACTCTTAATATTAAAAATTATGAAACAAGATCTGATAACAGATATGTTGATGTTTCTCAAAGAAAAAACTACATATTTAATTCGAGTATAAATGGAATAGATGAGTCTGATTTAATTTTCCTAGTAGGATGTAATCCAAGATATGAAGCAACTATTTTAAATGCAAGAATAAGAAAAGCATATTTAAATAATAATACAAAAATAGTTTCTTTAAACGAAGCTGGTGATTTAACTTATCCATATAAAAATTTAGATGGTCAGTCTCAAACATTAAAAGATATCTTTGAAAACAATCATGAACTGTCTAAGGATATTATAAATTCTAAAAAACCTATGATAATAATTGGTGAGTCATTTTTTAGATTAAATTCTTCTAAGTTTTTATTCAGTAAAATAAATGAGTTTTTAAAAAAAAATAATAAATTTTTAGACGAATGGAAACCTATAAACATTCTCTCCTGCGATGCATCGGCAGTTGGAAATTTCGACATTGGTTTAATAAATAATGAAAAAAATTTATTAAGTGAACTAAAAGAACATAAGTTTGAAATAATTTATTTATTAGGTCAAGATAATTTGAATTTTAATAAAGAAAATGAATTTATAATTTATCAAGGGAGTCATGGAGATAATGGTGCAGAAATTGCAGATATTATTTTGCCTGGTTCAGCTTATACCGAGCAGGATGGTTATTTCACAAATCTAGAGGGCAAAGTTCAAAAAGCATATAAAGCATCTTATCCACCAGGTGAAGCCAAAGAGGATTGGCAAATAATAAATGAGATTGCAGAGTATATGAATAATAGAAAATTATTTAATGATAAAGATGAATTAGAAAGTAGCATGTTTAATTACTTAAAATTAAAACAAGATAAAGAAAAAGAAATTCAAGAATTTTATGATCATAATTTTCTTGAATTTCAAAATGAAAAATTATTTCTAGATATTAAGCCTTATTTCTTCTCAAATGTTATAGCCAGATCATCTAAGACAATGATTGAGTGCAACAATTCAAAATTAAATTTTAAATCTACAGGTACTGAGGGTTAATATGGAATATTTGAGTATAGTTTTTCAAGAAATTTATAAAATATTATTTTTACTTGTTCCTGTATTAGTTTCAGTTGCGATGATTGTCTGGCTTGATAGGAGAGTTTGGGCATTTGTGCAAAAAAGGCAAGGGCCGAATGTAGTTGGTCCTTTTGGATTGCTACAATCTTTAGCTGATGCCTTAAAATATATATTTAAAGAAATGATAATACCTTCAAGCTCAAATAAAGTGATATTCATATTAGCACCTATTGTAACCATGACATTAGCTTTGATCGCTTGGGCGGTTATTCCGTTTAGTGCAACACAAGTATTAGCAGATATAAATGTTGGTATTCTTTACTTATTTGCAGTTTCATCTTTGGGTGTTTACGGAATTATTATGGGAGGCTGGGCATCAAATTCCAAATACCCTTTTTTGGGAGCAATTAGATCTGCTGCACAGATGGTTTCTTATGAAGTTTCAATTGGAGTTATTATAATAAATGTACTTTTATGTGTTGGCTCACTTAACTTAAACGATATTGTTGTTGCTCAACAAAATCTTTGGTTTGTTATTCCTTTATTTCCTATGTTTGTGATATTTTTTATTTCAGCTTTAGCTGAAACAAATAGGCCTCCATTTGATCTACCAGAGGCTGAAGCTGAATTAGTTGCTGGATATCAAACTGAATATTCTGGAATGATGTATGCAATGTTCTGGTTAGGTGAATATGCAAATATATTGCTTATGTGCGCAATGGGAGCAATACTTTTTTTAGGTGGATGGTTATCGCCTATTGAAATTTACCCATTCACACTAGTTCCTGGAGCATTATGGTTAATATTAAAAATTTTATTTTTGTTTTTTTTGTTTGCTTTAGTGAAAGCAATAGTTCCAAGATATAGATATGATCAGCTTATGAGATTGGGCTGGAAAGTATTTCTTCCATTTTCACTAATTTGGGTCGTATTAACTGCAAGTTTTTTATTTTACTTTAATCTCTTACCAATTAATTAATTATGAAAATTTCCAGATTTTTAAAAACAATTTTTATGACAGATTTCGTCGGAGGTTTGTTTATAGCAATTAAAGAATTTTTTAAGCCAAAAAAAACAATTAATTATCCTTTTGAAAAAGGTCAAATCAGTCCAAGATTTAGAGGTGAACATGCGTTAAGAAGATATCCAAATGGAGAAGAGAGATGTATAGCTTGCAAATTGTGCGAAGCTGTTTGTCCTGCACAAGCGATAACAATAGAGTCTACTCAGAGAGAGGACGGTAGTAGAAAAACAACACGTTACGACATAGATATGATGAAATGCATTTATTGTGGTCTATGCGAAGAGTCATGTCCAGTTGATGCAATAGTTCAAGGACCTAATTTTGAATTCTCAACAGAAACAAGAGAAGAGCTTTATTACACAAAAGAAAAATTATTAGATAATGGAGATCGTTGGGAGAATATTTTAGACGCAAATATTAAAGCAGACAATATTCACAGATAGTAAATGATTGCACATTCTATTTTTTTTTATACATTTTCATTAATCGCAATTGTTTC
>MDTD01078774.1_pt1 | contig 16896 bp, 12 predicted proteins | sample 811221 | NCBI WGS metagenome assembly MDTD01 (sample SAMN05326646, study PRJNA326480) | marine metagenome | isolation source: seawater | place: Pacific Ocean: South West | collected 2011 | reverse complement strand
TGGTTTTATCATATTTTTTCAAATAATTTGATATTGTTTTTACTGTTTCTTTACTTTCGACCAATTGTTTGACTGCCTTTGTAGTACTCTTTAAATACTTCTCTAAAATCTTTGAATTATTATATACTTCGTCAAATTTTTCTTTGTCATAATTTAATCTGGGATCGGCAGAAACTATAATTTTATTTTTCGAAACTAAATCTCCATAAGTAAGACTAATAGAGTAAACACCTGGCTTAACATTTACTCCAGAGGGTTCATAATTTAATTTTCTAATTCTTCTACTTGGTCTTTCAACTCCTTTTTCATCCATTTGCCAATAGATTCTGTAAAAGCCTTTTTTGTCAGGAGCTTTCTTTTTTATAGTTCTAATTAAACGATCCCCATCATAAATTTTAAGTTTTAATGAGTCCTTAATCTTTTTCTTTGAATTTTCACTTTTTTTATTCTTGATAGAATTATTATTTTTTTCTTCATCTGAATTTTTCTTTTCAGGATTAAAAAAATATGTAATCATTGCACCTCGTTTTCTGTTTTCTCCATTATATATAGCATCTGCACCAAATCTACTGCCAGTTGGCTGCTGATATGATGCCATGAAAGCGTTGGGAGGATTGAATAGATGTATTTGTTTTGAGGTAATGCTTGGATCTAGAGAAACTTCTCTTAAAGGACGAACATCGTCAAGCACCCATGCAGCTCTCCCAAAAGTACCAATAACTAGATCATGTTCACGAGGATGGATTACAAGATCCCTGGCTGGTACTGTTGGAAAAATCTTTGAATTAAATTTTTCCCATTTTTCACCAGCATTTAAAGAAAGGTAAAGCCCATCATCTGTCCCAAGAAATAAGAGGTTTTTACTTTCAACATCTTCAATTATACTAAGAGCATAACCAAAAGCGTCATTTGAGTTAACTATTCTTTTCCATGATTTTCCATAATTTATTGTTCTATACACATAGGGCTTATAATTAAACCTTCTATAATCATTTGCAACTAGAAGAGCCTCTCCTTTATTTTTATTTGATGCTTTGATTTGAGCTATCCAACTCCCTTTTGGGAGGTCTTTTATTGAGCTTGTAACCTCTTCCCAATTATTTCCTCCATCTTTAGTTATATGAACTCTTCCATCATCAGTCCCCACCCAAATCATATCTTTTTCAATTGAAGAAGGTTCAATTACAAGAATTGTGCAATAATTTTCTGCTCCAGTAGCATCTAATGTTAATCCTCCACTTTCACTTTGCTTTAACTTTTCTGGATCATTGGTAGTAAGATCAGGTGAAATAACTTTCCATGTAATCCCTTTATCTTCAGTTTTATGAACAAACTGACTACCAAAATAAACAACATTATTTTTGAATGGATCTTGACCTATCGCTGAATTCCAATTAAATCTTAATTTCACGTCTGGATCCGGATGAGTAGGTCTTATTATATAGTTGTTTCCAGTCATCCAATCATATCTTGAAACATAACCTTGCTGGCTCATTGCATATCCATACCTGGAATCATCAGGATCAGGTACAACATCAAAGCCATCACCAAATGCAATTTCTTGCCAATAGGAGTTTCTTATTCCTTGGGCTTTCCAGACGTAACTAGGTCCTCTCCATGACCCATTGTCTTGCATTCCTCCATACACATTGTAAGGAAATTCGTTATCAACACTTATATGATAAAATTGGGCTACAGGAATGTTACCTATAAACCTCCATGATTTGCCGCCGTCCCTGCTTATATTTAGCCCTCCATCATTTCCGTCTATTATAAATGAACCATTATTTGGATCAATCCACCACGCATGATGATCAGGATGTACCCCATTATCTGTTCCATAAGCTGGCATTAGTTGTTTAAAATTTCTTCCTCCATCTTCTGATACGTTAACATAGGTAAAGACACTATAAATCCTGTTTTCATTTTCAGGATCAACAAAAATGTCAGAGTAATAAAATGGACGATTTCCAATACCTCTTTTATCATTAATTTTTTTCCAATTTTCTCCCCCATCAACTGACTTGTATAGGGCGTTCTTTTTTGATTCTACAAGAGCATAAACAATATTGCTTTTGCTCTTAGATATAGCTAGTCCAATCCTTCCAAGATCTCCTTTGGGAAGCCCATTTTCAGAGGTTTTTTTTATCCAATTTTCTCCTCCATCATAAGTTATAAATAATCCACTTCCTTTTCCTCCTGACTTAAAAAACCATGGATCCCTTTTGTGTTCCCACATAGCAACAATTATTTTATTAGGATTTATTGGATCAACAACCATATCTGCAGCTCCAGTTTTGTTGTTAACAAACAATATTTTTTTCCAACTTTTACCTCCATCAATTGTTTTAAAAACACCTCTTTCTGGATGCTCACCCCAGGGAGAGCCAATTGCAGCAACATACACTATATTTGGATTAAATCGATCGATAATTATTCTATGTATATGTCTAGTTTTTTCTAGACCCATAGATTTCCATGTTTTACCTCCATCTAAAGATTTAAAAATTCCATATCCTCCATTTAGACTATTTCTTGGATTACCTTCTCCAGTTCCAACCCATATAACATCTGGATTTGATTGATTAATTGCAATAGCACCAATTGATGCAGTTATTTGATCATCAAATATGGATTTCCATTTTATCCCACCACTTTCAGATTTCCATAAACCTCCTGATGCCGTCCCAACATACATTATGTCTGGCTTTTTATTGACAACATCGATAGCTGTTACTCTTCCACTCATACCTCCTGGACCAATATTTCTTGGCTTTATATCTTCCATCATTGAGGTTGAGAAATTTTGCCCATTTAAAATACTGGCAAAAAAGATAACTAGTAGGAAATTAATTTTTTTCATCTTTTGTTTTTTAGATTCATAAATATAACAATTAAACCATTTTAATTTTTAAAATTTAATTCTTTAATTTTTTTATCAAAATTTTATCTTTGGCCAATATGAGAAATAACTTTTGGATATTACTTTTTATTATTTTTTCTACAAATTGTAAGATGGCCTATAAAGTATCTGATTTTGATAAAGAAAGTACACCTCTAAAGCCAAACTATTCAAAAAATCATAGTTGGGCTATATTACCAGGGAAATATTCGAAAGACTTGATCAGGATAACAGGAGATTATATTGAAAAGAAAGCGGATGTATTTTATATCTATCCAACTCTTTTTTCTGACAAAAAAAATCCTTCTCTAAATGCAGATATCTTTAATCAAGATTTTAGAGATGAAATAATTCAAAAAGCTATAAAATATCAAGCATCTGCATGGGTTTCATCTGCAAACCTATATGCGCCATTTTATCGACAGGCACATTACAGGATTTTTTCAGAGCCATACTCTATTGTTGACTTAAGAAATGAATCTCCAGGAATTGGAGCTTGGAATTTAGCTTATGAAGACATAAAAGACGCATTTGAATATTATTTGAAAAATTACAATGATGGTAAACCTATAATTATTGCAACTCATAGCCAAGGGACAATGCATGCAATTCAATTGGTTAAAGACTATTTTGATGATAAACCTCTAAAAGAAAAATTAGTTGCTGCTTATTTAATAGGGACTAGAATTTTACCCAATGAGTTTAAATCAATTAAGCCAATGAAAAGCCCTGATGATATTGGAGGATTTGTAAGTTGGAATACATATAAGATGAATAATCTTCCGAAGAAAAAATGGTTTATTGGCGGAGTAACCACTAATCCGATTACTTGGGATAATAAAAAATACTCAGAAAAAGAAGAACACAAGGGATTGCTATATAAAGACGGTAAAATATATTCTAATGCCCTAGAAGTAAGAGTTTCAGATGGAATATTATGGTCAAGTGTACCTAAAATTCCTGGTAGATTTTTTTTATCTCTAGTAAAGAATTATCATTATGCAGACATTAATTTGTTTTGGTTAGATATTAGCAAAAATTCCCAAGATAGAGTAGATCAATGGTACTTATTAAATAATTGATTCAATTACATATAACTAATTGAATTGCTTAATATTTAATATATTTGAAAGTAAAAAAATCATTTTTAATTGAAAAACTTTTTTTATTTAGTGACGTTTTTTTTCTTGATTGGTTGTAGTCCAAAAGCAGGAATAGATCCCCATTTATCAGTAGAGGAAAAAATCGAAATAAAAGAGGAATTTAATTCTTTTTTTGTTGGCAAATGGAATATAGAAAATAACTCTGATAATTCTTCAAAAGGTATTGCTCAGTGCTATATAAATTCTCTTGAATTTACAAACGAAGGTAAATATATACTTAAAGTTTCAGATTTAAATGATCCCTCAAAAAGACCTAGGTTTTTCAATGGAGTATATCTTATAATTTTTGATGAGAGTGATCCTACAAAAATTGAAGTTGATAAAGTTTTTTTAATGCAAGAAAATTATAATGAAGAAGCTTCGTTACCAGAAATTGGTAGTGTCGCCACATTTGATTCAATAAACATAAGTGATCAAGGAGATTTAAGTTTTAATGTTTCTTTTGGTCAGCAGACATCAGAGTTTTGCAATGTTGGTCAAAAACTTAGTATTGATGCTAGAAAGGAAGAACCCATTATCTCTAATGCTCCTGAAGACAGCAATCATTTTAAAATTCAAAAACAATGGCGGCTTATTAGAATAGATGCCCAGTCCAGTGGGAATGGGGATACTAGCGTCATTAGTGATCCGTTATGTAAGCTTTTTGAGGAAGAATGGGAATCTCGATGTGTTGAAACACCCGAGAATCCAACAAGCGAGGGTTGCTATCCTTCTAATACTGTTGTTATTACTTTTACTGGATACGGAACATATTTATGGACATTCTACGATGTTCAGGGTAAACCAGTTCATTATGAGGATGGTAGATGGAGGTGGGTAGAAAAAAGTCCTCAAGATTATTCCCAATTTGAAGTAGATTTTGATCAATCTCAAGAATATAATCAAACTATATCAATAGTTGAATTATCAGATGATAATTTTGTTGTTGAGGAAAGGCAGCAAGAGACAGTTAATGGCGTTGTTTTTGAATTAATTTTTAAATACGGTTTTCAACCTGCGAGTTTTAACTTCACTCTCTCTGATTGTAGTATTTAAATTAAAGGCTTTTCCTTTGTTTATAAATAAATATTCTTTTTGCATAAAGATTTGATTTTTTTCATATCTTACGAGATATTTTAATTTGTTAGAAACAATAAAATTTAACTTTATGAAAAAAATTATTTATCTATCGTTTTGTTTCATTCTTTCGTTATCTCTCTCATTCGCTCAAACTTCAGATAATCCTTGGGCTGTTAGCGTGGGAGCAAATTTAGTTGGGATTCAAGACGACTCAGTTGACTCCGACACCGGTTTTGGGCTACCTGCCTTGAGTCTTTCAAGGTATATTTCAAGTGGATTATCTCTTGGTGCCCAATGGGGTGCTAACTCATTAGACATTAACTCTGTATCTATTGATTATTATTCACTAGATGGAATCATAAAATATAATATTTCTGAAGGTAATACTGTCCCTTATCTATTTGGAGGGTATGGTTTAACAAGTTTTAACGATGGATTTGATCGGGAAGGAATGTTCCCTTCAAATGAGGTTGCTAGAACTTATCTTGGAGGTGTAGGAGTTAATTTCTTTGTTTCTGACAATTGGGCAATAGCGGCCAGTACTTCCTACAGATCTGCATCAGAAAATGGTGCTTACAATCATCTTCAACATGTCATTGGAGTTAGCTATAACTTCGGCTCACAAGATACAGACAAAGATGGAGTGTCTGATAAGAAAGATGCATGTCCAGAAGTTCCTGGTTTGAAAGAATTCGATGGATGTCCTGATGGAGATTCTGATGGAATTCCAGACAATAAAGATGCGTGCCCAGAAGAAGCAGGATCCGCTGATCTTAATGGATGCCCAGATTCTGATGGTGATGGTGTAGCTGATAATGAAGATGCATGTCCTGATGCTGCTGGTAGTGCAGAAATGGGTGGTTGCCCAGATTCAGATGGTGATGGAGTTTCTGATAAAGATGATGCGTGTCCAAATCAAGCTGGTGAAAATAATGGATGTCCATGGCCTGATAGTGATGGAGATGGTGTTCTAGATAAAGATGATGCATGTCCTAATGAGGCAGGAACAGATAATGGTTGTCCAGATAAATCTTTACCACAAGAATTAACAGATTTCTTAAATAGTGACAAATCTAAGATCATGTTTATGATCAGCAGTTCTAGAATAAGTAAAGGAGGTTCTGCTAAGCTTTCTGAAATTAAGGCTCTAATGGAGAAGTTCGCTGATGCAGTGCTTACAATAGAAGGTCACGCTTCAAGTGATGGACCTACTGATTATAATCAAAAACTTTCTGAGAGAAGAGCTAAAGCAGTTAAAGACGCTCTAGTCTCTATGGGAGTTGATGCTTCTAGATTAAATACTGCCGCTTTTGGAGAGACAAGACCTGCTGCTGATAATAATACTAGCGAAGGTAGAGCTTCAAATAGAAGAGTAGAGTTTGATAGAAGAGTTGAAATTAAAGTCAAAGATTAAACCCTCTCTTATCATAAAAAGAATAACTAAAATCTCCTAATTTCACTTAGGAGATTTTTTTATGTTTGTAATCTTATAAAAACTTCCGAGACAATGTTTACAAAAAAATATACTGTTCTTTGGCCAGACTTAGACGCAAATTGGCACTTTGCAAATCATTCATACATCAAGTATTCTGCAGATGCAAGGATGTCTTTTTTTGATTCAATTGGATTGTCAAAAAATAAACTTGAGGTTCATATGAGAGGTCCAATAGTTTTTTATGAGCATATGTATTATTATAAAGAATTAAAATTAGAGCAAGACTTTATAATAAGTGTTGAAGTTGATGGATATAGTAATGATGGTAGATTTGGGAGATTAATTCAGAATTTCTATAGCCCTAATGGAATAAATCTTGCCCGTCTTGAATTAATTTTTGGATTTATTGATCTGAAAACTAGAGCTCTCTCTAAATTCCCAGATGATGAATTTGAAAAATTTAAAACTTCTTATAAGACTAAAAGTTTTAAAATAATGACTAAGGATGATACTCGAATATCTGGCAAAACACCCTTAGATATAAAACTAAAACTTTAATTTATAAATTATCATTTTAGTTTTGCTTGGAGTTAGATAGGTTCTTTTATATGTCGTTGACTTGATTTTGTCTTTAGAAAAGTACATAGGGAAATATTCATCTTTTGCCCATTTTTGAAAAAGATTGCTGTAAAAAGGACTGTCTGGATCACCAGATTGACCGGGACTATTGTTAGCAATTGCTGAGTCCCAATCACCGGTATTTATAATTAACCTGAAAGTTGCTCCACTGGATTGATTATCATTACTACCTGTAGAACCAGGGGTGTATGAATTTCCGCCTCTTGGAAGAGGACCAAGATTTAACTTAGCTGCGGTCTCTTTATTTACTATGTTACCTAGAGGATGAGTCATAAATGTATGTTTAAATTTTTCTTGTCCATATTGCCAATTAGTTGTATCTGATCCTAGTTTTTTTTCAAGATTTTTCATTGCATAAATAAAGGATTCTTTTAAAAATTGGTTTCTACCTAGAGTAGGGTTAGAGCCAAAAATTTTTTCTTCAGGGAGTTCTATCCAATCAATTATTTTTTTGAGTTGAATAGACTGAATATATTCTCTAGCTTTTTTTGGAACAAATCTCTTGTGCGCTAGTTTTTTTATTTCATTTTCCCATGAAACATAAATAGCAGCAGGGATTGAGTTAGGAGAAAGTTCAAAATTCCAATCAAATAATTTTTCTTTTAAAACCGAATTTTTGGAATCAAAAGAAATTTGATCAAGTATAGGAATCAATTTTTTTGCTGGTAAAGATGTTACATCAACTTGTAAATCCTTCATTTTTTCAATATTTAGTGGATCTTTTTGATTTAATACTTCATTGACTCTATCGCCTCTATAAGGATCTGACCAAGAATAACCAATTGCATTCCAGTATTCATAATTTTCAGGTGTTATATTTTGATTTGCTGTAGCAATAAAGCCTTTTTCAGGATTATACTCATTAGGTTTTTTAATTATAGGTAGATATCCTTCCCATTCATAGCTGCCATCTCCCAAAACAGGTACTAATCCACTAAAATTATTTCTAATCGGAGCAATTCCAACAGCTTGCCAACCAATGTTACCATTGATATCAGCCCAAATCATATTTTCCCCTGGTATATTACTGTAATTACAAGCATCTCTAAATTCTTCCCAAGATTTAGCCTGATTCATTCTTAAAGAGGCTAGGTAGGGAGAACCTCCAATTTCAAGCCAAGCGCATCTTACAGCAAAAGCAATATTCTTTTTTTCATCGATATAAGTTATTGGACCATGATGAGTATACTTTAGTGTAACTTCAACTGGTTCTTTATCTTTAACGGGAATAACTTCTTTAATTATTTTCATTTCCCTCCATTCTCCCTCGAATTTATATTCTAAGGGGTTATTTGGATTAATTTCATATTGATATAAGTCTTCCCCATCTGTTCTAAATACGGTTAGACCCCAAGCCCCATATTCATTATGCCCTATTGATATGCCAGGTATTTCAGGTTCCCCGCCACCAATTACATTCCAATTAGGTGATATCAAATGAGCCATGTATCTTAGCGATGGCACCGAAATTCTTCTATGAGGATCATTTGCCATGTATGTGTTGCCATCTTCAGTTTTACTTCCACTAACTACCCAGTTATTACTCCCAATGGATAAAGAGTCAATGTTTATTTCATTGACGGCAATTTTATCTGAATTGGTTTTATAATTTTCTAAAACACTTTTTCTAGAAAATTTTAATGTTTTTCTAAATGCATTATATGGAGATAGTATATTTTCAAAAAGTAGGTCCTTATCAATTTTTGGATCTAATTTAATCTTTGGGTCCTTTGGATGAAACCATATTAGTTCTTTAACTTTTTCTTCACCCAAAAGAGCAACGGCTCTTCCAATTTGAAGTTCTTGGTTTATATTCCCTAATAATCCTTGATGCCTTGAAATTACAACCTCTGGAGTCCAAAGATTTGGCTTTATTCCTAAGATTTTAAATGGCAGGGGTAGATCATTTGGAGTTCTGTTTATATCAGTTATATATTTGTTGATTCCATCAACATATGCACGAATGATTTCTGCTCCATCAGGGTGATAATGATTTAATTCTTTCTCTATATCTCCTCTAAACTGAAAAAGCCTAGCGCCTAAATCTCTTTCTAATTCATCTTCACCTAAAATTTCAGCTATTGTTCCTGTTGCTTGACGTCTCCAAATTTCAAACTGAAAAAGTCTGTCTTTTGCAGCAAGATATCCCTGAGAAAAAAATAAATCGTATTGATTTTGAGCATAAATATGGTTGATACCCCATTGATCTCTGAGGATTTCAACTACATCATTAATTTCATTCATTGTAATTTCCTCACTTATTACACCATTTTCAAATCCATCATCGCATGATGAAATCAAGACTAATAAAAATAAAAGTATATTGGATTTTAAGAGTTTCATCTTTTATTTTTAAAGATAAATAAAAAGGAGAACTGTTTTTGACAATCCTCCTTTTTGTGACCTCGGCAGGATTCAAACCTGCAACCTCTTGAGCCGTAATCAAGTGCACTATTCAGTTATGCTACGAGGCCTATATGTTATAACTTTCATTTATTCTTTATTCTTATTTTTTTCATAAGAAATACCACCATAAATAATTGCTATCAAAACAATTGGACCTAATACATCGATTTTCCAATTGAAATTTTCATTATATATACTCAACAACATAGCAATAAAAAATGCTAAAGCAATAATTATTAATGCACCATTGTATTTCTTCATGCATCAAAGATACAGATTACTATAATTTTTTTGATTTTCCATCAAAATACATTGAAATCACCCAGCCCAAAATACATATCGAAAATCCTAATTGATAAATACGATTCTCTTCAATAATATCAGTAAATAAACTGGTAACTTGGAGAGTTACAAACATAACCATTCCCACTACAAGAATTTTTGTTCTGTTTGAATAGTAAAATTTTGATTTTTTCATGTAACTAAAATAAAGTATTATTTAGACATATCAATCTGAGTGTTTTTTTACCTTTAATATAAACTCTGAAAAGTATGATTCAGTCGTATAAAAAAAAATATACTCTAGAGGATAATTACGATGTTATTATGATTGGTTCTGGAATTGGTTGTTTGTCAGCTGGCTCAATCCTTGCAAAAGAGGGAAAGAAAGTACTTATTCTTGAGAGACACTACACTGCTGGTGGTTATACCCATGTATTTAAAAGAAGAGGTTATGAATGGGATGTAGGGATTCATTACATAGGAGAAGTACAAAGAAAAAATAGTCCAATAAGAATACTTTTCGATTATATCACTAATTCTAAACTTGAATGGGCAGATATGGGGAAGATATACGATAGAATAATTATTGGAAATAAATCATATGATTTTATTAAAGGAGTTGAAAATTTTAAAAATAAGATATGTCAATATTTCCCAAGTGAAAAAGAGGCAATAGACAAATATATTAGTCTTGTATTTGCATCAAGTAAGTCCATGGGGAAATTTTATGCAAGTAAAGTTTTCCCAAAATTTATTGATAAAATACTGGGAGGTTTTATGAAAAAGGAATATTTAAAATATTCCAACCAAACAACATATGATGTCATAAGTACTCTAACTAAAAATGAAGATTTAATAAAATTGCTTACAGCTCAGTATGGAGATTATGGTCTAACCCCAAAAAAGAGTAGCTTTGCAATGCATGCCTCGGTTGTTAAACATTATCTTGGAGGTGGCAGTTTCCCTATTGGAGGTTCTTCTAAAATATTAGACACTATTTATCCGGTAATCAAAAAAGCATCAGGGACTATTCTTGTCAGTGCAGAGGTAAAAAATATTTTAGTAAAAAAAAATACTGCAGTAGGAGTGAGAATGATTGATGGAAAAGAGATTTATGCAAAGACTATAATTAGTGGGACAGGAATTTTTAATACATATGAAAAGTTAATGCCTTCTGAAATTAAGAAGAAATATCAATTTCAGTCTAGATTAGATAAAATAAAACCCTCTGTCGCTCACGGATGTCTTTACATTGGGTTAAAAGGATCTTCTAAAGAGCTTAAACTCCCAAAATCTAATCTGTGGATATATCCAGATAAGGGAGATCATGATGAATGTGTTAGTGAGTACCTGGATAATTTTAATGCTCCTTTTCCTTTGGTGTATATTTCATTTCCTTCATCTAAAGATCCCTCCTGGAGTGAGAGATACCCCGGTAAAAGTACAATCGATATAATAACACTTCTTCCCTTTGAATTATTTTCAAAATGGAAAAATACAAAATGGATGAAAAGAGGAAATGAGTATGAAAAACTTAAAAAAACTATTTCTGATAGACTTTTAGAATATTTATTCAAACAACTTCCACAACTGAGAGGCAAGATTGATCATTACGAACTTTCAACCCCTCTTTCAACCAAGAATTTTGTAAACTATAAAAAAGGGGAATTGTATGGAATTGATCATGATCCAAATAGATTTAACCAAAGTTTTTTAAAACCAAGAACCGAGTTAAAAAATTTCTTTTTGACAGGACAAGATATTGTAACTGCAGGAGTTGGAGGTGCACTTTTTGCTGGACTAATAACAGCCAGTGCTGTTACTGGTAAAAATTTACTTAAAAAAATAAAGAGTATGAGCAAAATCAATAATACAGTCTGATAACAAATGATTGCAATAGGATACGACATTGGAAGTTCTTTTATTAAAGCTGCTCTAATTAACATTGAGTCTGGAAAATCAATAGCTATAGAAAAAATACCTGAGATGGAAATTCCAATTATGGCAGATAAAATTGGATGGGCTGAACAAGATCCTCTTCTTTGGTGGAAATATCTTTGTCAGGCTACTCAATCTTTGATTAAAAAGGCAAAGATTGATTCGGATCAAATAACAAGCATTGGTATTTCTTATCAAATGCATGGATTAGTTTTAGTCGATAAAGACCTAAATGCTCTAAGAAATTCAATCATTTGGTGTGATAGTCGCGCAAGTTTGTATGGTCAAAAGGCAATGAAAAATCTTGGTAGGTCTTATTGTGAAAACCATTTACTAAACTCTCCCGGAAATTTTACAGCATCTAAATTGGCTTGGGTAGTTGAAAATGAACCATCTCTTTATGAGAAAGCATACAAGTTTATGCTTCCTGGAGATTTTTTGGTAGCTAAACTTACAGGAGAAATACAAACAACTATCAATGGACTCTCTGAGGGAATATTTTGGGATTTTAAAAATGATTCTCTTTCTGAATCACTTTTTAAAAATTTTAAAATTGATCAAAGTCTAGTTCCTGAGATAGTTTTAAATTTTGAAGAGCAAGCTAAAGTTTCAAAAAAAGCAAGCAAATTAACAGGTTTACCTGCGGGTATTCCTGTGACTTATCGTTCAGGTGATCAGCCTAACAATGCCTTCACCCTTGGGGCAAGAAAATCAGGTGATGTTGTTGCTACTGCTGGAACATCTGGGGTAGTTTATGCTCTTACAGATAAATTTTCTGGAAACGAACTTACAAGGGTAAATACCTTTGCTCACTTAAATTATCAAAGCCATGAAAAAACTTTTGGGAAATTGCTTAATTTAAATGGTGCTGGAATTCAGTATAGGTGGTTAAATCAACTCATGGGATCTTTAGGTTATCAAAAATTAAACCATATGGCTAAAGATGTTCCTGTTGGAAGTGATGGCCTAATGGTTTTTCCCTTTGGTAACGGTGCGGAGAGAATATTTAATAATAGAGATTTAAGTGGTCATATAAGTAATATTAATTTTAATATTCATCAAAATGATCACATGGTGAGAGCTACTCTGGAAGGAATTGCCTTTGCTCTTATTTATGGAATTGAAATTTTAAAAAATGACGGTGTGGTAATTGATAAAATAAAAGTTGGAAATGACAATCTGTTTTTATCAGATGAATTTTCAAAAACCATCGCAAATACTTTGGGAGTTTCTATTGAAATGCTTGAGGCCACTGGAGCAGAAGGAGCTGCTAGAGCAAGTGTTTACAAGCATGATATAAAAACTGAAGAGGAAAAAATAAAAGTAAATAAAACTATTAAGGCTGACGAAAATTTATACGAAAAGTACAATTGGGTTTATAAGAATTGGAAAAATCAATTAACAAATAATTTAATATAATAATGCAACAAGAATACTTTAAAAATATTGGCAAGATAAAATTTGAGGGGAAGGAATCTGATAATCCCTTAGCCTATAAATACTATGATCCTGATAGGAAAATCATGGGAAAACCATTAAGAGATCACTTCAAATTTGCAATGTGCTATTGGCACAGTATGAATGACAACGGCACTGATCCTTTTGGAAGATTAACCAACCTTTATCCTTGGAATCAAGAAACGGATGTTTTAAAACAAGCTAAAAATAGAGCTGATGCCGCTTTTGAATTTCTTCAAAAAATGGGCTTTGATTATTTCTGTTTTCATGACATTGATTTGATACAAGAGGCATCAACTCTTCTAGAGACTGAAAAAAGAATTGATCAAATCTTGGACTACATTAAAGAGAAACAAAAAGATACTGGAATTAAGGTTTTGTGGGGTACAGCTAATTGTTTTTCAAATCCTGTATACATGAATGGCGCTATTACCAATCCAGATTTTAAAATTGCCTCTAGAGCAGCAGCGCAAATAAAAATTGCCTTTGATGCTTCGATGGAACTGGGAGCGGAAAACTATGTTTTCTGGGGAGGAAGAGAAGGTTATTTGTCACTTTTAAATACTGATATGAAGCGAGAGCTTGATCATTTAGCAGTTTTCTTTAACAAAATGGTTGAATATTCTAAGCAACGGGGATTTAAGGGTAATTTTTTTATTGAACCTAAACCCTCAGAACCTACCAAGCATCAATATGATTTTGACGCTGCAACGGTTGTAGGATTTTTAAATCAAAGTGGATTACAAGATCATTTTAAATTAAATATTGAGGTTAATCACGCTACACTAGCACAACATACATTTCAGCATGAACTTCAAGTAGCAGCAAATGCTGGAATGCTTGGAAGTATTGATGCTAATCGAGGAGATTATCAAAATGGATGGGACACAGACCAGTTCTCAATTAACCTATATGAATCTATTGAGGCAATGCTTGTCTTTCTCAAATCAGGAGGACTAGAAGGAGGCGGAATAAATTTTGATGCTAAGGTGAGAAGAAATTCTACTGATCTTGAAGATTTATTTATAGCCCACATTCAAGGCGCGGATATTTTTGCTAGAGCTTTAATTGCTTCAGAACATATTTTAACTAAAACACCCTATTCTAAAATGTTAGAAGAGCGTTATAAGTCTTATGATAGTGGTAAGGGAAAAGCATTTGAAAATGGGGGATTATCGATTGAGGATTTGTATCAAATTGGTGTTGAACAAACTGATTTTGCTAAAACAAGCGGCAAGCAGGAACTCTATGAAAGCATTTTAGCTAATAGTTTTTAGTAATTATACCAAGATTTATTTTTAAATTGGAGCTAGTAACAAACAAAATAAAATTATGAATTCAAGATTATTTAATGCAAGTTGTTTTGCGCTAATAGCAACTGCAATGACTTTTGCTGTTCGGGCAAAGATTGAGCTGGTTTTTAACAACGATTATGGCTTAACACTTGAACAAATTGGTATTGCCTTTGGCCCTGCTTTTTACGGATTTACATTGGCAATGATCATAGGAGGGTTTTTAGTAGATCTTTTTGGGATGAAAAAAATTATGAACCTTGCCATTATAGGTCATGTAACAGGAATTGTATTGACCTTATTTGCCAGAGATTTTGGAATGCTATTCACTGGTACTCTCCTTATAGGAATTGGTAATGGTATGGTTGAAGCAGCATGTAATCCTCTGATTGCAACTATTTATCCGAATGAAAAAACAAAAATGTTAAATCGTTTTCATGTATGGTTTCCCGGCGGAGTACTTATAGGAAGTATTTTGGCTTATTTGATTGTTGATTTAATGGGAATGAGTTGGATGGTTTTGGTTGGAACCTTATTTATTCCAGTAATAATCTATATTTATCTATTCTGGGGACAACAATTTCCAGCCACTGAGCGTGTTTCAAGTGGTGTTTCCTATGCCGATATGTTGAAAGCATGCTTTGTTAACCCCTTATTTTGGTTCATTAGTTTCTGTATGTTATTGACTGCCTCTACTGAGCTAGCTACAACTCAAAGAATTTCATCTTTACTGGAAGAAACAGTTTCTAACCCCATTCTAGTGTTGGCTTTTATTAACGGAATCATGATGGTAGGAAGATTATTTGCCGGAGATATTGTGCACCGATTAAGCATTACTAAAATGCTCTTTTTCTCAGCAATCTTTTCTTGCCTTGGACTAATATGGCTCTCATCTGCTACTGGAGCTACTTCTTTCTTAGCAGCAGCAGTTTTTGCTGTTGGAGTGTGTTATTTTTGGCCAACGATGCTATCCTTTGTCGCTGAAAAAATTCCAAGCAGTGGCGCCCTTGGGTTATCCTTGTTGGGTGGATTGGGAATGTTCTCTGTTGCCATAGTTCTTTGGGCAATGGGATTCGTAATGGATATGGATACTTCCGGGTCAGATACCTTGTACAGAATGGCTTTACTTCCGGGCATACTTATTGTGCTCTTTGGACTTCGTTTGTTAGTGGAGATGAGACAGGCGAAAACAGCATAATTCATATGATCTAATAAAAAGGGAAAGTTTTCTACTTTCCCTTTTTATTATAATACGGAGTTAATTAACCGATTAAAAAGTTGTGCATTTTTGTATATTTATGCCCCGTTTAACTGTAAAATAATGTTGGGAAAGCTTAATTTTTGCATTTTCCTTTTGCTTTTTATAACTGCTCCGGCTTCTATGTTGTTAGCTCAAGAAGGGAGTCTTTTATTTAATAGGACAAGTTTTAGTATATATAATCCTGCCTATACAGGTTCTGATGGTCCGAGTGTATCATTTAACACCAGAAGTCAGTGGAAAAATATAGAAGGAGCCCCAAGGACAAATTATCTGATTTATCACATGCCAAAAAAGAAAAATGTTCATCTGGGATTTACAGCTCAGAACGATAGGGTGTTTGTAGAGAACAAAACTTTCTTTACCATTGATTATAATTATCAGCTCCAACTAACAGATGATCGCTTTCTATATTTAGGGCTTAAAGGAGGAGGATTTTATAACAACATTGATATTAACGGAATAGATCGTATTTATGATGATTTTAATCCTGCACTCTCTGTAATTAAGAGTTATTTCACACCTGTGATAGGAGTAGGGATGCACTATAAAGCGCCCAATTATTTTCTTGGCATAGGAGTCCCAAGCATTTTTAATAACAAGAGATTTGAAGACACTAAAGACTGGGAAACAACAGCCAGTGATTATTCTTACCTTCATTTCTCAGCAGGGGGAAGCATTAAGCTAAAAGATATTAGTTTAAACCCGATGATAGTTTATCGTTCTATTCCCAATAGCCCAAATCTTTTCAGTGGAACAGTGGATCTATCGTTTAAGGAAAAAATATCCATTGGCGCAGGTTATTCAAACAATGAAAACATGGCTGTTTTTATCACCTCAAAGAACAAGTGGGGATTTGAGTGGGGATATGGTTATGAGTTTACAAGCAGTGCAATTAGTGATGTGACAAAAGAACCAGCACATGAGATCATGCTTAGAATTAATCTGGAGAAAAAAGCTAAACCAGAGCAAGATCAGTCAGAAAATCAAGAAGATGAAAAAGAGTAAAAACATATTACTGCTGATAATGTTTCTGCTATGCGGGGTGATCTCTTATGGGCAAT
>MDTD01010550.1_pt1 | contig 16897 bp, 17 predicted proteins | sample 811221 | NCBI WGS metagenome assembly MDTD01 (sample SAMN05326646, study PRJNA326480) | marine metagenome | isolation source: seawater | place: Pacific Ocean: South West | collected 2011 | reverse complement strand
GCTGATCGCCGCTGTCCACGTGGCGATCGTGGGGTTGCCGGAGCGGTGGCCGAGCGATCCGTGGCCCTATGCGGGCGGCGCGCTGGGGGTCGGGTACATCCTGCTGTCGGCAGCTCTCGTCCGCCGCACGGGCGTGCTGTTGCTCGTGCTTGGCTCGGTGGTCGGCCAGCTGGCGACTGCTCTTGTTCTTGACGCGTTTTGGCCGGCGCCCGCAAGCCCCGGCCTTGGGCACGAGGTGCTGGTGGCTCTCATCGCCGTAGCGTCGGTCGCCATCGTGGTTGTGCCGTGGCCTCACACGCGGCCCGGAGCGCGCGCGTGAGGTGACGGACGCTCAGGACTCTTCGGGCGTGAAGGTCAGGGCGATCGAGTTCATGCAGTACCGGTCGCCGGTGGGCGTGCCGAATCCATCGGGGAACACGTGGCCGAGGTGGGATCCGCACTGGGCGCACCGCACCTCGGTGCGCACCATGCCGTGGCTGCGGTCCTCGATGAGTTCGACAGCCTCGGGGCGAACCGACTCGTAGAAGCTCGGCCACCCGCAGTGCGAGTCGAACTTCGTGCCGCTCTTGAACAGCTCGTTGCCGCACGCAGCGCAGGCGTACAGACCGGCTCGACTCTCGTCGAGCAGTTCACCGGTCCAGGGACGCTCGGTTGCCGCTTCGCGCAAAACCGCGTACTGGTCGGCGCTGAGCTCTGCGCGCCACTCGGACTCGGACTTCTCGGTGCGATAGGACATTGCTCCTCCTCACCACAAGTCAACACGAAGTGGCGACGGACTGTTCCACAATGGGGGCATGGTGTCATCCCCGGATGCGGAGGCCGGCCGTGTCGCGGAACGCTATCGCCGCTTCGCAACGCAGGAGGCGCCGGGGCGCTCTGACGTATATGAGGAATGGGCCAGGGGCGTCGCGGCCGATCCTGACGCGCAGCGCCTGCTCGCACGTATCCCCGAGGGGCGGCGTCAGCCTCCGCTCGTGTTCGCGGTGACCCGGATGCTGGGCGCGACCGAAGGCGGGTATGCAGCCTGGTCGCAGTGGCTGGCGGCGAACATCGACGGCGTGGCGGCGGAGTGCGCTGCGCGCGGTCTGCAGACCAACGAACCGCTGCGATGCGCAGCTCTGCTGCCCGCGCTGAGCCTCATCGACGGCCCGATTGCGCTTCTCGAGGTCGGCGCGAGCGCCGGCCTGTGTCTCTACCCCGATCGCTACTCATACCGGTACGAGAGTGGACAAGACCTCGACCCGGCCGGTGGTCAATCACCTGTCGTGCTTCGAAGCAGCGCCCGGGGTCTGCCGAGTCTGCACCTGCCCGAGGTCGTGTGGCGTGCCGGTATCGACCTGGCGCCGCTGGATGCGGCATCCGAGGCCGACCGTCGCTTCCTGACCTCGCTGGTCTGGCCGGGGGAGGAGGGGCGACGCGAGCGGATCGTCGCGGCGCTCGACGTCGTGCGTGCGGAACCCCCGACGCTCATTTCAGGAGATGCCACCGCCGACGGCCTGCTCGCGCAGCTCGCCGCCGAAGCACCTGGCGACGCCACGCTGGTCGTGACCACCCCGGGCGTGCTTCCCCACATCGCCAGAGCCGGACGCACGCGGGTCTTCGAGCACATAGACGCACTTCGCGCCGCACGCCCCGGTACACACTGGATCTCCATCGATCCGCCCGGGCTCCACGATCGCTGGGGCGCGGATGCCGCGGGCCGGCCCGGCTTCGTCCTGGGTATGGACGAGCGGGCGCTCGCCGTCGTCGACCCACTCGGCGGATGGGTGGAGTGGCGCGCGCCGGATGTCGGTGCTCGCCGATAACCTCTCACCGTGCCCCTGAACGAGCGTGAGCGCGCGATTCTCGACTTCGAGTCGTCGTGTCGGTTGCGAGGCTGGGCGAAAGAAGAACAGATCCGCCAGACGCTCGGCATGTCGCCCGCTCGGTATTACCAGTTGCTGGTTCGGATGCTGGATTCGGTCGATGCGCAGGCATACGATCCGCTGCTGATGGGCCGACTTCGCCGACTCCGCGAGCACGGCCGTGGCAGCAATCGATCCGGTGCGGCCAGTGGCGAGCCTGGCGCCCGCCCGCGCACAGTTTCCCTCGGCGGCATCGGTACGATCGTCTGATGCCGAACTCCGAGTTCCCGCGCGATCGATTCGACGACCTGCCCGAGGATGTCGGTCGAGTCGGTGCACACCGTGCGGAGCAGCCGCACATGCGCGGCGGAGTCGTCTTCTTCTGGGCGGCACTTGCCACTGTCATCCTGATCGCGGTGGGGATCTTCGCGATGTTCGTGGTTTCTGGGCGCATCGTGCTGTTTCCCGAGCCCACTCCCGAGCCCACCCCGACGGTCACCGTGGACCCCGTCGTCGACACGTCCTACTCGGTTCTGATCCTCAACGCGACGCCAGAGACCGGCCTTGCCACGCAGCTGAAAGACCAGCTCATCGCCGCCGGGTGGGTCCCCGACACCGTCCTGGCGGGGCAGGCCGGGACCGACGACTTCCCCGAGACGACGGTCTACTATGCGACGGATGCTGACTACGCCGCGGCGTTGGGCCTCGCTAACGTGATCGGCGGCGCGGCAGTGGCCCAGAGCGACATTTATCAACCGACCGACGACCCCGCAACCGAGGTCGACGAAGGCGCCACGAAGCAACTCACGATCGTCATCGGCCTCGACCGCACCGCGGCCGGTGCGCCCACTCCCGAGCCCACGGCCTGACCCGCGCGGCCCGCGTGTTTCCGGGCCGTAACAAGGTGAAGACGCGCGTGTCAATACTTCGTCCTACGACCGTTTCGGGTCGATTCCGGTGCATACGATGACGGTGTCCTACCAGCATCAGGAGTACCCATGGCCCAAGGCACCGTCAAGTGGTTCAACGCCGAGAAGGGATACGGCTTCATCACCGTCGATGACGGTCAAGACGTGTTCGTCCACTACTCGAACATCGACATGACCGGTTTCCGCGTTCTCGAAGAGGGACAGAAGGTCGAATTCACCGTCGGGACGGGCCAGAAGGGCCCGCAGGCGGAGTCGGTGCGGGTGGTCTAGCCACCGCGTCGACCAGGTTTCAGAAGAGACGGATGCTGCGGCATCCGTCTCTTCGTCGTCTTCGTCGTGCGCGGCTTGCACTCCCCATGGGCGAGTGCCAGAATGGGTTAGCACTCCAGATCGGTGAGTGCTAAGACCTAGCCCCGTCCGGGAGGGACGACACACATGGCAAAGATGATCGCTTTCGACGAGGAGGCCCGTCGCGGCCTCGAGCGCGGCCTGAACACCCTCGCCGACGCCGTCAAGGTGACGCTCGGCCCCCGCGGCCGCAACGTCGTGCTCGAGAAGAAGTGGGGAGCCCCCACGATCACGAACGACGGCGTTTCGATCGCCAAGGAGATCGAGCTCGAGGACCCGTACGAGAAGATCGGCGCGGAACTCGTCAAGGAAGTCGCCAAGAAGACCGACGACGTCGCCGGTGACGGCACCACGACCGCAACCGTGCTCGCCCAGGCGCTCGTGCGCGAGGGCCTGCGCAACGTCGCGGCCGGCGCCGACCCGATTTCGCTCAAGAAGGGCATCGAGAAGGCCGTCAAGGCTGTCACCGACGAGCTGCTCGCTGGTGCGAAGGAAGTCGAGTCCAAGGAGCAGATCGCCGCTACCGCGTCGATCTCCGCCGCTGACTCCGAGATCGGCGCCCTGATCGCCGAAGCCATCGACAAGGTGGGCAAGGAAGGCGTCGTCACCGTCGAGGAGTCGAACACGTTCGGCACCGAGCTCGAGCTGACCGAAGGTATGCGCTTCGACAAGGGCTACCTGAACCCCTACTTCGTGACCGACCCGGAGCGTCAGGAAGCGGTCTTCGAAGACCCCTACATCCTGATCGCCAACCAGAAGATCTCGAACATCAAGGACCTGCTGCCGATCGTCGACAAGGTGATCCAGGACGGCAAGGAGCTCCTGATCATCGCTGAGGATGTCGAGGGCGAGGCTCTCGCGACCCTCGTGCTCAACAAGATCCGTGGCATCTTCAAGTCGGCTGCCGTCAAGGCTCCCGGCTTCGGCGACCGCCGCAAGGCTCAGCTGCAGGACATCGCGATCCTCACGGGTGGCCAGGTCATCACCGAAGAGGTGGGCCTCAAGCTCGAGAACGCGACCCTGGACCTGCTCGGCCGTGCGCGCAAGGTCATCATCACCAAGGACGAGACCACGATCGTCGAGGGTGCCGGCGACGCCGCGCTCATCGAGGGTCGCGTGACCCAGATCCGTCGCGAGATCGACAACACCGACAGCGACTACGACCGTGAGAAGCTGCAGGAGCGCCTGGCGAAGCTCGCCGGCGGCGTTGCGGTCATCAAGGCCGGAGCGGCTACCGAGGTCGAGCTCAAGGAGCGCAAGCACCGTATCGAGGACGCCGTTCGCAACGCGAAGGCTGCCGTCGAGGAGGGTATCGTCCCCGGTGGTGGCGTCGCGCTCATCCAGGCCGGCACCAAGGCGCTCGGTTCGCTCGAGCTCAGCGGTGACGAGGCAACCGGCGCGAACATCGTCAAGGTCGCCATCGAGGCTCCGCTCAAGCAGATCGCACTCAACGCCGGTCTCGAGCCGGGTGTCGTCGCGAACAAGGTGTCGGAGCTGCCCGCAGGTCACGGCCTGAACGCCGCTACTGGCGAGTACGGCGACCTCTTCGCTCAGGGCATCATCGACCCGGCGAAGGTCACGCGCTCCGCGCTGCAGAACGCCGCGTCGATCGCGGGCCTGTTCCTGACGACCGAGGCCGTCGTCGCCGACAAGCCCGAGAAGGCTCCGGCCATGCCCGCCGACCCGTCGGGTGGCATGGACTTCTGAGTCCGGCTGCATTTCACACCGAAGGCCCCTCCCACGTGGAGGGGCCTTCGGTCGTTTTCGGTGCGATCAGCGGAACAGGCCGAGGGTCATCTGCTCGGCATCCGCGTACTGGTGTCCTGCCGCTTCCAGGGCGACGCCGATTGCGCTGAGGGCCTCCTCCACCTGAGCGTTGGCTGCGCGCCACTGGTCGATGACGCCGGCGAAGGCAAGAGATGCCGCCCCGGTCCAGTGCGACTGCAGGCCGGTGAGCTGGGCGAGCATGGTGTGCGTTTCTGCGCGGACGCGGTCTGCGGTGGCCCGCACACCTGCCGTTGCGGCAAAAACTGCGTCGCTGTCGACGGAATAGACGGCCACAAGAACCTCCCGGTGTCGTGAGTGTAGGTGACACGCTACGGTCGCGGCTCGCGTGTGCGCGGCGGCGGACCCCCTGTTCACAGAGGCCACGGCTGAGCCCCTTTTGGGGAGGAGAACTCGGTGCGCGGTGCTCAGGCCGGGGGGTCGCTCCGCAGATCAGCCGGCAGGCGGTCCAGCGGCTGCGTTTCGAGCAAGGCGTGCTCGGCCGGGTCAAGGTGCCTGGCGAGAGGGAATCCGACGCGGAATGTGGCGCCGCCACCGGGAGTGTCCATGACGCGGACCGAGCCGTGGAGCGACTCCACGATGGAAGCGACGATCGACAGCCCGAGTCCGGACCCGCCGGTCTCGCGCGTGCGCGAGTTGTCGGCGCGCCAGAACCGCTGGAAGATCTTGTCTTTGATCTGGTCCGGCACGCCTTCACCGTGGTCGACGATCTCGATCCAACCGGACTGCGCCGCGGCATCCACCCCGATGCGCAGCTCGATGGGAGAGTCGTCGGCGGTGAAACGGCGAGCGTTCCCGATGAGGTTCGTGATCACCTGACGAATGCGGTTCTCTTCGCCGAGCACGATCGGGGGGAGCGCGACAGGCGCCGACGATGACGGCCCGAGGTCCAGTGGCCCGATGACGATCTGCTCGGTGGTCGGCGCGGTGCCGCGCGCATCCCTCGGGCGGCGGCGCAGCAGGATGGAGCCCGCGCGGCTGAAGGCCGACCGTGGCCGTTTGGGTGTCTCAAGGGTGTCGGTTTCGGTCTGTGGCGGCCGCTGTTCGGTCGGCTCGACGATGGTCGTATCGATGACTGCGACCGGCCGCTGGGGAGCGGCAGCGCGCACGTCGAGGGCTGCATCGCGCGCGAGCGGCCGCAGATCGACTGGGGCGAACTGGATGTCTCGGCGTTCATCGAGCCGGGCAAGGGCAAGCAGGTCTTCGACGAGCAGGCCCATGCGCATGGCTTCTTTCTCGATCCGCTCCATCGACTGTGCGACATCCTGGTCGGTGCGGATGGCTCCCATCCGGTACAGCTCGGCATAGCCGCGGACGGTGACCAGAGGCGTCCGCAATTCGTGTGATGCGTCGCCGACGAACCGGCGCATCTGGCGCACCGTGGCGTCTCGCTGCGCCAGCGCGGCATCGATGCGCCCGAGCATGGCGTTGATAGCGGTCTTGAGTCTTCCAACCTCGGTGGCGGGGGCGATGTCGGTCATGCGCTGGCCGAAATCACCTGCCGCGATCTCCATCGCGGTGTTCTCGACCTGCGTGAGACTCCGGAACGCAAGGGTGACCAGCAGCCGGATCGCGACGGCGCCGAGCACGATCGTGATCACCGACAGGATGCTGTAGATGCCCAGATAGGTCGCGAGAGTCTGGGTCACTGTCGTCAGCGGAACCGCGATCATCTGCGTGTAGAAGACGGTGGTGCCTTTGACCTCGATGAGGGCTGATGCCGCTCGGAACTCTGTGCCGGGGATCGTGCCGGGGATCGTGAACGGCTCCTGCTGCTGGGTTATCGACGTCTCGGTCGGCAGGTATTCCGTGGGGAAGTCGGGTTCATTGCTCTGCCGTCCGCCGCCGGCGCTTGCAATGAAGTCGCCATCCTGGTTGTAGATTGCGACGAAATAGTCGGTCGGAACTGACTCGGCTTTCGGGACGAAGGCGGGGTCGGCGAGAAGGTCGATGTCGAACAGTGCGCTCACGCCGGCGCCGGCGAGCTGGGAGACCTGCGTGTCTACACTCGCCAGAAGTTGGCTCCGCAGGAACACCGTCGTTCCGATGCCGGTCGCGATCAGCCCGAGAGCCAGGATCGATACGGCAACGCCGGTCACCTTGGCGCGCAGGCTGAGGCTGCGCCACCACCCGGTGACGGCGTCGGTCTTGCCGGTCGTGGTGCTCACGCCGACTCCGACGGATGCCTCACGCCGACTTGCCGGCCTTCAGCATGTATCCGAATCCGCGTTTGGTCTGGATGAGCGGCTCGGACGAGTACGGGTCGATCTTGCGGCGCAGGTACGAGATGTAGCTCTCGACGATGCCGGCATCCCCGTTGAAGTCGTATTCCCAGACGTGGTCGAGGATCTGCGACTTCGAGAGCACCCGGTTCGGGTTCAGCATGAGGTAGCGCAGCAGTTTGAACTCGGTCGGGCTGAGGTCGATCGAGACGTCCCCGACTGAGACATCGTGGGTGTCCTGATCCATCGTCAGCTCTCCGGCGCGGATGACCGACTCCTCGTCGGTTTGCATCGTGCGGCGCAGGATCGCCTGGATGCGCGCGACGATCTCATCGAGGCTGAAGGGCTTGGTGACGTAGTCGTCGCCGCCGGCGTTCAGGCCGGTGATCTTGTCTTCGGTCTCGTCTTTGGCCGTGAGGAACAGGATCGGGGCGGTGTACCCCGCGCCGCGCAGGCGCTTGGTGACGCTGAATCCGTTCATGTCCGGCAGCATGACATCGAGCAGGATGAGGTCGGGTTCCTCCTCGAGGACTGCCGAGATCGTCGAGGCGCCATTGGCGACTGCCTTAACCTGATAGCCGGCGAACTTGAGGCTCGTCATCAGCAGGTCTCGGATGTTCGGCTCGTCGTCGACGACGAGGATGCGGGGTGCGCTCATGCCCCCATTATCGTGATTCCCCTGGTGTGGATGCTGGATATCGCGCGGATCGGCGGTTTCCCCCCCTCCCAGGCGTAGGAGGAACCCGCGGCGTAGGACGGTTCAGGTAGGCATCCTCCTACCTCGGCGAGATCGCCTACCTGCGGTAGACGGATGCCGGGCTGTGCAGGTCACGCCGCGAGTTTGTCGGCATCCAGGATCGTGTAGCTGTAGCCCTGTTCGGCGAGGAACCGCTGCCGGTTCTGCGCGAAGTCCTGATCAACCGTGTCGCGCGCGATGAGCGTGTAGAAGCTGGCAGTATTGCCCGACTGTTTGGGGCGCAGGAGTCGGCCGAGCCGCTGCGCCTCCTCCTGTCGGGACCCGAACGATCCCGACACCTGGATGGCGACGGATGCCTCGGGCAGGTCCACCGAGAAGTTTGCGACCTTCGACACCACGAGCACCGGAATTTTCCCCTCCCGGAAGCCGCGGTAGAGCTCTTCGCGCTCATCGACCGGGGTTGCGCCCGTGATCTGCGGCGCATCCAGCGCCTGCGCGATCTCGTCAATCTGGTCGAGGTACTGACCGATCACGAGGGTCTGTTCGCCGGCGTGCCGTGCCACGAGATCCTTCACGACGCCGATCTTCGCCGGGGCTGTGGCTGCGAGCCGGTACCGCTCGTCATCTGCTGCCGCCGCGTACTCGAGCCGTTCGCCGGCGGGAAGGTCGACGCGCACCTCGTAGCAGGCTGCGGGGGAGATGAAGCCCTGCGACTCGATCTCTTTCCAGGGGGCATCGAACCGCTTGGGGCCGATGAGGCTGAACACATCGCCCTCGCGGCCGTCTTCGCGCACGAGCGTCGCCGTGAGGCCCAGCCGTCGACGGGCCTGCAGGTCGGCCGTGAGCTTGAAGACGGGGGCTGGCAGCAGATGGACCTCGTCGTAGACGATGAGACCCCAGTCGAGGGCGTCGAGCAGCGCGAGGTGCGCGTACTGTCCCTTCCGCTTGGCGGTGAGGATCTGGTAGGTCGCGATCGTGACCGGCTTGACCTCTTTGGCCTGCCCCGAATACTCGCCGATCTCTTCGGGCGTGAGGCTCGTGCGCTTGAGCAGCTCGTCGCGCCACTGCCGCGCGCTGACGGTATTGGTGACCAGGATCAGCGTTGTCGTCTTGGTGTCGGCCATCGCGCCTGCCCCGACGAGTGTCTTGCCCGCGCCGCAGGGAAGCACAACGACTCCCGACCCTCCGTCGGTGAACGCGTCGACAGCCTGCCGCTGGTAGGGGCGCAGGTGCCAGTCCTGCTCGGCGAGGTCGATCGGATGCGGCGTTCCGGGTGTGTAACCAGCGAAGTCTTCGGCGGGCCAGCCGATCTTCAGCAGCTCCTGCTTGATCTGCCCCCGCGCCCAGGCGTCGATGACGTACGTGTCGGGGGCGGGATGCCCCACCAGCAGTGGCTGGATGCGCTTGTTCTTTGTGACCTCGGCCAGCACCGCAGCATCCGTCGACCGCAGCACGAGCACAGGCTCCTCGGAGTCGTCGACGGTGTCGCGCTCGATCACGAGGCGGCCGTACCGGCCGACCGTTTCGCGGATGTCGATAGCCACCGACGGCGGCACGGGGAAGCGGGTCCACCGGTCGAGGGTGCCCAGCATGTCTTCGGCCGTGTGCCCGGCCGCCCGGGCATTCCACAGGCCGAGCCGCGTGATGCGGTACGTGTGGATGTGCTCGGGAGCGCGCTCGAGTTCGGCGAAGATCGCGAGTTCGTGGCGTGCGGATTCGGCATCCGGATGTGCCACCTCAAGCAGCACTGTCCGGTCGCTTTGCACAATGAGAGGGCCGTCAGCCATAGCGGTCCAGTCTACCCGCGAGGTGGTGGGGCGGACGGCTCTCAGGCCGGCGAGACGTTCACGATTGTCGAGATCGGGAGGGTGCGTTCGACATCCGCTCCCCGGTCTCTGCCCCGCAGCCGGCCGCCGCCGAGCCCCGTGGCCTCCAGCGTGAACGTGCGGGTTTCGGCGTCGCTGATCTGCGCCGTGACCACGATGATCGACTTCGTGCGCACCGCCTGCTCAAGCTCGCGCTCCAGCCAAGCGGCGTCGCCATCGCCGCCCGAGGCGCGGAGCGACCCGATGAGACGCGCGTAGACGTCGCCCGCCGGTTCTGCGGGAGCAGTCTGCGCCGCGGTTCGGCGTCGGAGTGACTCGGGCGCTCCGTGCTCGTCGAGCGCGACGACGGGGTAGCGCGCATCGGCCAGTGCCCAGAACAGGTGATCACGACCGACCCGGCTCACGAGCACATCGCCGTGGCGCACCAGGCCGACGGGGCGCAGGGCCTGGTCGATGACGACGAGATCGAGCAGGTGCGGATCGCTGCTCTCGACGATCGTGTTGGGGCTCGCGGCATCGGAGCGGACTGTGACCGAACCGTGCCGGGAGGCTGTCGTGTCGATGACGTAGTCCAGCGGTTGCGGGATGCCGGTGAGCGACAGCTCGCGCAGGAAGTCGCGGATCGAATCGGCGCTCTCCCCGTCGGTGAGGCCGGCCCCGATCGTCTCAGCCGTGAACCGGTACGTCGAGGCCTGCGCACGGGATTCGCGCCGCGCGATCCTGCGCAGGCGCAGGTCGAGCCGGGGGGCGAGTGGGCCGGGAGCGACAGCGGTCAGGTCCGCCTGCAGGTAGATCCGGTCGATTTCGGCGGGAAGAGCATCGCGCAACGCATCAGTGTCGAGACCTGTGCCCTCGATGAGTCCACGTGACCACGGCGGGACCGTTCCCTCTGCCGCGAGGATGCCCCACCGCTGCGCCGTCTGTCGCAGCGCCGCAGCCCGCGCCGGCCATTCCGGGCTCAACGGGTACGTGCCCGCCCAGCCGGCAGGGTCGACGATTCCACCCTGCGGGGTGCGCAGCCCCGCTGGGAGACTCCGACGATAGCCGTCGGCGATCGCCGCCCACCGCGCGACGGTGCCGCCATCCAGCCACTGTTCGCCCGTGGCGGTGACGACGAGCTCCCGCCCGATCGGCGTGAGCAGTCCTGCGGCGAGACCTGCGGCGATCAGATCGTCGAGGTCCTCGGGCGCGCCGATCGCGCCTGACTCAGTGAGGCGCTTGCGGTCTGCAGCGCTAACTGCGCCTGCGCCGGTGAGAGTCAGCGGAACGTGCAGGGCAGCCAACAGCACGTCGGCCAGCGACGCGGACGCCGTGAAGATCCGCTCTGCCGCGCTCGCGGTCTCGGCCGCCGAAGCTGGGACGGGGGCGGGCGACGCGCTCGCGGTCTCGGCCACGTCGGCGGGCGGATCCGCGAGTCCGGAGCCGCTCGCGGCCGCAGCGATCCGCTCCTGCACCGGGGCATAGACCGCGCCGCCGGGCCGGGCCAATCCCCAGGCCACGATGGTCGGGGCGGCGACATCATCCGTGCCCGCGGCGACGAGGGCGGTCAGTTCGCGACGGTCGAGCCGTGCCAGCGCCCGGTCTATCGACGCCGGATCGAGCAGCGCCTCGGCGGCATCGAAGAAGTCGCGCCAGGATGCCGCGGGCGAGACGCCACGCCGGGTGAACAGATCAGCGAGGGCGTTGTCATCGAGCGATGCCAGCCAGGTGGCGAGTGTGCGCTCGTCGCCCGCCATCTATTGGCTCCGGTTCGCCCGCGCCCTTCGCACGAACGTCATGATGAGCACCGTCAGCAACATCGCGAACGCGAGGATCGGTGCGACGTAGACGACGATGCCGACAGCGGGCCACAGCCCGGTGCTGAAGTCGGCCTGCGAGGCGGAGCCGATGAGGATCGCGAAGAACGACAGAACCGAGAGCGCCAGCAGCCCGAGAGACATCGACGCGAGCACGCGGTCGATCGTGCGAACCGGGAGGTCGCTGCCAGGGCTTCGCGTGCTCATCCGCCCCAGACTACTCCGTCGCGGTGCTCTAGGCTTAACCGGGGATCGATCGGTCCCTGCGTCACTCCTGCCGCCCAACCGCGGCGCCGTTCAGAACGAGGTTTCCCATGCCCACCGGCAAGGTCAGGTTCTACGACGAGGAAAAGGGCTTCGGCTTCATCTCCTCCGACGAAGGACAGGATGTCTTCCTTCATGCCACCGCGCTGCCCGCTGGGGCCACGGTGAAGGCTGGCACGCGCCTCGAATTCGGTATCGCCGACGGAAAGCGCGGCCCGCAAGCGTTGTCGGTGCGGGTGCTTGAGGCGCCCGCCAGTCTCGCCAAGCGCTCCCGCAAGCCCGCCGACGACATGGCGATCATCATCGAGGATCTCGTGAAGCTGCTCGATGGTGTCGGTGGGGACCTGCGGCGCGGTCGTTACCCGAGCAGCGCACACGGTGCGAAGGTCGCCGCCGTGCTGCGCAAGGTGGCCGATGAGCTCGACGCCTGATCCGGCGCTGCTTGCCGCACACGACCTCGCTCTCGCGGCACTGCACGAGATCACTCCGGCGGCTACCGTGGGCCCGACTGCCGGGTACGCCGTGGAGTCGGACGGCGTCGTCTCGCTGCGGTTCGAGACGACCCTGCGCGGGTATCCCGGGTGGTTCTGGACGGTGAGTGTCGCCCGGGTCGGCGAGGAAGAGCCCACTGTGCTCGAGGCTGAGCTTCTGCCCGGCGAGGATGCGCTGCTCGCGCCGGAATGGGTGCCGTGGGCGGTGCGTCTGGCTGACTACCAGGCAGCTCAGGCGGCGTTGGCAGCAGAGGCGGCATCCAGTGACGAGGATGACGACTCCGACGAGGCTGACGGAGACGAGGGCGACGACGAAGACGACGACCTCGATGACGTTGATGATCTGGATGCCGACGACTTCGACGAGGACGGGTCGCGGCTCTTGCACAGCGGCGACGTCGACGGTGTCGACATCGATGAGCTCGACGAGGACGCTGAGGAAGACGGCGCTGAGGACGACGCTGACGACGAAGCCACCGACGTCGACCCGGACGACAGTGACCCCGACGAGGACTAGAGCCGCTCGGCGGTGTACTCGATCGCCCCGATGAGCCGGCGCACGTCGTCCTCGTCGATAGAGACGAACGTCGCGATGCGCAACTGGTTGCGTCCGAGCTTGCGGTACGGCTCGGTGTCGACGATGCCGTTCTCGCGCAGGCTCTTGGCGATGGCTGCGGCATCCACGCTTTCGTCGAAGTCGATTGTGACGACGACAGGTGAGCGGTCAGCGGGGTTCGTGACGAACGGGGTCGTGTAGGCGGTCGCCTCGGCCCACGCGTACAGGGCCGCCGAGGTGGCTGCAGTCTTGGCTCCGGCCCAGGCGAGTCCGCGGTTGTCGAGGATCCAGCGCACCTGCTCATCGAGCATGAGGAGGGTGGCTACCGCCGGAGTGTTGAGTGTCTGGTTCAACCGGGAGTTGTCGATCGCGTTCTTCAGGCTCAAGAACTCGGGGATGTAACGGTCGGATGCCGCGATCCGCTCGATCCGCTCGATTGCCGCAGGCGAGACGAGGGCATACCAGAGCCCACCGTCGGAACCGAGGTTCTTCTGCGGGGCGAAGTAGTAGACGTCGGCCTGGGTGGCGTCGAAGTCGATACCGCCGGCCGCGCTGGTGGCATCGATGACCGTCAGCGCACCAGGGTCTGCGGTGACGCGAGTGACGGGAGCTGAGACGCCCGTCGAAGTCTCGTTGTGCGGCCAGGCGTAGACATCCACGCCCTCGACCGGTTCGGCGGTCCCGCCGGTGCCCGGCTCGCTCTTGCGGACATCCGGTGCCTCGAGCCACGGGGCTTTCGCGGCCGCGGCGAACTTCGAACCGAACTCCCCGAACGCGAGGTGCTGGCTGCGACGCTCGATGAGGCCGAACGCTGCAGCATCCCAGAACGCCGTCGAACCGCCGTTGCCGAGGATGATCTCGTAACCTTCCGGCGCGCGCAGCAGATCGGCCAGACCCTCGCGGGTGCTCGCGACGAGGTTCTTGATGGGGGCCTGGCGGTGCGACGTTCCGAGGAGCGATGCCCCGCGCGTGACGAGAGCTTCGAGCTGAGCGCCACGGACCTTGGAGGGTCCGCAGCCGAATCGGCCGTCGACGGGAAGCAGTTCGCGGGGCAACTCGACCATGTCCCGATTCTAGGGTTGCGCCGAGGACGGCCCGGACCGGGGGCCGGGGAAAAGGCTAGGCTCGTCTTACCCCCACGAGGATGCAGACACGAGGATCCCGCATGACAGATCTCATCGATACGACGGAGATGTACCTTCGCACCATCCTCGAGCTCGAAGAAGAGAACATCACTCCGCTTCGGGCGCGGATCTCGGAGCGGCTCGGCCACTCGGGTCCGACGGTTTCGCAGACGGTGGGACGCATGGAGCGCGATGGCCTGGTCGTCGTCACCGAGGATCGGAGCCTCGAGCTCACCGACCTCGGGCGCCAGAAGGCCATCGATGTCATGCGCAAGCACCGCCTGGCTGAGCGGCTGCTTTCCGACGTGATCGGACTCGATTGGGCGTACGTGCACGATGAGGCCTGCCGGTGGGAGCACGTCATGAGCGAGCAGGTCGAGCGCCGGCTCGTCGAGCTGCTCGATCACCCCACCGAGTCGCCCTACGGGAACCCGATTCCGGGGCTCGATCAGCTCGGTGATGTTCCGGCGCTGACGTTCGAATCCGGTGTGGTGGGGCTCGTTCGCAAGCTCGATGCCGCCGGCGAGCCGATCACGGGAACAATCCGTCGGCTTGCCGAGCCCGCTCAGGTCGATCCCGAGTTGCTGCAGCAGCTCAAGGGCGCCGGGGTGCTGCCCGGGGCTCACGGAAGCTATCGCTACAACGAGGGGTACGTCCTTGTTGAGATGGATGGCGCGGATGAGGGTCTCGAACTGCCGGTCGAGGTCGCGGGACATATCTTCCTCGTCGACGACCGCGTGTGACTGCGGGCAGTCCGTCACTTCCTCCCCACCCCGCACGGAGGGGTTATCTCCGGCCGCCAGCGTGACATGTTCGTTACCTTCGGGTAGCCTCGTACAGTCCGAGCGAGTCCAGCACGACCTCGGACCCCGATCGAATTGCCTCGCGGCTCGTCATTCGAACGGTGACCCCCGTGATCGAGCGGAACGCAGGTTCCGCACCGAAACGTGACGAGTCGGCGCTCCGGCGCAGAGGCGCCGGAGGACTTAGTTGGCTGAAGAGAACGATTCGACCGCGGTGGATGCCGAGGCCGCGACGACCAGAAAGACCTCGCGTCTTGCCCGCATCCGTCGCGGGGCCGTCGACAAGCCCGCAGGCAAGACCGCACCCGCGGCATCCGTTGCCCGGCCGGCAGGCCGTACTCCCAAGGCGAGCGTGCGTGGTCCGGTTCGCAACATCGCAACCCTCGTGATCGTCGGCGGCCTCGTGGCCACTGTCGCCCTCCCGGCATACGCGTCCTTTCAGCAGCCCGATGAATCGGTGACCCTGCAGCAGGTTGCCGAGGGCGACGCGCAGTCGATCGTGATCGCGTCGGATGCGGCGACGACCGACCTCAACCGCGAGAGCTACTCGGCCACCACTCCCGAAGAGATCGAGAAGAAGAAGGCTGAAGAGGCTGCGGCCGCTGCGGCTCGTGCGGCTGCTTCGCTCGCGTCCAGCAGTTCCGCATCGGTCAACATCAACATGGTGGCCCCGGGGTCCGGGGCCGTGCGCTGGCCCGTGGCGAGCTTCCACAGCGACTGGGCGATCAACGGGTTCCGCACACCCACGCGTCCGAACCACAACGGCCTCGACATGCTCAACTCGGGCGGAACGCCGATCTTCGCGGCAGCCGACGGAGTCGTGCGTGTCGCGCAGGACGGCCTCGGCGGCTACGGGAACGCTGTCGTGATCGACTCGGTCATCGGTGGTCAGGTGGTCACGACTCTGTACGCGCACATGATCTGGGGAAGCCGCACCGTGGGCGCCGGACAGACCGTGTCGGCCGGCCAGATGATCGGTCTCATGGGTCAGACCGGATCTGCCACGACCACCAACCTGCACTTCGAGGTGCGAGTCGGCGGTGCGCTCGTCGACCCCATGGCGTGGCTGAACGCCAACGCCGGCTGAGCGCCGGTTTCGTTCCTCGACACGCCACGTTCCGTTCACCCTCGTTGACCTTCGGGTGTCGTGAGGTGCATTAGCCTTATCGCGACGTGTAAGAGAACGGGAGAGAGTCCGATGGGCAGCACACCGCGCAGCCGAACCACGGTTGCACTGGGGCGCCTCGTCCTTCGGCATCATGTTCTCGGACACCGCAGCTGTGCTGTGGTTCCAGGGCGCTGTCTGTAGAGACAGCGCCTTTTTTCATGCCTTGCGCGCTCTGATCACGTCGAACGTCGAAGAATCCCGGGAAGCCGTCTCGGGCCGTTCGAGAGGACAGCAATGCGCACTCTGGTGTTGAATGCGGGCTACGAACCGCTGGCCGTCGTGTCGTTCAAGCGGGCGCTCGTGCTCGTCATGAACGACAAAGCCACCGTCATCGAGCACATCCCGGAGGATCCGGTCTGGGGTACGGACGGGGCGCACGATCGGCCCGCGGTGATCCTGCTCAGCCGCTACGTTCGGGTTCCTGGCGGACGCACCATCCCGGTGACCCGTCGCGGGGTTCTTCGCCGAGACGCGCATCGCTGCGGATACTGCGGCAGATCGGCATCCACGATCGACCACATCCTGCCGCGCTCTCGGGGTGGCGCTGACTCGTGGGAGAACCTCGTGGCGTGCTGCCTGAAGTGCAACAACCTCAAGAGTGACCGCACGCCGCAGGAGATGGGTTGGGAGCTGCGCCTGACGCCGGGAGCGCCGCGCGGAGCGCAGTGGACGGTGCGCGGCACCGATCGCACCGACCCGTCGTGGGAGCCCTATCTCGCGCTTGCTGCCTGACTCTTACGCGGGTGGCTCCAGGACGCCGAGCCAACGGCGCAGAATCGGCTCGAGTGTTTCGGCATCCGTCCCCAGCTCCTCGATGATGCGGTGCTCGCCGGCCATGTGCGCGGTAAAGGCTTCGTCGATGAGGGCGAGTCCGGCATCCGTCAGGCCAATGAGCCTGCCGCGCGCGTCGGATGCTTCGGGGCGGCGTTCGACGAGCCCACGGGCGATGAGGCGATCGACGCGTTTGGTGAGGCCGCCGCTGGTGACCATCGTGTGGTCGGCAAGCTCACCGGCCCGCCGCTGGTAGGGCGCGCCTGCGCGGCG
>MDTD01113077.1_pt1 | contig 16898 bp, 21 predicted proteins | sample 811221 | NCBI WGS metagenome assembly MDTD01 (sample SAMN05326646, study PRJNA326480) | marine metagenome | isolation source: seawater | place: Pacific Ocean: South West | collected 2011 | reverse complement strand
GTTAATAGTTTTTGGTAAATCTGTGTGCATATTGTCCATGGTATTTTAGATAATTATTAGTATATTATAGCATAATTGGTAATATTGTCAACCATGAAAAAAGTAACAAATAAAAAAGTAAATTTTAGAAAGCAACTCAAAGTCAAGTTGCAGAATACTGCGACTAGATATAAAAACAAAGTTGGTTATAAGCCAACTGCTGTACAGGCATGTCATTGGTTTAGGGTTATAAACAGAGGCCTATTCAATAGTAGATTACCAATGGTTGATATCACCATAAGAAAATTACATAAGGACTGGGGCAGATGTGTTGCCAATTGGGACAACAGGAAAACTCCAAAAGGCAAATTCGATCAGCGTAAAATACCTTATCACATAGATGTTGAATTCTATATTGAACTACACTGTAAGTTTCCTACATGGAAGGATTTCATAGAAACACTTTCACACGAAATGGTACACTTGTATCAAATGACTTGGCTAAAAGATCCTTATTCGAATCATAATGCAAATTTCTTTGCCTGGAAAAGCAAATTCAAAATGGCAGGACTACCCCTATCTAGGTGTTAGTTCTTTGTCAAATTCAGCGTAACTTATTATCCTAAATCTTCCATCATTGGCTCCAGGATTTGACACCAATAGAAATTCTGGTGGATTGTCATGCACTACGGTAAATTTGCAATTTGGACGCATAACTTGTAGTGATCTAAATTGGCTGAGCCATCCTTGGAAGATAGTATCGCTGTCACGATGTCCGTATATTGGTGTGTCTTGGTATATGTTATTCAATTGTTCTCTTCCATATTCTCTGAAGTCGTATCCAATTAGGTATATCTCTGAGTGTCCATGAACTGTTGCAGTCCACATGGCAACAGTGCCCGATATCCAGTGAGGATTGTTCGGAATAAGGTGTAGTTCGGAATTGTTTATGCCACAGTGTTTGTAAGGATATCTGCCTACTTCCAATGATGGCGCAAAGTGGATGCACTTCTTATGCACATCATTTTTGTACATCTCTTGCGTGATAGGTGCGTCAACGCTGAAAATAAAATCAGGTATAAAATCTCTGTACAAGGCATTACATCCATACGTTTGTCCTGTGGTTCCAAGGCGTGTTAGGTCAAAACCCTTTCGTGACGGACCGTTGCCTATAATATAAGCCTTACCCCTAGGGGTAACCTTTGCCTTGTCATAGTAATATTCCTTCTCAAATATTTTTTTACCCTTCCTAATGGTAATGTTAGATATTATTTCTTCACCTTTGTATGGTTCCCACTCTATGGGTTTGGCGTTTCTGTAACTCATTTTAGATAGTTGCTCTCCAATCTTTTTTTGATTCTTGACCAGGGCAGTCCTTGTTCTATCTCGTCGGTCCACCATTCTGTGTAGGCAAGTTTGTTTGCCCACTGCTGTCTGTCTGGCATATTGGGATGGTTGATATTTTTATACGACACGTTTCCCACATCATAACTTAGGCTTGCCTCAGACACGTACACAGGTATTCCCGAGAACACTGCGGTCATTGCCGGATTGCTCGAGTGGCTAACCACTGCCCATGCTGACTTTAACCTTTCTGCTAGGTCTGTGTCATCATACGTTCTTCTGTCTCTCTGTGGAGTTACAACCTTTACGTTTTGATATTTTGAAGCGTTCAGGCTAACGCCGTTCCTAGGGTGAGGCCTAATTACTATCGGCTTGTCTGTGTGTTTCCTGATCTGTGCAATTTGCTGATCGAACCAAGTTGTCATTGGTGGATTATTTCTCCACTGGTGGCTGTTTGAGTGCTGTCCGCATATGATAATTTTGTCTCCTGTCTGATCCCACGGTTGCAATTTGATATTAAATTTTTTCCAACGCTCTCCGTCAACGTTTTGATTGGCAAAATCTGCCTCCCTGTTTATGCCGTTTATTCCTATCTTCCAGGTTGTATTTCTCTTGATACCACCAACTTCCAGTACCACCACTGGCTTGTTTTTGTTTCTGTACGTCTGCCATATATTTCGGTACTTTGCCATTTTGCCTTGCCACAGCACGGACCAGATCACAGCGACATCGCAGTTTCCATCATCTGTGTTTTCAAGAACGGTGTCACCCGCATTTTTGACACTATTAAGAAAGGCCTGGAAGACAGGTTTTGAATTCAATGGTCCGTAGTTAGTAAAGCAACTTATTTTCATTTGTTCTTCCAGTAATCTATGCCTTGCAATTCTGGTGTTTTTCTTATATCGTCAGGACGTGATTTTTTATCAGATTTTCTGTCTCCTTTGAAATGATCAATGTACTGTCCTAGCACACTGTTTACAAACACGTGATGTCCTTTCACTCCTTTTTTGTAACCGATATCGTGCACCTTTGCATCAAGTTTTTTCCTGTATTCTTTTGTCATATACCAAAACACATAAGAGTCGTGCCACTCTAACAGTTCAAATATCTTGTCAGATGTATAAAGGTTTTCCCATTCTTGAACAAAATTTTGAATGAGACTATGATTTATATTGTAGCAAACCAATCCACACTCCGGATATTTGTTGCTACCTCTGTTATTTTCTCTACCGAGATATGTGACTAAGGTTTCTTTTGGACAAAGATCTATAATGAACGATTTTGGAATAGGACGAAAAGTGTAAGTGTCATCGTCTAGCCATATTACATAATCGTAATCTGTATAAGTTTTTACAGCATGAGTTATACAAGAAACTTTGAAACTGAATTTTACGGCATTCCATAGGTATGATTCTTTTTTGGCATCCAGTCCGCCTTCGGTTTCTAATCTTTTGCTTCTCCTCACGCCGCCTGGTATTTCAAATAATTTTCCATTGGCCACAGGATCACCGCTATGTCTTATCCTAAAGTTTTGTAATTCTTTGTTTGCATTATTGATTTCTACGTATTCGATGTTAGGATTTTTGTAGTCAGGACATTCACCTTCGTAATATACTGTGATGTTAACATCAGGCCATTTCTCCAATACACTAACAACCATCCTATGTGCATACCGATCCCAGTCGCCTGGTTTAAATGTCGTTATTACTTTGTACTTCATATTGTTTCATCCAGTCGTTAATTATCCAGGACGGCAACAAAGCCTTGCCTGCTTTTTGGCTAGCACTTATTATGTCCAGTCCTGATTTTTCCTTCAATCTTGATTGATAAAATTTTGTAATCTTAGGGTCCAACTTTTGTGTCAACCAATATCCTATCGGCACTGTCCAACCTGTTTTGGGTTTGTTTATTATTTCTGCCGGAAGGATTCCTTTATATGCTATCTTGGTTAGCATTTTGGTGTTATTTTTTCTCTTACCAATTTTGTCACTGCTTGGTATATTCAGGCAATATTGCATGAACATTTTTGTTGCTAGTGGAAAGCGTCCCTCCATGCCATAGGCCATTCCATACTTGTCATTCCTGTTGAAAAATTCTTCTGGCACTTGCGTGACGCAATCTAATGCCATGTAACTGTTTACAGGATCATTTTTATCAAATAAATCTTCAGTGTATAATTTCAACAATTCCTTTTTGACTTCTTCCTTGGGCATTGATGCACCTATTTCATTCAGTAACAATGGTCTCTTTATCCTGTTCATCCACAGAGACACGACATCTTCCCAGGTTTCTATTTTATTTTTGCTTATTTGTCTTAACAAAAATTCAGGTCTTTTCATTTTCCAATATTTTGGATATCCTCCCAGTATCTCATCTCCCATATCACCTGCCATTGTAACTACAACTTTGTTTTCGTGCAAAACTTTATTGGTGTAACAATACATCGGTACACTTTGATTATACATAGGTTGCTCCATGTAATATATCGAATCGTCCCATATATCAATCATTTTACTTGGTGTGATTTCAATTTCGGTGTGTTTATAGCCTTCTCTGTCTGCTAAAATTTTTGCCATTTGAGCATCACTATTGAAATCTTCTTCGTCGGCAACTACATTTGGATTCATTCTATTTGTAAATGTTAGAGCAGGCGGCATAATTTTGTGTAACTCGTGGGCAACCAAACTGGAATCTAAACCTCCGCTTAAGAACACTCCTATCTGCCTTTGTCCTATGCTACACATTTTTACAGTTTCATGAGACTTCTGTCTAAACTCTTCTACATCAAATTTATTTTTAGTTCCGGGTGTGATTTTTATCTTTTTACTTGCCACAAATCTTTTTTGATGTAGACTGTATGTCAATGTTTCGCCAGCCAAAAGTTTTTTAATGTTGTTGAACACAGTGTTTCGCGTTGCATTAATACCTGTGTGTGCAAGACAACTCATTGCCAGTTGATCTATTTTGTGTGCATTGTCAACTTTATCTAACATGCCTTTTATCTCTGAACCGAACACCAGTCCTTCTTTTACCTCAGCATAGTATAAAGGTTTGATGCCTGCGTGATCCCTGCTAATAGTAATTTGTTTTTTATTTGGTTCATAGTAAGCAAAGCCGTGCATCGAATCTATCTGGTCTAAGAAATCTAAACCAAATTCGTCGAGGCCCCATGCTAGTAGTTCTGTATCACACCCTGTGATGCCAGCGAATCCTTTGTCCTTGTACTTGTCTTTTAGTTCGTAGTAATTGAAGATTTCACCATTGTATACAAGTATGTTGCCTTTTGGCGTTTTCCATGGTTGGATAGATAACTGCGGTTGTGCCATTATGCTCAACAAATTATGTCCTAGGGTAACCTGATAATCAGGATCCCACCATATCTTATGACCGTCAGGTCCACGGTGTTCACACTTTTTAATAAAATTTTGTATAAACTCTGGATCGTGTGCTGTTATTCCGTATATCCCGCACATACTAAAATCCCAATCTTTGTTTGAATCTTTTGAAGACAGTGCCATCTTTTATCTCCTGCTCTGTCCATTGTTTGTAGCCAAGGTCATACACCCATTGGTCCCTTTCGGGATATTCTGGAGATTCTATTTTTGAAAGGTCTTTGTTTGCTACAGGCCAAGCCAACGCAAGATCTGAGGTAACAAAGGTAGGAACTCCGCGAACGCAAGAGTCGATGCAGGCAGTAGAATTGTGAGTAACAACAGCATGGCAATTATTTAAGGCCTCCTGATAATTGAATCTATAATGCTTTTTCTCGTCACCTTTGAAAAACTTTTGTCCTATTACTACTTGCACTCCATCCTTAGGAAATTCGTTTATCCTATTTTCCATGGCCGCAACATGGTTTGGGTGTGGTCTCACTATAAATTTTCTTTTCGTCAACGGTCTAATTTTCTTGTACACGTCGTTGAACCATTTAATTGGATCCAACTCATTCATTGACCAGTTATCCTGCGGTTGCAACACAAAAAGAATTGGATCATCCGGTTTTGACTTTTGCCATGGTGCGTAGTTTATATTCCATATTTTTTTCATTTTTTCCCATCTGTCAGGTGGACTGTTGTCACTTAAGAAATTTCCATTGTTCATTGGAGAGTATAATGCAACACGCCAGTGATGATTTGGGTCTGTGATTGTGTTTCCAAAACTTGATAGCACACCACCGTCGAAGGTAATGATGTAGATGCCCTTCTTCTTAGCACGTTCTACAAGATCTCTTCTTCTTCCTTTTGTGTGATGCATCTGGTTGCTACCACCGTAGCCAAACATACAGCCAATGGGTGCTGTTGGTTCCATTTCGTCCTTGTCCCACGGACCAACCTTGTTTTCATTTACAATAATTGGTTGGTCTCCGCAGGCTTTTATTCCTGTTGCCATGTGTTTCAGCAAGTCCCAACTTGCCCCTCTTCTTCTATCTTTGACCGTCCTTCTAAATATCTCAACTTTCATCTAGTATCCTAATATAATACCCGTTACGAAATTCTTCTTGTGTAAACTGGTTGTAAGCCAATGAATTAAACACAGGCCTCGGATCTTCGTATCTAGGTGTTTCTATTTTTGTAAAATCCTGTTCGCAAACGGGCATACAAGGATTATCAAAATTTGCAAAAGCAGGCACGCCGTTTGTCAGAGCCTTTATTGAAATACTGCTATTGAAAGTAACCACTGCATGGACTTTGTCCCACTCAAAAGGCCTTGCTGGTTGTTTGTTTGCACTTTTACCGGGCACCATTTTTCCTTCACCGTCGATAATCGCTTTTGGATTGTAGGGTTTTTCTCTGACTACTATTTCTCGATCTGTGTTTTCCTTAAGCACTTTTAATGTGTTTTGTAACCATTGTTTGCCATCAAACATCTCTGCCATTGCGTGACTTGGTGGAACCACCAACACATACTGTCCATTTTTATGGAATGGTTTGATTTGGTCTTTGTATTGTTTTTTGAATCTGTCGTCGGGTCTGTGGTCTACAAATGTTTTTACGTGTTGGTTTTTTACACATCTCATCCAATAAGGAGTTGCTCTGCTTTCTCCCCAGTATGGACGGTCTATATAGTAAAAATCTTTTTTATTTTTTTGTGCGTGTTTGTACACCAAATGGGTGCCACGAAGTACGCCCATGAATACCACTTTATCAAAGTTTGTGTCACGCAACACTGTTTCGTAGTTTGTAAGTGTGCAATTAGGCATGCCCCTTGCGGCACTCTCTACATATTTTTCCGTGTTGGCACGTTCTGTTCTTACTGCATAATTCATTATTTTATTTCTTGCACGTTGTACATTGTTGCATAGCCACGTTTGAATTCTCCTATGATGTTTACACTACGCCTATGTAATTTTGCATTTTCACGCAGAGACACTCCATGCACTGTGTTAGGTGAGTTATTGGCAAACATAACGAATGTATTTCGCTTGTATGGAACAGTTTTTATTATTTTGCCCAAATCCTTTTCGTAAATTTGTCTCCCACTTTTCTTATCAACCTTTGTTACATTCGATCGTGTGTCGTAAATTTGGAACTCACCACCTTTACTAGAGTCCTCTTTGTATGGCATATAGAGTAAACCTGCCCACATCTCCATAGGATTATCAATATGCGGGGTCCTTGATGTTTTTTCAACAATAGGTTTATGCATAACAACCTGGCAATCAGTCCATATGTTTTTATCTTTGTCTGCCCATCCTCTAGCACCGAGATCGTTTTCTGTGAAAGTTTTGTTTAGAACTGTTGGCATATGGTCTTTAAACAATTCATTGACTTCGTTGAACCACTGTGCCGATGTATGATACTCTGTGAACTCTCTCCATACAGTAGGAACTGGGAGATCTTTTTTCAACAACATATCTGCCTTCATTCTGTAACAGATACCATTATCATAAGGTTGTGTTCCTAGTATTAAGTCTTCAGGAAATGTGTTCTCCAATGCTTCATAAAGATCCCATGGTAAGGCGTCCTCGATTACCACGTGAGGATATGGCTCTAGTTGGATTTTTGGCTTTTTTTGTAAAAGTGAATACATGGTCATATTATAATTTAAATCAATCCAGATGTCTAATCAATTCAGGAATGTTTACGTCAAAATTTATCAAATCATTAAGTCTTTTCACACCTTTTGGCTTTTTACCATCGTGCCTTATTGGGAGCGTTTTTGCAACGAACAACTCGTGTTCAAGACCTAGGCTTCTTGACAGAAGTGGGTAAACTTTCTTGTGCACCATTTTTTCGTCCTGAATTTCAATTACTTTTGTTTTTTCCTTGCACCAAAGTGTATTCACCAATCCTGCACCGTGTGTGGCCAGGACGTGTGTTGCCTCTGAAAAAATTTTGACTTGATCGCGTATTGAAAGATCCTCTAGTGTAACACTTTCCCAGCCTTTGAGTGCTAATAAGAGTTCTTTGGCATTGTTTAACTTTCTCGTGTGTGCTTTATCACGAGAAACAAATATTTTTCTAAAAGGTTTTTGATTTTCGGGTATTTGAAAAGAACCTTTGAAGTGTCTAAGCCACATTGGTAGGTGTGGTGTTACTACACCATCATTATGATTGCTCATCGAAGGCGCCATTAGGTGCTGGAATCTCCAAGTTTCTCCTTCGGGCATAACGTAGTATTTCAATTCAGGAAAAATTTCTTTTGCTACCTTGTCAAAATATGGACTTGGATTTGATAGTATGTAGATGTATTTTGCAAAGTTTGTGGACCATCTTTTTTCAATCAGTCTGAACTTGCTGATCACATCTATCCAGATGTGCCAAGGGTTGTTGGTGCTGTCCTTGTCTATGGGCAACCATACGTATTTGTAAGTGTCGTGAAACTGTTTGGTGATAGGCGGCATCCTTATGTCTATGGTTTCACCCCAACTGTCCCACAGATCATGATGTTTCTTTGGTTTGTGTTTGTACTTGTCCAACATAGGCCATAGATGCTCAGTGACCAGATGTCTGTCTTCGGTCACAAGAACAGGGAGACTGTTGACAGAGCAGTTTTTGAACTCCGCCACAAAAGTTGGTAAACTAGTGAATTCACTGTCTGCCTTGGGATGATACTGCATCTTGATATTGTATTCTTTGTCAATTATGTCATGATATTTCAAGAAATATTTGATACTGGTAATGTTCTTAACAAGTTGCGCCATAGGATTTATTATTGTATAATTAATTATTATAATATGAAACCCACTCACATTTTTACGAACGGCTGTTCTTTTTTATCTCTAAGGCCCAAGGAGGGCGTTGACACCCATGTTGGCATAGAACTTGGCAAGTTATTGAGACTCAAGGAAGCAAGGCATTTCGGTGCCGGTGGAAGGGGTAATAAAAGATTAAGCATATCTACAAAAGTTTGGTGTGAGAGGTATCCTGAAATCGCAGATAAAAGTTTCTTCCTTATAGGTATAACCGCGGGACTACGGGTAGACTTCCCAGTGACTGAATCCTACAAGGCGCATAAGTTTCCTGAATTACGTTCATATTGGAAGACATATAAGCCATGGGAAAATAAAGCCACGGAGGCGTTTTTCAAACATTTAGATAAAACATCAAATTTAGATATTGAACAAATGGCGCACTTTGAATCTTTAGAAGCAACTATTAATTTACAAAACTATTTCAAAATAAAAAATTATCCATACGTGATGTATAAAACTTTGCCCGATCCAAATTTGATTATGGACAAGAGAGATAAAAAAAATAAGGATATCTACACTTTGAATGCACTTATAGACAAAAAGAGATACTTCAGGCCTAGCTACTCACACTTAGAATACACAGAGGAAAATAAACAACACTGTGCACCAGGTGATCATCATCCGTCAGCAGATGGACATAGAGACTGGGCACAACAAATTAAGGAGTTCATTGATGCTAACAATTTACTCACCATTTAACAACAGGAAGAGCAAGGCATGGGAAGTGTTCGATGGTATCCAAAAATCTTGGCCGGAACAAACACAAATTTTAGACAATAACATTGAGTCAGATCCGTTACCTAATTCAATGTTCTGGGGATTTGTAAACAACAATATGCAAATGGTCAAAAAATTAGAACATCGTAAACATTCTTTTTGGTTTACTGATACTCCCTACTTTGGAAGATTTGACAATAATAATTTGAAACCGAATAATCATTATTGGCGTATTTGTAAAAATAATATTCATGCATCATATATTAAGATGTGCAAATCTGATAGATTTGACAAATTTGGAATAAAAATTAAAGCACCGGATTTCAAAGGATCATATGTTTTAGTTTGCCCCAGTTCGGACAGTATTCACAATTATATTGACCAACCAAACTGGACAGAAGATACTGTTGCACAGATAAAAAGGTACACAGATAGGCCAATAAAGATTAGACATAAGCCTAGAGGCAGGGGAACATCTGGACCAAGTGAAGCAACTGTTCCTTTATCTGAGGATTTAAAAGATGCTTGGGTGTGTGTCACAAGTTGTTCAATATCGGCTATTGAAGCACAGTGTATGGGCATACCTGTTATATGTGACGAAAAAAGTTTTGCTAAGGATGTTGGCGGCCAAGAACTTGCAGACATTGAGAACCCTTATTTTGTTGGTTGTGAAGATTGGTTGTACAGCCTGGCTTATCAACAGTTTACGCCTGAGGAAATTGCTAACGGTAAGGCGGTTGAGATATTAATGGACAAAGGTATATTATAATGCAAATTGATCCGTGGTCCAAAATGCTTTATGTTCACATACCTAGGACCGGCGGTTCTTGGTTCACATATAGCTGGAGGATGAATTATGATAAGTCGGGACCTGTGTTGTGGTACGAGAACAAAGTACTAATGGACAGGAAACACAACAAAGTCACTATGGGAAGGCACGGTAAACTTTCTGGTATAAAAACAAAACTTAAACAACTACAACTAGAAGTAAGTGAATACAAGATAATAACATTGGTCAGAGATCCCATTGATAGAATTTTTAGTTCATGGAAATGGTTTTCCATAGTCAAGGATACTGCAAAAAAACACGGTTGGACCAGCATAGATGATATGCTAGATGAATACCAGTCAGGTGAAAGGCGTGTGAACTACTTGCCACAAACATATTGGTTATGTGAGCAAAATGCCAAATTTGATCACATATTTAAATTTGAGGACTTACTTAAAGGACCTAAAGAAGTTCAAAAGGTATTTCCCGATTACAATCCAAAAGGAAAGTTAAGAAGAACCGCTGATGTCCGAAACATCTCAAATAAAAACATTAAAAGAATAAAAGAAATTTATAAGGAAGACATAAGATATCTTAGAAAGTATTATGACTATTGAAAAAATAAATGGATTCTGGGTTCCTTCAAATGATGTACACATCGAGGATTGGAAAAAAAATAAAGATTTTACACAAACTAGATGCATGGACAAGTTTATTAAACATTGTGAAAACAAAAATCTAAAATTTAATCATGTGTTAGACATAGGCGCATGGGTTGGCACTTGGACAATGAAAATTAATCCTTTCTGTGGGAGGGTTGTGGCCTTTGAACCTGATCCTTTACACTACGAGTGCCTTGTAAAGAATGTGCCAGAGGATGTGGACACACATCAACTAGCGATAGGTAATGATACTAAAATGATATCACTATCTGAAGATAATTTCACACAGGCAAAGCGAGTGCTTGGTGATGGTACTATACCAATGGTAACCATAGACAGCCTTGGACTCGATGATGTTGATCTTATAAAGATTGATGTAGAAGGGTATGAAATGGAGGTCTTGAAAGGCGCTGAAAAAACTTTGAATAGTGTTTCTTATCTAATGATAGAACTAAACAATAATAGTAAAAAATATGGTAGCAGTAATCTTAAAATTGAAAATTATCTTTATAAAAAAGGATTTACCACGATGATAAAGGCCTGGCCGGATGTGGTATGGTGTAAGAAAGGCAAACGTAAATAGACATATGAAAATTTTCATCACAGGTGTAGCTGGATTCTTAGGCTCGCACCTAGCAGATTTGATGTTATCACAAGGACACACAGTTGCAGGTAATGATAACATGATCGGTGGGTACACTGACAACGTGCCACAGGATGTTGAGTTTCATCAGATTGATTGTTGTGATCTAGAAAATTTAACTAAAGCAATGGACGGTTGTGACATTGTATACCACACTGCCGCAACGGCTTATGAGGGACTTTCAGTTTTTTCTCCTGTGCTTGTTACAAGAAACATATTTGAAGCATCGGTAACAACCATTACAGCCGCAATAAGAAACAAAGTAAAACGGATCGTTTATTGTTCGAGCATGGCAAGGTATGGTCATCATGACCAAGTACCATACAAAGAAACTTACGAATGTCGCCCACAAGATCCCTATGGCATAGCAAAAAAGGCCGGAGAGGATGTCCTAAAGAACTTATGCGATACGCATGGTGTGGAATATGTCATCGCTGTTCCGCATAATATTGTAGGCCCAAGGCAAAAGTATGATGATCCTTTTAGAAACGTTATGTCCATCATGTTAAACAGGATGTTACAGGGTAAACAGCCTATCATATACGGTGACGGTGAACAGCAAAGATGTTTCAGTTATATTGATGATTGTTTGTACTGTTTGAATGCACTTGCGTTCCAAGACAATGTCGTTGGTGAAGTAATCAACATAGGCCCAGACGAAGAGCCTATCACCATAAACCAATTAGCAGAAGCGTGTGCTAATGAAACAGGACTTAACTTAGACCCTATACATCACAAAGATAGGCCTAAAGAGGTCAAACTTGCAGTGTGTTCATCTGATAAAGCAAGAGAGTTATTAGGTTATAAAACTGCCACAAACATGCGACAGTCAGTAAGAAAGACAGCAGAATATATAAGAACAAGGGGCACGAAGAAGTTTCAATATCATTTGCCATTAGAAATTATTAACGAACACACCCCGGATACTTGGAAGAAAAAATTGATATGATTACTTTTTGTTGTCCATCAAGAGGCAGACCCGAACTAGCAAAGAGACTAGTGGATACTGCGACAGCAACACAAAAACACAACACAGAATTTTTATTTTATCTGAATGACGATGATGAAAAACTAGAAGAATACAAAAATTTATTGGACAAAAAACATTATACAGTTGGTCCAAATCAGTCCACTTGTTACAGCTGGAACCAGATGGCGGAGAAAGCTAAACATGACATTGTTATGCTTATGGGTGATGATGTACAGGTGCAAACACAAGATTGGGACAGCATAATAGTCAATGAATTCAATAGGTTTCAAGATAGTATATTAATGGTTGTACCCAGTGATGGTCGCAGGAAAGGCACATTAAGACTCACCGCAAACGAACCAACATTATGGCCTGATGAAAAACTTCCGGCGGCTCATTTTGCAGTGCATAAAAATTGGATTAAAACTTTAGGATATCTTGCCCCACCATTCTTTTGGCACTGGCACGTTGATACCTACACACAGAAATTGGCTAGAAAGATTAATAGATGTCTTTATCTTCCAAACGTAGTTTTCAAAGCTAAAAAAATGTTTGATGACACTGGCAAACAAGTACGTTCAAATTTAAATATTAACAATCGTGATAATTTTGTTTGGAGCAAAGTGCGAGATAGGTATCTACAAACCGACGTCAAAGCTCTACAGGATTTTATTAAAGATCAGTCATCTCAATAAAACATTTATTTTTTCTTGTCTTTTGGATAAAAAGATTAAACGTAATTCGATTTTTGTCTTGATTGCTTTCATATGAATGCCAGGTGTGACCTTCCCTGCCACAAAAAATAAAAGTTGAATTCGGTATCCATGGTGCCTCTTTTACAAACGCACTTTCAGTCTGTGCGGTGTACATCTTTGTGCCAACATTCTTTTCAGGTGTGATATATGTCACCGCACTCCAAATTTTTTCTAGGCCTTCTTGGTGTATATGGAACTTGTACGGCAATGGTGGAGTGATTGAAATGTGGGCGTTGATACCCAAGTTAGGATAAGTTCTATGACTTGGGTATTTCTCACATAATTTTTTATAATTTCCAAGCAAAGTTTTGCATATATCCACTGTTTCATCGTAAAAGTCTATTTTGTATTCTTCGTAATTTCTAGGAAATATGTGATGTAATTCTTTTGTGGGGAAATTAAATTTATCAATACATTGTTGTTCTAGTTTTTTGAACAACTCATCGCTTAATGTGTCATGTAATATTTGATGTGGCCATGGATCAGCTGTTACCTCTGTCTCCAAACACTTTGCTAAAAATCTATTGCCCTCAATCATTTATTTTTAAATCCTTCTTTATATTTAGGTAAATTTCCTGATTAATGTATACTTGTACACATGGTCTTCTAGGAAAAAATTTCCTACGTTCTTTTATTTTTATGTCTTTTGATGGTGTTATAACAATTTTATTTGCAGTGTAGTTTATTATTTTACCAGCTAGTTTTAAATCATTGCCTGCGTCTCTGTCAGTTCGTTCCCTAAAGAACCATAAGCACATAATATCTACATGACGGTCTATATCTCTTAGGTCCTCATGAAATGCTAATTTTAAATTTTGCTCAACTTTGAAGTTATTCCAAACTGTGCCATCAAAGCGAGTTTGATTTTCGTATAAATCATCATATGTTGCAACTTTTATTATTTGTGGACCAATTATATGTTCAACTGGATCTGTATGGTAGTATTTTTTGTTTAGTCTTGCAAAAAAATTCATTATGCACTAAACAGATTGATTACTTCCTTCTTCCAATCATCGGAATATTCGCAATCTCTGTATCCATCAAACCATGGACCACCCTCTGTATAGTGTAATATCTTAGGCTTCCCGTCTTCAGGCTCTTTATACCAACCCACTAGCCAGTTGTAGTTGTGTGGCAAGGATCCGATTTCAGAATCATCTAACCAAGTGAACCTATGTAGGAATTTTGGAGTTTGTTGATTTAAGAATTCTGGGGTCAGGATTTTATTTTTTGGATGCTCACAGTTCCATAGTACCATGCTTGACCAATTTTTCCTTGGATAAACTGTCTGTACCTGTCCATCCATTTTAGTTGTTTCTTTTGGTTTGTAATCATGTTGCACACAGACCACAGCTTTTGTTGGATCGCAATATTGTTCAAGCTCGTAACTTGGTATCTTCCAAACAAAATCACAGTCACAGAAAACGGCCCAACCTTTGTAATTGTTTAGGTGAGGTACAAAAAATCTTGTAAAAGTAAATTGTGTTGTTGCAAGTTTATCTGCTTCACGAGTGTAAATGCCTTGCTGACGCATTTCGTTTTGTTTCAGTGGATAAACTTCTGCTTGAGGATCTCTACGTTTGATAGAGTGTTCGCACACCTGGTATGCTATGTCTTCTCTGGAGTCCCAACCTACGTAAATTTTCATGTGCGTCCTGATAATAATTTGTGTATGTCTTGCCAATTATTTACTCTGCTAATCTCAGGATGGTCAAAGTCTCGGTTGTATGGATGATTAATTAAAATAGGTTTTAAACCGTAATTGAGCCCTGCTAGTGCGTTCTTTGGCTTGTCTTCAACCCAATACAGTCCGGTGTTATGGAATTCTGCTAACGCTGAATCTTTGTCTGCCCCTGTGTCTAAAATATGGTAATTTGTAAAGATATGATCTCCGAATAATTCTCCTAATCTCTTTTTACGTAGAAGTTGTGCTGGAATATCTGACGTTTGTGATGTGATTGGAATAAATGTCCATCCCTCTGCGGCCAGCAGTTTAACCCATGTTTGGGAATTTGGCATCGGTGCCTGATTGCCCATCCATGCACTTTTATTGAACTCTCTGATTTCTTTCCTGATCTGTGGTATGGTCAATCCGAATCTTTCTGCCATTTCGTAGGTGTTTTCTTTATTAGGTAACAATTTGTATGGATAAACTCTTTCGTTATTGTCGTTGTAGTAAGAACGATGTAACATCCATTCTGTAAAATGTTTTTCCCATTCCAACAGAACACCATCTACATCTGTTAAAATTATTCTGTTATTTGATGTCGGCATCTTCCATTCCTGCTACTCTCAGTTTTACAATGTTTGTTATCTGCCACTGTTTCTGATCAAGACCTTTGGTGATGCCTAACCATTGATTCCTTATCAATGCAAAGTCATTTATTATCTTGTCCATGTCGACGACATCATCTTCACCGTCCACATACTTCTCCGCATCTCTGCTTGATAATGCTCTATTGTAGTTTTCTAAATATTTTCTAAAGGTCTTAGATCTTAGTCTTCTCAATTCTATGTTTAGGTATTCTAGTATTGCTTCTAGTTGTTGTAGTTGACTAAATCTTTCTTCCACAATGCCTGGCAAAGCGGCACTTGCTCTTTCAAGATTGCCGTATATTTTGCACTGTTTTTTTGCTTCGAGTAGTTCTTTTTCAAAGTATGCTATACAGTCTGGAATTTTATCTAGGTTTCTGCTAACTTCGTTATACCAATTAATCATCTTCGCCGTATCCGTCTGACTCTTCGTCCTCTTCAAATACAGTGTTGATTGCTTCTTCTAGTTTGGCGTCGTATTCAGCAGAGGCTTTAATTTCATCATGTTCAACACCGATATCTTCTAAACTTTTTATGAAGTCTATGGCCATGTCCAATTTTTGTCTCTCCGGGACATAATGCACAATTGAACCCCAAAGTCTTTCGATATCTTCGTGTGTAAAATCAATCATTACTCTGCGTTTTCCTCTTTGCTTTCGGCAGGTTCTTCATCTTTGAATTCTGCCATTATCATATCTAATTTATCACCGGTCCACGCTTTTCGAAAATCAATATGCTCTTTTCCTTTAGCATCTACGTATTTTAGTCTGTTTCCTGTTTGCACTAGTAAACCTTTTTTCTCGAATAAATCAACTAGTCCGCTGTAAGGATCCATGCCTGTATCATATGGTATCTTAACTTGCACGCCCTCAAATGGTTTTGCATATCTTGTTTTCATCACTTTACAAGCGGCTCGGATACCCCTTACATCACTTACCTTGTTGCCTTTTTCATCTTCTTTCAATTTTAATTTTTTCATTGCAACAACAATACTTGACGCATAGATAAAACCTTGTCCGCCTGATATCTTGTCATCCGGGTCAAACATATCTTGTGATGCGTATGTGTGGTTGGTTGCTATAAGTCCCACGTTCCAACTACCAAACATATTAACGCAGTTTCTTACAAGTGCTGTTAGCGCCTTAGGTTTTCTACCCAAGTCACCTTTCATCTCACCTGCTTCAAACTGATTTACGTCTGTTGGTGTTAGCAACATACCCAGACTGTCTATAACAAATAAAACTTTAGGTGCTCCTTCTTTGTTATCTGCGTGTTGGTCCTTATAACCTTTCATAAACTCTGAAACAGTTTTTGCAACGTCATCGACCATTGACATACTTAATTTCATTAATTTGTCTTCTGATGTGTCCACGTTTAGTGCTTGTAGCCATTGTTCGTCTAACGCATTCTCTGTATCAATCAGTATTACAAAAATACCTTGATCCTGTGCGTTTTTAATAATGTTGCCTGATGCTATGTAAGATTTACCTGCACCAGACTCACCGGCAAGTACTGTTACCTTGCCTAGGGGAATTCCTTTGTTGAAGTCAC
>MDTD01042644.1_pt1 | contig 16899 bp, 15 predicted proteins | sample 811221 | NCBI WGS metagenome assembly MDTD01 (sample SAMN05326646, study PRJNA326480) | marine metagenome | isolation source: seawater | place: Pacific Ocean: South West | collected 2011 | reverse complement strand
GCAACTCATAATAGAGAACTTGCTAACAGGGCTGATTACAAGTTGTTTATTTCTGATGGTAATATAAAACGAGTTAATGCTCACCAGTGACAAAATCTTTAATAATTTAAAAATTCATACTCAATATTCAATTTGTGAGGGAGCTATAAAAATTGATGATTTAGCTGACTATTGTAAAATTAATAAAGTTAAAGCAATTGGGTTAGCTGATAAATTTAATCTTTGTGGTGCGCTGGAATTTTCTGAAAAAATATCCAAAGTGGGAACCCAACCTATTATCGGCACTCAAATTAATCTTAAAGAACATAACGTTACTGGAAAGATTACTCTTTACGCTCAAAGCGAGCAAGGATATAAAAATTTAACCAAGTTATCATCTCTTAGCTATTTAAAACAAAAAGAAGTAGAGGAACCAACATGTGAAATTAGTGAAATTATAGAAAATAATAAAGATCTTATCTTACTGACTGGTAATTATAGAGATTTTTTTGGCAAATTATTTCAAGCAAACAAATTGAAAAAGATAGAGCAAATATTAAATAAATTGAAAGATACATTTAATGATAGAATCTACTTAGAAATACAAAGACATAACGAAAATAATGAAAAAAACTTTGAAAACTATCTTTTGAATAACTCAAAATCTTTTAATATCCCATTAATAGCATCACAAGATGTTTTTTATATAAATGAAGAAATGTATGAAGCACATGATACTTTGAGATGTATTGGTGAAAAAACTTTTGTAGATGACAGAAACAGATTTAAATTAAGTAACCATCATTTTTTAAAGAAAAATGAAGACTTAAAAAAATTATACTCTGATATTCCTGAAGCTTTAGAGAATAATTATAATTTTTATCTAAGATTTAATTTTAAACCAAAAAAGTCTAAACCTATTTTACCATCTATTGCTGATACATATAGCAATTCCCCAGAAGAGGAGCTTTTACGTCAAGCAACAGAGGGATTAGAAAATAGAATAAAGAATTTTATAATTAAAAAAGACAAATTAAAACAAGAGGAAAAAATAAAAAAATCTTATGTGCAAAGATTAAATCATGAGATTAATATAATTAATTCAATGGATTACGCTAGTTACTTTCTTATTGTATCAGATTATATAAAATGGGCTAAAAAAAACTCTATACCAGTCGGTCCTGGACGAGGATCTGGTGCGGGCTCTTTAGTTGCATATTGTTTAGATATTACAGATCTTGATCCAATTGAATATGATTTAATTTTTGAAAGATTTTTAAACCCAGATAGAATATCTATGCCAGATTTTGATATAGATTTTTGTGAGGAAAAAAGAGATCAAGTTTTTGGATATCTAAAGAATAAATATAGAGATGGAGTAGCACACATAATTACTTTTGGTAAGTTAAAGGCTAGAATGGCTTTAAGAGATGTTGGAAGAGTTTTAGGATTATCTTATGGTCATGTAGATAGACTTTGCAAAATGGTTCCCTTTGATCCGTCTAGACCTTTAACTCTAAAAGAGTCTATTGATAGAGAGCCAAGATTTAAAGAAGAAGTTAAAAATAATCCAAAAGTAAAAAAACTTTTGGAGTTATCACTAAAACTAGAGGGATTGAATAGGAATATGGCTACTCACGCAGCTGGTGTAGTAATTGCTGGAGAAAAACTAGCAGAACAATTCCCTCTTTACATTGATCATAGTTCAAATCTTATTCTGCCATCAACACAATACGATATGTATTCCTCTGAAAATGCAGGATTAGTTAAATTCGATTTGTTAGGTTTGAAAACTCTTACTGTAATAGATAAAACATTAAAGAGATTAAAAAATAAAAATATCAATCTTGATATTAGTAAAATTAATCAACAGGATGAAAAAGTATATTCCCAGTTATCTACTGGAGAAACAACTGGATTATTTCAATTAGAAAGCGCCGGCATGAGAGAGGCAATAAAACAAATGAAGCCTAATAAATTTGACGATATTATTGCTTTAGTAGCATTATATCGTCCTGGCCCTATGAGCAATATACCAATTTATAATGATTGCAAAAATGGAGTGAAGGAACCTGAATATATACACCCTACATTAAAAGAAATATTAAAACCAACTTATGGAATAATCATTTACCAGGAGCAAGTAATGCAAATTGCACAAACTCTGGCTGGATTTACTGCAGCAGAAGCAGATATTTTAAGGCGTGCAATGGGAAAAAAAAAGAAAGCAGAATTAGATAAACAAAAAGAGCGATTTATTAATGGTGCTATTAAAAATGGGATAGCAAAAGATGTAGCAAACTTCGTTTTCACTAAAATTGAACCTTTTGCACAATATGGTTTTAATAAGAGTCATGCTGCTGCTTATGCTTTAATAGCTTATCAAACAGCATATCTTAAAACCTATTACAAAGAGGATTTTATAGCCGCCACGATGACAACAGAACTTACTAATACATCAAAATTAAGAGAATTTGTTGAAGAATTAAAAAGATTAAAAGTGGAGATAGTAAGACCATCAATAAATAAATGTTATGCAGAGTTTAAAGCAATAGAAAAAAAAATATATTATGGATTAGGTGCAATAAAGAACGTAGGATTTGAAGCAGTTTCAAATATAATCAGTGAAAGAGAAAAAAATGGGAAATTTAAGTCAATTTTTGATTTTATAAATAGAGTGAATTCTAAAGATGTAAATAAATTACAACTAGAGGGCCTAACAAAAGCAGGAGCATTCGATGAATTCGATAACGACAGAAGTAAAATTTTTAATTCAATACCTAAAATTATTCAGCAAATAAAGAATATAAATGATGATAAGGAAACAAATCAAAATAGTCTTTTTAGCTCTAACGAAAATTTTATAAGTAATTTTGAATTTTTACCATCAAAGCCGTGGAAACAAAAAGAACTTTTATCAGAGGAATTTAGATCACTAGGATTTTATATGTCTGATCACCCGCTACATGAATACAAAGAAATTTTTAATCAATTAAAAATAGTATCTTATGATAAATTTCTAAATGAAATAACTAACGAAAGTTTAGTGGCTGGAACAATTATGTCTATTCAAGAAAAAAAAAGTGCGAAGGGTACGCCTTACGCAATTATAAAGTTTAGTGATGAAAAAAGAGAATTTGAATTATTTGTTTTTGCAGAAATGTTGGTTAATAATAGAGATAAGCTAAAAGAGTCCGAGTCCTTTGTCCTAACTCTTCAAAAAGACAAAATCGTTGGTGATGAAATTAAAAGAAGAATAAATATTAAAAAAATAATTTCATTAGATGATATGATAAACAAACCTTACACTAAAGTAACCATAGAGCTAAAAGATAATTACAAAATAAATGAAATTAAAGAAATTTTATCTAAAAATGGAGATACCAGAATTAACTTAGTAATAAATATTCAAAATAAAAAGGTGAACTATTTATTACAAAATAATCGAAAATTTGACTTAAGTCATTTAAAAGCTCTAAAAGCTAAGAATTACGTGTCAAAAATAACTGTTTAGAGTATTGATTTTTTAGCCTGTTTGTATATATCAGAGATTAATTTCGCACACAGTTATAAGGGCATTGCCCTACCGGTCCAATATTTGGAATTACTGTGGTGGATTAACCGGAAAATATGAACGTACCAAAAGTAGACATTAAACAATTATTAGAAGCTGGAGTTCATCTTGGCCACAAAACTCTAAGATGGAATCCAAAAATGAAAAAATTCATTTTTGGAGAAAAAAACTCTATTCATATAATAGATTTAACACAAACAGTTGAATTTTTAAAAAATGCATTACTTCAAGTGCACAAAGTGATTTCCAGTGGAGGTAAGCTGCTTGTAGTATCAACTAAAAAACAAGCTTCAGAGCAAGTTAGCGAGCTTGCTACACAAACCGGACAATTTTATGTAAATTACAGATGGTTGGGAGGTATGCTTACTAATTGGAATACAATTCAAAATTCAATTAAAAGATTTAAAAAGTTAGAGGAACAGCTTTCCAAAGAAAATATCGGTTTCACAAAAAAAGAAATCTTAAAGTTTGGTAAAGAGAGAGAAAAACTTAAAAGATCTCTTGGTGGAATTTCAGAGATGAAAAAAACCCCAGATTTAATTTTTATAATAGATACTAATATAGAATCTTTAGCAGTAGCCGAGGCAAAAAAACTTGGTATACCCATTATTGCTGTCTTAGACACGAATTCTGATCCTACTGGTATAGATTTTCCGATACCCGGTAATGATGATGCTCGAAGGTCGATAAATCTTTATTGTGAACTTTTAAAAAACACTATTAAGGACGCCGAAAAATTTATTAAGGGAACAGAAGATAAAAAAGACAATAAATCTCAAGCACAAAAAAAATAAGTTAATAAACAGTTTTAATGTCAAATAAAGAATTATTAAATAATATTAAAAAACTTAGAGAACTTACTGGTGTAGGTTTTAAGGATTGTAAATTAGCTTTAGACGAGACAAAAGGAGATCTAGAAAAATCTGTAGAATTTTTAAGAAAAAAAGGGATTGCAAAAGCTTCCAAAAAAATGAGCAGAACAGCATCAGAGGGATTAGCTTTAGTCAAAGAGGAAAACGGAGAAATTTCTTTAATTGAAATAAATAGTGAGACTGACTTTGTTGCTAAAAATGATGACTTTATAAAATTTTGTAAAGAATTATCAAATATTAATTTTTCCACCAAGGGAAATTTGGAAAAATTAAATAACTCCAAAATGTCTAACGGTTTAATCGTTAAAGATAACCTGCTAAATTTAATTTCAAAAATAGGTGAAAAAATAACTATAAGAAGAAGTTGTTTTTTTGATAAAAATAAAGGGGTCAATTTTTATTACGTACACTCAGCTCAAGAAAAAAATATAGGAAAAATTATTTCAATAGTTAAATTAGAAAATATTGATAAGGACAAATTTGACTCTATCGGAAAAAAAATAGCTATGCATATTGCAGCCTCAAATCCTTTAGCTATAGATAAGGACGGAATAGAAAAAAAGATAGTCGATAAAGAGCTAGAAATTATTAAAGCAGAGATAGTAAATTCCGGAAAAGCACCTGAACTTGCAGAAAAAATATCTAAAGGAAAAATATCAAAATTTTTAGACGATAATTCTCTTTTAAATCAAATTTGGATAATGGATCCAAAAAAAAAAGTATCAGATATCTTAAAAGAAAACTCTCGAGATAAACAACTAAAAATTTTAGATTTTGTGAAGTATAAAGTTGGTGAAGGGATTTAAAATGAGCAGTGAGTTTAATGAAAAAAACTATTCTCTTAAGATGGATAAAAGTATTCAATCTATTAAAAAAGATATTTCAACACTTAGAACAGGTCGCGCTAATGCTAATATGTTGGATACCATCAAGATAGATGTCTATGGTCAATTAATGCCTGTAGAGCAACTTGCAACTGTAAGCGTTCCAGAGGCTAGACTAATTTCTATTCAAGTTTGGGATAAAGCTAACATTTCATTAATTGAGTCAGCAATTCAAAAGTCAGAACTGGGTATTAATCCACAAGTTGATGGTCAGCTAATAAGATTAAGAATCCCTGATTTAACAGAGGAGAGGAGAAAAGATTTAATAAAAATATTAAAAAATATGGGAGAAAAAGGAAAAATTGCAATAAGAAATATAAGAAGAGAAGCAAATGAAGATTTAAAAAAAAAATTGAGAGAAAAAAACATCTCTGAAGATGAAAATAAAAATTACGAAAAAAATATACAAAGATTAACTGATAAAAATATTGAAAATATTGAAAAAATATTAATGGAAAAAGAAAAAGAGATCATTCAAATATGAACAAGCTTAACCATATTGCCTTTATTATGGACGGCAATGGAAGGTGGGGCAAGAAGAAAAAAAAAGGAAGAAATTTTGGACATTCACAAGGTGTAGAAACTGTCAAAAAAGTAGTTAAATATTGTATCAAATTAAAAATACCTTTTATAACTTTTTATGTTTTTTCATCTGAAAACTGGAAACGCCCTAAAAAAGAGATAACTTTTTTGTTTAAATTAATTGGAAATTATTTTTCAAAAGAGATTCATAGTGTAATTTCCCAGGGTATTAAAATAAATATAATTGGTGAGATGAGTAAACTTCCAATACATTTAAAGTATACTCTTAGGCAAAGTATTTTAAAAACAAAAAAAAATAAAAAAATTACTGTAAACCTTGCAATTAATTATGGTTCTAAACAAGAAATTTTGAATGCATCGAAGAAAATTAAAGGGAATATTAATCTTAGAAATCTTGAAAAAAATTTATATACTAAAAATATACCAAATCCCGACATTTTAATAAGAACAGGTGGACAAAATAGGTTAAGTAATTTTATGTTATGGCAATTAGCTTATGCAGAACTTTTTTTTCTCAATAAACTTTGGCCAGAATTTAATTCATATGATTTGAAAAAAGTAATTAGCAAATATAAAAAAATTAAAAGGAATTTTGGGTCTATATGACATCATCTAATTTAAGAAGAAGAATTTTAACTTCATTAACGCTACTACTTTTATGTTTTATGATGTTTAAAATAGATTATTTTTTAATATATGGTCTTATTGTACTGAGTGTTATTTCAATATTAGAATTTATTAATTTAACGAAAAAAATAACAAAAAAAATATTTAAAAAGTTATTAACAAATTTGATTTTTATTATATACATATTCTCTTTTAGTTTACTTTTTTTCCTCTTTTCAAATTTTATACATCTTAAGATAATTATTTTTTCATTACTTATTGGTTGTATCGCTTCTGACTTAGGAGGGTATGTTTTTGGAAAAGTTTTTAAAGGTCCTAAATTAACTAAAATAAGTCCCAATAAAACAATTTCTGGATTTATTGGTGCATTATTATTCACAATAATAACTGTACCGGCTATTTTTTATTTCTTAGCAAATCATGTGAGTATATATTTATTCTTGGTTAGTTTTATTACTTCATTAGCATGTCAATCGGGTGACCTTCTGTTTTCATTTTTAAAAAGAAAAGCAAATTTAAAAGATACAGGAAATTTTTTACCCGGTCACGGTGGTGTATTAGATAGATTGGATGGTATCCTTGTCGGTATACCAGTCGGCTTTTTTACAATAACTTTATTTTATTAGATGACAAAATTAGTATCAATACTTGGTTCAACAGGATCAATTGGAATATCGACTTTGAAAATAATAAATTTAAAAAGAAAGTTATTTAAAATTAATGTATTGAGCGCAAATAAAAACTATTCACAAATATTGCATCAAATTAAAAGATATAAACCAAATTATTTTGTAGTAACAAATTCAAAAATTTATGAAAAAATTAAAAATAAATTTAAAAATAATAAAATAAAAATATTAAAAAGTTTTGATGAAATTAAATTTGGTAATAAAAAAAATGATATTACTATATCAGCCATACCTGGTATAGTTGGACTTTTACCAACAATATTATTTACCAAAACAAGTAAAAAGATTTTAATAGCTAACAAGGAGTCAATTATTTGTGGGTGGAATTTAATTAAAAAAAATGCACAAAAAAACAAAACAACAGTAATACCAATAGACTCAGAACATTTTTCTATTTCAAAATTACTTAATAATCATAATTTAAATGAGGTAAAAAAAATATATATTACAGCTTCTGGCGGTCCATTTTTAAATTATAGTAGAAATCAATTAAAAAAAATTTTACCAAGAGAGGCATTGAAACACCCAAAATGGAAAATGGGAAAAAAAATTTCAATTGATTCATCTACTTTAATGAATAAAATTTTAGAGTTAATCGAGGCGCAAAAACTATTTAATATTTCAAACAATAAACTTGATATAATAATTCATCCAAACTCACTTGTTCACGCTATAGTAGAATTAAAAAACGGATTATTTAAATTTTTATATCATGAAACATCAATGATAATTCCACTAGCTAATGCAATTTTTGATGACAATATGGATATAAGTGAATTTTATAAAATAAAACAAAAAAAAATTCAAAATTTATATTTTGAAAAAGTAAGCCCAAAAACTTTTCCAATAATAAAGTTAAAAAATAGAGTAAATGAACTCCCTTCTACTCCAATTATAATTAATGCAACAAATGAAATATTTGTTGATCAATTTCTTCAAAAAAAGATACCTTTTTTAAGCATATTCAAAATCATAATGGGCATACTGAGAGATAGAAATTATAGAAAATATGCTATAAGAAAACCTAAAAATATTGATCAGATCGAAGAAATAGATCACTGGGCAAGAAAATTAGCTATGAGCAAAGTTAAAAATTATAAATGAAAACACTATTTAAAATTTTATTAATCACTATTTTAGTCTCCACAATTTCAAAAGCTGAAATGGTCTCTAAAATAAAAATTGAGGGGAACAAAAGAGTATCTGATGAAACGATTAAAATTTATGGGAACATTGACTTAGATAAAGATTACTCCGAGAAAGACTTGGATCGAGTTTTAAAAGATTTGTACGATACAGAATTTTTTGAGGATGTTAAACTAGAATTAAAAAATAATACATTATTAATAAATTTAAAAGAATATCCAATTGTAAATCAATTAATAATAATAGGTGAAAAGAGTAATAGGTATAAAGATCAAATTAAGAAAGTAATAAAACTTAAAGAAAAAAGATCATTTATTAAGTCTTACCTCGTAAAAGATATTGAAAAAATAAAAAATTTATATTCCTCAGCGGGATTCAACTCTAGTAAAGTAGAAATTAAAATAAAAGAGGTAAATAAAGATAGTTTTGATTTACTGATTGAAATTGAAAGAGGAGATCAAACAAAAATTTCTTCAATTAATTTTATTGGAAATAATAATGTTAGATCAAATCGACTAAGAGACGTTATAGCGAGTGAGGAAGATAAATTTTGGAAAATTATCACTAGAAATACTAATTTAAGTGAAAGTTTAATCAATCTAGATATAAGACTTCTTCGAAATTATTATAAATCTTTAGGTTTTTATGATGTTAAAATAAATTCTAATATTGCCCAGCTAAATTTACAAGGCAGTGCAGATTTAATTTATTCAATAGAGGAGGGAAAAAGATATACCATCAAGAAAATCTCAACAAATGTTGATAAAGTCTTTGATAAAAAATTATTTTTTCCTTTAAATAAATCATACCAAAAATATATCGGTGAGTACTATTCTCCATTTAAAATAAAAAAATTATTGGAGGAATTAGATGAACTAATTGATAATAATAACTTACAATTTGTCGAACATAACGTTCAGGAAACCTTAGAAGGAGAGACAATAAACATAATCCTAAATGTATTTGAAGGAGAAAAAACATTGGTTGAACGAATAAATATTACTGGCAATACAGTTACAAATGAAGATGTAATTCGAGGAGAATTAATTTTAGATGAAGGAGATCCTTTAACGAAGTTAAATGTTCAAAAGTCTATATCTGAAATAAAAGCAAGGAATATATTTAAAGACGTGAAATATGAAATAAAAGAAGGTAGTGAAAAAAATTTAAAAATAATAAATATAAACGTGGAAGAAAAGCCTACTGGTGAAATAAGCGCTGGTGCAGGTGTAGGTACTAATGGAGGAACCTTTCAAATGGGAGTGAGAGAAAACAACTGGCTTGGTGAGGGTAAGTCAGTGTCTTTTGATGTAGAAGTTGATGCAGAGTCTTTGACTGGAACCTTAGGATATCTAAATCCGAATTATGATTTTTTGGGAAACTCGCTAAACTATTCTATTTCTAGTGAAAAAAATGATAAACCAGACCAAGGATATGAAAACTCTTTAATGACAGGTAGGGTAGGAACTTCTTTTGAACAATATAAAGATGTCAGAGTCTCTTTAGGATTAAGTGCAAGTTTAGATGATTTACAAACTGATGATAGTGCATCTGACTCATTAAAAAAACAAAGTGGCACGTATGATGAGTTATCAGGTGAATATGGATTTTCATACGATAAAAGGAATAGAGCATTTATGCCTACAAGCGGATCAATAATTAGTTTTGGCCAGACATTACCTATTTATGCTGATAAAGCTTTCATATCTAATTTTTTTAGAGCAAGCAGTTATAAAACACTTAGTGAAAATGTTGTCGGGGCAGGAAAGATTTTCTTATCAACTATTGATGGATTAGGTTCAGACGACGTTAGATTAAGTAAAAGAAAAGGTTTAAGTTCAAGGAGACTGAGAGGATTTGAAAGAAATAAGGTCGGACCAGTTGATGGAAACGATCATATTGGAGGAAATTATGCTGCTGCGGTAAATTTAGAGACAAATTTACCTAATCTTTTACCTGAAGATACTAACATAGATGTCAATCTATTTTTAGATTTTGGAAATGTTTGGGGAGTGGACTACGATAGCAGCATCGATGATAGTAATAAAATAAGATCCTCAACAGGTATTATGGCTAGTTGGATGTCACCTATTGGACCAATGACATTCACATTTGCTCAAAATATTTCAAAAGCAGAAACTGATTCAACGGAAACTTTTAACTTTCAACTAGGAACTACATTTTAAATATGGGAAATTTACGAAAAATATTTATTTATTTATTTTTATTTTGTTTTTTACAAACTAATTTATTTGCAGATACGCCATATTTTTTAGATTTTAAATATATCTTGAATGAAAGTGATGCAGGGAAAAAAGCTCAAGATGAGTTAAAAAATAAATTAAACAAGGGAATTCAAAATTTACAAAATAAGGAAAAAAAAATTCAAGATGAGGAGAAAAAAATAATTTCACAAAAAAAAGTTCTTTCTCCTGAAGATTACAAAAAAAAGGTAACAGAATTAAGAACAAAAGTATCTTCTTTGCAACAAGAGAGAAACAAGCTATTAGAGTCAGTTTCAAAGCAAAGAACTAAAGCTAGAAATGAACTTCTTAAAAATTTAAATCCAATAATTAAAGATTATATGAAGAAAAAAAATATCAGAATGGTAGTAGATAAAAAAAGTTTATTATTGGCTGATGAAAATTTAAATATTACAAAAGAGATAATGACCTTACTTAATCAAAAATTAAAATCAATTAATCTAAATTAAATTTGAATGAATTCAGATTTTTTTTTTAAGAAAAAAAATTTAAAATTAAAAAAATTATTTCCATCTAATAATATAAAAAAAGATTTTCTTATAAGTAGCATTAAACCGTTGAGCATAGCGAATAGAAATGATCTTTCTTTTTTAGATTCTTCCAAATATAAAGAGGATGCTATTAATTCTAAAGCCGGAGCATGTATTACAACTAATAAATTAGAAAAATTTATTCCAAATCGTATTGAAAAAATAATTGTAAAAAATGTTCTTTTTGAACTTGCTAAAACACTTAAGCAAATTTATCCTTTTGCAGATATCGATTATCCAGATTTATCGTTAAAAAAACCTAACAAAAAAAAATTTAAATCTGTTGAATTTGGTAATAATGTTTTAATAGGCTCAAACGTAAAAATAGGTAAAAATTCAAAGATTGGATCAAATTCTATAATAGAAAAAAATGTTATGATTGGGAAAAATTGTGTAATTGGATCGGCTGTAATAATTAAAAATTCAATAATCGGTAACAACGTGATTATACAGGATGGATGTAAAATTGGCCAAAAGGGATTTGGTTTTATACCAATCAAAGGGCAAAATTTAAAATTTCCACATATTGGAAAAGTGTTGATTAAAGATAATATTGAAATCGCATCTAACTGCACCATTGATCGTGGCTCGGTAGATGATACCGTGATTGGTGAAAATACTTATTTAGACAATCAAGTTCACATTGCACATAATGTAAAAATTGGGTCAAATTGCATGATTGCAGGTCAAGTCGGATTTGCAGGCAGCTCTGTAATCGGAAACAATGTTTCTATAGGTGGCCAAGCTGGTATTTCTGGTCATTTAAAAATCGGTAACAATGTAAAAATAGGTGGCGGTAGTGGAGTAGTTAAAGATATTGAGGACAATCAAATTGTTATGGGATATCCTGCGACTCCACTTAAAGATTTTTTAAAACGCAATAAATAATGAGCTCTAAAGAAATTGATAAAAAAATAATTGAAAGTTTACTTCCACACAGGGAACCGATGCTATTAATTGATAAACTAACTAATATTGTTCCACTCAAATCTGCAACAGCGATTATGTATGTTAAAAAAAACGGATTTTATGTTCAAGGGCATTTTCCAAATCAGCCTGTTATGCCTGGAGTTTTAATTGTCGAGGCATTTGGTCAAGCAGCCGCCGCATTAACAGCTTATGGAATAGATAAAAAAGAGTATGAGAATAAACTAGTGTTTTTAATGAGCGTTGATAAGGCTAAATTTAGAAATCCAGTGATACCTGATTGTGAACTTCATTTAGAGATCGAAGCAATTAGATCACATGGTAGAGTTTGGAAATATAAAGGAACAGCAAAAGTGAATGATAAAAGAATGGCTGATGCAGAATGGTCAGCTACAATTGTTGATAGGAAATAATGATACATAACTCGAGTGTAATTGATGACAAAGCAAAAATTTCAAAAAATGTCAAAATAGGTCCATTTTGTTATGTTGGACCTCAAGTTAAAATAGAGGACAACGTAGAGCTTATTTCAAATGTTCATATTGAAGGTGATACAACAATAGGAAAGAGCACTAAAATCTTTCCCTTTGCGAGTATTGGAACGCAGCCACAAGATTTAAAATTTAAAGGTGAAAAAAATAGTTTGTTAATTGGTGAAAATAATTTAATTAGAGAATATGTTACAATAAATCCAGGCACAGAAGGGGGAGGTTCAAAAACTATAATAGGCAATAACTGTCTATTTATGATTTCTTCTCATATAGCTCATGATTGTAAAATTGGTAATAATGTAATTATTGCTAATAATGTTCCACTTGGTGGACACGTTACTATAGAGGACTCAGTTGTTATTGGAGGAAATTCTGCTGTCCAACAGTTTACAAGAATTGGTAGACTTGCAATGATTGGAGGAATGACGGGTGTTTTAAAGGATGTAATTCCTTTTGGGTTATCAATAGGTAATAGGAATTTTTTACAAGGAATAAATTTAATTGGGTTAAGAAGACATAAATATGATAATAAAAAAATTATGGGCTTAGATGCGGCCTATAAATCTATATTTAGCTCTAAAAATTTACATGAAAATTTGAATAAAATTAATGGAGAATATAAAGATAATGAGCTTGTTATAGAAGTTATTAAATTTATAGAAAAAGATAAAAAAAGACCAATTTGCTCGCCTCAAAGTTAAAAAAATTATGATAGGACTAATTTTTGGTGAAACTGAATTTCCAAAATATATTTTAAAAAAAATAAAAAAAAAAAGTAAATATTTAATAATAGACTTAACTAAAAAAAAGGTTTTTAAAAAAGATAGAAATTCTTACTCAGTATCTATTGGTCAATTCGGCAAAATTATTTCAATTCTAAAATCTCAAAAATGCAAAAAAGTTTTATTTGCAGGAAAAGTGGCAAAACCAAATTTCAAATCTATAAAATTAGATCTTAAAGGAATCTATTATATACCAAAAATTATAAAGAGTTCGAAATTAGGAGATGCAGCAATTTTAAAACAAATTATAAATATTTTGAAAAAAGAAAAAATTCAGACTTTAAGTTCGAACACATTTACCCCTGAAATAAGTTTGCCTAAAGGAAATTACACAAAAATTAAACCAAATACTTTTGATAAAAAAGATATAAAATTTGGAGAAAAAGCCCTTATCAAGTCTGGAAATTTCTCTTTCGTACAAGGTGCGGTTTGTAGAAATAATAAGATCGTAGCTTTGGAGGGAGTAGGAGGAACTCAAAAAATGATAAAAAAAATAAAAAAAACAGATAAATCTCCTAATGGTGTCCTTATAAAATTCCCAAAAAAAAGACAGGATTTGAGAGTTGACCTTCCAACTATTGGATTAAAGACCCTTATACAGTGTAAATTGGCAGGTTTAAAAGGAATAGTTTTAAAACATAAATTGAATATTTTTTTAAATAAACGACAAAGTGTTAAATACGCAAATAAAAATAAAATGTTTATTTTAGTGAAATGAAAAAAGTATTAATAATCTTTCTTTTATTATTTACTAATCTAAATGCTGATGATTTTAAAATTGAAAGGATCATTGAAGGATTTGATAGCCCTTGGAGCTTGACTTTTATAGATAATAAAAATTTATTAATTACAGAAAAACCTGGAAAAATAAAATTTGTAAATTTAAAAGAAAAAATAATAAAAGATATAAATCATAACCTTAGAGTCTTGGAGGACGGTCAAGGGGGGTTATTAGATATACTTCACAAAGATAACACTATTTTTGTATCTTACTCTGAGGATAGATCAAAAGGAATGTCCAGCACTTCTGTTGCAAGGGCTAAATTTAATGTTGAAAAACTTAATTTTACAAATGTCTTTCAAGCTGAGCCCCCAATAAACTCTGGATATCATTTCGGGTCAAGACTAGTAATAAAAAATGATCATTTATACGTAACAGCTGGTGAAAGAGGCCAAGGAATGATAGCCCAAGATCACACTAAACATCCGGGAAGTATTATAAGAATAAATTTAGATGGATCGATACCAAAAGATAATCCAAAATTTAAAGATAAAAAAAAATGGCTACCAGAAATTTACCAAATTGGGGTAAGGAATCCCCAAGGAATGTCTCTATCACCTTATGATAATAAAATATATTTAACAAACCATGGTGCCAGAGGAGGAGATTGGTTTGGAACAGTAAATTTTGGAGAAAATTATGGCTGGAAAATTTTAGGTTGGGGTGGGACAAATTATTCAGGAACTAAAATCGGACCGAAGTGGAAGCCCGGTTTTACAAAAGCAATTAAATATTGGGTACCTTCAATTGCAGTAAGTGCAATGACAATTTATAAAGGAGAAACATTTAAAGAATGGAACGGTGAAGCTTTAATTGCATCTCTTAAAGATCAATCATTAAGAAAAATAAAATTTAAAAAATCAAAATTTATAAATGAGGAAATTATATTTAAAGGTAGTATTGGAAGAATAAGAGATATCAAAATACATGAGAGTGGAGATCTTTATTTACTATCTGACAAGGGCGAACTTTGGAGAATGTACAAGTGAAAAAGATATTTATTCTTACTGGTGAGCCATCTGGAGATAAAATAGCGTCGAAAGTTATACAAGAATTAAAAAAAGATAATTCAAAAATTGAATATTTATGTGTGGGAGGTGAAAATTTAAAAGCTTTGGGGATAAAATCAATTTATGATTTAAAAGACATTACCTATATTGGTTTTACAAATGTCATAAAAAATGTTTTTAAAATTAATAAAAAGATAAATGAGACCGTAAAAGCTATACAAGATTTTCATCCAGATATTTTATTTACAGTTGATAGTCCTGATTTTACTTTAAGAGTTGCTGAAAGATTAAAAAAACAAAATTCAAGAATAAAAATTATTCATTATGTTGCACCACAAGTGTGGGTTTGGAGAGAAGGAAGGGTAAAGAAAATTAAAAAGTTTATTGATCACATATTACTATTATTTAATTTTGAAAAACCATATTTTGATAAAGAGAACATGAGCAATGACTTCGTTGGTCACCCATTATTAGATGACTCTTCAGAAAGTAAAATTGATATCAATCAAATATTTGAAAAAAATAAAGCATTAATATCAGTTTTTCCTGGAAGCAGAGTAACTGAGATTGACGTCTTAATGCCTATTCTCTTAGATTTTATAAAATTAATGAATAGTAATTATCAAGATTTTATTTATATATTTCACTCAACAAAAGAACATTACGATTTAATTCAATCATACATAAAATCTCAAAATATAAGCAATTGTGAAATTATTAGTGATGATAAAATAAAGTCTCATACTCTTAAAAAATCTATATTCGCAATCGCCAAATCCGGGACTGTCTCGCTTGAAATTTGCAAATCTAAAGTGCCATCCATCATACTGTACAAAATGAATTTTTTAAATTATTTGATTGTACGGTCATTAGTAAAGGTTAAATTTGCTAATATCATTAATATTGCTGCAGGAGAAGAAGTAATACCTGAGTTGCTTCAAACAAAATGTAATCCAAAAGATTTATTCAAATGTGTAAGCTCTTTTATTGATAATCCTAGTAAAATTAAGGAGCAGGTAGAAAAGACTCAATCAATACTTAATACATTTAAAACTGATGTTTCCTCATCAAAACTTGCAAGTAAAGCTCTAAGTAAATTTTTATAAACTATTGGTACTTACCTTTTTTTAAAGCATTAGCACATATCTTTTGAGTTAATATTGCTTCATCAATTAAGAGACTTTTTTTACTTTCAATAAATTTTTTTAAACAATTTAAATACGACTCTCTATATCTCACAGAAAAGTCACTATATAATGTCTTTTTGTTAGAAAAATTGTCAGAGTCTAGTAAGAATTTTTTTCCATATACTTTAATTTTTTCAAAATTTCCATATCTACACTTTCTACTAAATATTATTTCGACAACTGTCCCATTTTTAAGTTTTATATTTATTGCTGCATCTGAGAAATCTCCTTTATTCATAAAATCACTAGAACTTATTGATTTTGAAATTACAACCATTTTCTCTGGTTTAGAATTACCCAACCAACAAGCCAAATCAAAAAAATGAAATCCTTTATCAAAAAAAAGACCTCCATTCCTAATTGATAAATCAATATTATGATTAGCCGATCTAGATATAATTTGAATGTTATAAACCTTTTTTTTATTAATTTTCTTTTTTAGGTTAATATACTCCTTTGCAAATCTACGATTTAAACCAACACAAAATTTTATTTTATTTTTTTTTATTAGGTTTTTAAGTTTATCAAGATTTTTATTATTATTTGTAATTGGTTTTTCACAATAGATCATTTTCTTAAATTTTATTAATTTTTTTATGTAAAAATCATGTGT
>MDTD01035552.1_pt1 | contig 16903 bp, 11 predicted proteins | sample 811221 | NCBI WGS metagenome assembly MDTD01 (sample SAMN05326646, study PRJNA326480) | marine metagenome | isolation source: seawater | place: Pacific Ocean: South West | collected 2011 | reverse complement strand
TTGCGTAAGGGATTACACCAGATTCGTAACGTTCACTTTTGATTCGAGTACGTGATTCCACGGCTTGAGACATGACAACCTCCTTGTTTTAAGAGTTATACTTAACAGATTGCTATATTTTATATATTAAATAAATATATGAAAGGCAATATAGAATTTTTATTCTTTGATAATAATTTATCATTAAGGCCTCTTGGCGGATAACCGGTATTATTTATTGTAATGATAAGTTTAACTAATATATTAAAGATAGGATATTATTTATTAGAAACTAGAACTAATTTCTATATATCTTGATTTTTGTCAGGAATAAATTTTGGATAGAAATAAAAATCCTTACAGGACTGATTTTTTTGTTTGTTTGAAGAGTTACTTTCAATTTATTCTCCAAAAAATAGATAGAAGATTGGTTGTTAAGATTTCATAATTCCCTTATTATTTTTTAACAAGACAGAAACTAGTTATACTTGAAATTAACTATTGCCAGGATCCAGATTTGAACTGGAGACACGAGGATTTTCAATCCACTGCTCTACCAACTGAGCTATCCCGGCATTAATAACTTACTACTTAATACTATAATTTATAGGACCGGTTTTGACAAGTCAAAAAACAAATTTTATACGAGCTAACTTGTTAACTTAAGATGATTAGCATTAAAAAATTTTCTTTAAACCCTATTTTACGTCGTCTTGCAAATTTAAAATTTGCAATTGGAATGCTCTTTTTAATCGGGTTCTTAATAGCAGTCGGTACTTTTATTGAACAAGATCAAAGTTTATCTTTTTATAAAATAAATTATCCTGAAAATGCACCAATTTTTGGGTTTGTAGATTGGCGTTTTATTTTTTTTCTAAAATTAAATAAAATTTATACATCATATTGGTTTGCGGTAATTCTATTAGTATTCGCCTCATCGCTTATTGCTTGTACTTTTACAACACAGCTACCTTCATTAAAAAAATTTAAACTTTGGCAGTTTCGAATGTATTCGAAGCAGTTTGAACAATTAAATTCATTAAATAATTTAGATTGTTCATCTAATAACTTAGCTTACAAATTACACAAAAAAAATTATCATTTATTTCGACAAAATAAAAAAAATTATGCCTATTCTGGTCTACTAGGTAGAATTGGACCGATCTTTGTGCACTTTAGTATTTTATTTTTAATTTTAGGTTCAACCTGGAGTGCCTTTAGTGGCTATACGGCGCAACAAATTATACCACGAGGTGAAATTTTCCATATTCAAAATCTTTTAAAATCAGGCAATACCAGCTACGTACCACAGTCATTTTCTTGGCGTGTAAATGATTTTTGGATTACCTATACGAACGAGTTGAAAACAAACCAATTTTATTCCGATTTATCATTACTTGATAATCAGGGGTTTGAAATTCAACGAAAAACTATTTTTGTTAATGAACCGTTTCTTTATAAAGATCTTACACTTTATCAAACGGATTGGGATATATTAGGGCTAAAACTTAAAGTTGATAAAACTCGTACGATTCAAATACCAGTTAAAAAATTAAATACAAATGGACGAAAATTTTGGATTGGTACAATTCCTGTAAATGTGATTAATGGAAAATCCGTAAACTATACTGTTTTAATTAATGATTTATTTGGTAATTTGTTTTTATACGACGACAATGGAAAATTAATTCGTGAGTGCTTAATTGGTGAGGATATTAAATTAAATACTAATACTATTAATTTTTCCGAATTTATAACAACAACTGGCTTACAAATTAAAACTGATTTTGGAATACCTTTAGTTTATTTTTCATTTTTATTATTAATGCTCAGCGTTTATATAAGTTTTATTTCTTATTCACAAATTTGGGAATTTGAAACAACAACGGACTTAATTGTTGGAGGTAAATCTAATCGAGCAGTTTTATTTTTTCAAGAAGAATTAAAACGTATCGCTCAAAAAGCTAAGTCAATAGAGTAATAAGCACTTTAATAAAGATTTTTAAAAATTGAGAAAAAGATTATATATTGTGACAAACATGTAAATTTTAATTGCTTGTAACGAGTAGATATAAAGTAAATCTTTAATACCAACATATTCTATGGAAAAATAACGTTCTAGAATAGAATATTCGAGATTGGGATATCTTAATTAAGACGTTCGCATGTATATTATTAGTTAGTACTTCTAAAAATTTGTTAATAATTATTAAATTTTTTTCAATAACGAATATATTTATGAAACGTTGGTTTCTAACCTTTTTAACTCTTAGTTTATTTGTTACTACACCATTTGCTGCATCAGCTGATGTTAGTGGATTAGTTCCATGTAAAGATTCGGCAGTATTTAAACGTCGTCTTGACCAAAGTGTGAAAAAACTTTCATCACGATTAGCTAATTATGAGCCTGAAACACCAGCATATTTAGCCTTACAAGAACAGATCAGTAAAACGGAAGCTCGTTTTGATAAATATGGAAAACAAGGGTTACTTTGTGGAACAGATGGGTTACCTCATTTAATTGCTGACGGACGACCAAGCCATGCTGGTGAGTTTATTCTCCCAGGAATTGGGTTTTTATATACAACTGGTTGGATTGGCTGGGCTGGAAGAAGTTACCTTCAGTATTCTAAAAAAACTGATAAGCCAAACGAAAATGAGATTATTATTAATGTTCCAGTTGCACTTGGTATGATGGCGTCAGGATTTTTATGGCCATTATCCGCTTGGAATGAGTTAGTTTCTGGCGAGCTTCTTGTATCTGGTGATGAAGTAACAGTATCACCGCGTTAATATTTATTATGGTTTAACTGGTCATTTTTAATTATATTATGGATAAAAATCTTCTTAAGTATCTTTCAACAGCCCCAGTTTTATTAACTGCCTGGATGAGTATAACAGCTGGTATGTTAATTGAGCTACAACGTTTCGCTCCCGATACGCTATCGCTTTAGTTTTAAAACTAAGTTAACTGAAGTCGTTTCCATTAATGATTTTGTCGAAACGACTTTAGTTTTGAATAAACATATATAGTTTAGTGTTTATAAAATTCTATATTGCCGAAATACATAATGTAATTTTGTGTAAAAATTTCAAATGCCTACTTCCAACACTGTTAACCCTCAATTTGAAGATTTATTTATCCGTATACAGTATAAATTGCGTACAAATTTGAAAAATAACGGTAATTTATTACTTGGTACGGACGTTCTTCGCGAGAATAAACGTAATGACTTATTTAAAATCGTAGCGTTTAATATCGAATCCAGATTTTTGAGCTTGCTAAAAACAGATTTAAATTTTTTCGATGATAAAGTAGTGTTGTTCGAATTAGTTAAAAATTCAACAGAAGATTTTTTAATTGCTTGTTATGGTTCCCACTTACGTCTTAATCCAAAAGTTTTTTCACGATCACTCTATGTTCAGTTTTTACTAGAAAATTCGAACCTCTTACTGAAATTGCCTTTTCAGTCATTAACAAACAATAATACAAAAACCTTTCGCGTAACTTTTGAACCAATCTATAACAAAGCCTCAGATAAATTTTTAGAAGCATTGTTAGACAATTTAGTTGTTGAAATTAGTAATTGTGTAATGCAAATAATAATTACTGAATTTTCGTTTATCTACTATATCCGTCAAATTTTATACAAATCGAATTTTCTATCATTACGTAATATTGAGCGTTTTAAAAATAATCTAGCATGGCAAATTCGTTTAAAGTTTTACGTGAATTACCCGAAAAATTTATATAATAGCCAATATGGTATTTGGGTAATACGGGCAAACGGTATTTATTATCGGACAATTTATGCTAATCGAGCAGACAAGTTGTTTAAATTACGAAAAACTTCTCTTTTAACAATAACATTAATTGAATTGCAAGATTTCTTATCAAGTCGACTTGAAGAAATTTTATATTTAGTTGGAGATCGGGTTAGATATACTCTGACGACAACGGTTGGTCAGGTTATCGGGTTAATTTGGCGCGGGATAATTGAGGGATTAAAAAAATAGAATTAAAATCATTAAATTTAAATTAACCGATTTAGCGTACCCATCTTAGTTAAATTATGGTATCATTCTTTCATAAGATCTTTTATCGTATTATTAACTACTAAGTAATATTATGAGTACCCTTATTGGTTACATTCTACTGTTAGTATTAATGTTCAGTTTAGCAGCTGGGCTTTATTTTGGTTTAAAGACAATCAGATTAATTTAAGTCGAAACTCTAAAAATTTCTACAGATGTTTTAATTTAATATCTGTAGAAGTCTTAACGTAGGATGGACAAATAATTAATACTAATTATTAACTTACGTTTAAACTTTATACTATGAATTCTATTGATCGTACCTCAACTGAGTCTTCGTTTAGATCATATATTGTTGGATCACGACGATTAAGTAATTTATTTTGGGCAACAATCGTTAGTTTAGGAGGACTAGGATTCTTTTTGACTGGATTATCAAGCTACTTTAATATAAATTTGTTAATTTTCTCTGATTCAAGTGAAATTGCGTTTTTACCGCAAGGAATAGTGCTATTATTTTACGGTACTGTCGGAACAGTTTTAGGAATTTTTCTTTGGTTAACTGTGTGGTGGGATATTGGTTTTGGTTATAATGAATATAATCAAGCCCTAAATAAAGTAATTGTATATAGACAGGGTTTTCCAGGTAAAAATCGCGAATTTAAATTACAATTTCCTTTTGCCGAGATAAAATCGATTAAGATGAAAATTGAGGAAGGACTTAATCCTAAACGTCAATTATTTCTTTGCTTAAAAGATAATCGTGAAATCCCATTAACTGGTATTGATCGCCCCACTAGCCTAACTAAAATCGAGCAAGAAGCTGTAAATTTAGCCCAATATTTAAATGTTTATCTTGAAACAGAGTAATATAAGGGCGAACGACGGGAATCGAACCCGCGAATGCTGGAACCACAACCCAGTGCCTTAACCACTTGGCTACGCTCGCCATAACTTTCTATTAAATAATACCATAAAATGTTTTATTAATTAGTTATTGAAATAGACTAGTTAGATTTTACTAATTAATACAAATATAACCTTGCAAAATAAGAGCGCGTTATAATTAAGATTTTTGACTCAGATAGGTGTAAAATTGGTCAATTGGCTAGAGTAAGTATTGATAGACGGCTAACTGAGAAGAAACTTATTGAGGCAACAAACGTTTTAGAAAAAGATAAAAGCACCCCAATCGGATAAACTATCCAGCGAATAAAACAGAGTTTTGAGTCAGGAAGAAAGTTTTTATTATTTCAAAAACAATTTAATAAAGGAAATTGAATTCATTGAACTTTTATAACAACTTTAATCTAAAATTTTTAATTGCAGATGATGATATTCGAGTTTGCCAAGCTATTAAAACTCGATTATCCCATTACAATTGTGATGTTATAACTGCATCAGATGGTGAAGAAGCGTTGTTTATTTTTAAAAAAGAACAACCAGACATTGTCATACTTGATGTCATGCTAACAAAGATTGACGGATATAAAGTTTGTAATGAAATACGTAAAAACTCGAAAATACCTATAATTTTATTAACAGCATTAGGGAATATAAATGACCGTATTGTTGGACTTGAATCTGGAGCAGATGAGTACATAATTAAACCTGTTACCATTAATGAATTAGAATTTAGGATTCATTGTTTATTACGACGCGTTTATGGATTAAATACGTCAAGTTTAAAAAAACAGGAACGAATTTTACAAATTGGTAATTTAAAAATCCAAACCGAAAAAAGACTTATATTTAGAAATAATAATCAACTTAAACTTACGGCTATTGAATATAGTTTATTAGAAATCTTAGTAAATAACGCTGGTCAACCCTTAACACGCGAAAATATTCTTAGCTCTGTATGGGGATATACACCGGAACGTTTTAACGATACAAGAATTGTGGATGTTCATATATTTCGACTGAGATCAAAACTGGAAAAAGATCCAAGTAATCCAGAATTAATAATCACCGCACGTAGAAAAGGATATATGTTTCAAAACATAGGAAATTAAATATAATTCTAATGATTTGATTAATCTATTATAACTATTCAAGATGTTAAGTATAAAAGAGAATGTTTACAAATATTTATTACCAAACTTATTAGAAATTCAACGCGCAAGCTTTTGCTGGTTTCTTGAAAAAGGCTTAATCCAAGAATTTGAAGATTTTTCACTAATACGTGATTATCTCGGTGAACTTGAATTAAATTTATCAACTAAATTTTATAAAATTAAAAAACCTCGATATACACTCGAAGAAGCAAAACGTCGTGATGCAACTTATAGTGTTCGAATTTATATTATTGCCAATTTAAAAATTCGTTTAGAAACAAGTGAATCGGAAGTTTTTTTAGGCGATATACCGTTAATGACAAACGAAGGTACATTTCTAGTTAACGGAATTGAACGGGTAATAATTAATCAAATTGTTCGAAGTCCAGGTATTTATTATAAAAGCGAAATTGATCGTCAGGGTTCACGAAATTACATTGCTAGTTTAATATCAAATCGTGGAACGTGGATTAAGTTTGAAGTCGATCGTGAAAATTTTGTTCAAGTTAAAATTGATAAAGCGCGTGATTTGTCAGCTTATACATTTTTACGCGCATTAGACTTAGACGATACAACGATTCTTGCCAATATGGATCATCCCGAATATTTTCAAAATATTATTAATGAAATAGAAACAATAAGCGTTGATGAAGCCCTTCTTGAAGTCCATAATAAATTAAGACCAGACGAACCTGCCACCGTAAAACGTGGTCAACAATTACTTTATTCAAAATTTTTTGATCCAAAACGTTATGATTTAGGTTATGTTGGCCGCTATAAATTAAACCAAACACTCGAAGTCGAAATTGACGAAAAAATTCGCATTTTAACAACACGTGATATTTTACAAATTATTAATACGCTTATTAACTTTAGAATATCGTCGACATCAGAGGATGATATTGACCACTTAGGGAATCGAAGAATACGATCTGTTGGGGAATTATTACAAAATCAAATACGAATTGGTCTCAATCGTTTAGAACGTACAATTCGAGAAAGAATGGCAATATGCGAACAACAATCATTAAGTATTAATATTTTAATTAATCCAAAACCATTAATCGCCTCTATACGTGAATTTTTTGGTTCAAGCCCATTATCGCAATTTATGGACCAAACAAATCCGTTGGCAGAACTAACTCATAAACGCCGTATCTCTGTTTTAGGTCCAGGTGGTATAACGCGAGATCGTGCCGGATTTGCTATACGTGATATTCATCCAAGTCAATATGGAAGAATTTGTCCCGTAGAAACACCTGAAGGACCAAATGCCGGTTTAATTGGCTCACTCTCAACATATGGGAGAGTAAATTCTTATGGATTTATTGAAACACCGTTTTACAAAGTAGCCAACGGGAAGGTTTTAAAAAGTCTATTTCCTATTTATCTGGATGCAACTAATGAAGATAAGTTTCGATTAGCTGCTGGAGATCTTTTAACCGATAATCAAGGATATATTCAAGACCATAAAGTTCCGGTTCGTCATAAACAAGAATTAATAAATGTCGCACCCGAAGAAATTGATTATGTTGCTGTTTCACCAATACAAGTTGTTTCATTAGCCGCATCCTTAATTCCATTTTTAGAGCACGATGATGCTAACCGTGCGTTGATGGGATCAAATATGCAACGCCAATCAGTCCCATTGTTATATTCTGAAGCACCTTTAGTTGGAACAGGATTAGAAGGACAAACAGCACGTGATTCTGGTATGACAACACTAAGTGTTAGTTGTGGCAAAGTTATTAGTATAGTAAATGAAAGTATAATCGTCCAAGATAAAAACGGAACGAGTATAAATTATTTGTTAAATAAATATAGACGCTCAAATCAAGAAACATGCATTAATCAAAAACCATTAGTTTGGATTGGGGAAAAAATTTTTATGGGCCAAGTTATCGCTGACGGTGCTTCAACCGAGGGTGGTGAATTAGCCGTAGGACAAAATATCTTAGTAGCATATACCCCATGGGAAGGTTACAATTATGAAGATGCATTTATTATTAACGAACGGTTAATTTATGACGATTTATATACTTCGCTCCATATTGAAAAATTTGAAATTGAAATTCGCCAAACCAAACTTGGATTTGAAGAAGTAACAAAAGATCTTCCAAACGCAAGTGAACATTCACTTCGGAATTTGGATGAAAATGGCATTGTTAGTTTGGGTGCTTGGGTTGAATCTGGTGATGTTTTAGTTGGAAAATTAACCCCAAAAGGAGAATCTGACTATCCACCAGAAAGTAAACTATTACGAGCAATTTTTGGGGAAAAGTCACAAGACGTTCGAAATACATCATTAAAAATTCATCATGGAACATGTGGACGTGTAATTGATATTAAGATTTTTTCGCGTGCGAATAAAGACGAATTACCTCCTGGTACACAAGAATTAATAAAAGTTTATATTGTCCAGACGCGGAAAATACAAATTGGAGATAAAATGGCAGGGCGTCACGGAAATAAAGGGATTATATCCAAGATTTTGCCTCGTCAAGATATGCCATATCTTCCAGATGGAACACCAATCGATATGATTCTAAATCCACTTGGAGTTCCTTCAAGGATGAATGTGGGTCAAATTTATGAATGTTTACTTGGCTTAGCAGCAGAAAATTTTAATACTCGATTTAAAGTAATTCCATTTGATGAAATGCACGGTGCCGAGGCATCTCGTGCTTTAGTTAACAAAAAACTGACAGAAGCAGCTAAATCAAAACCCTGGTTATTTGCAAAAAATCATCCAGGAAAAATAGTACTTACCGATGGTAGAACAGGACAAAAATTTGAAAATCCTATTACAGTAGGAAATTCCTATATTCTTAAATTGGTTCATTTAGTGGATGATAAAATTCATGCACGTTCAACTGGTCCATATTCATTAGTTACTCAACAGCCACTAGGTGGGCGTGCACAACAAGGTGGTCAGCGACTTGGTGAAATGGAAGTATGGGCACTTGAAGCGTTTGGTGCTGCTTACACGTTGCAAGAACTTTTGACAATTAAGTCGGACGATATGCAAGGTCGAAATGAAACATTAAACGCTATTGTTAAAGGGCAGCCAATTCCCCGACCCGGTACACCTGAGTCTTTTAAAGTATTAATGCGTGAATTACAAGCATTATGTTTAGATATTGCAGCTTATACAGCACCAGAAAATGGTTTGGATTCATCAGAAAATGAAATTAATTTAATGAATGAATTTAAAGATGTAGTGGAAAATCGAGTTTTAAATGTAAACACACTAATTAGTCAGAATGAAACCCGATAAGTCGATAATTTAATGTGAAAAATCTAATAAGATATAAAAAAAGTTTTAGTTATGGAAAAACCTTTTGATTACGTAAAAATTAATTTAGCATCACCAAATCGTATAAGATCATGGGGTAAAAGAGTTTTACCTAACGGCCAGTCAGTTGGAGAGGTAACCAAACCTGAAACCATTAATTATCGAACCCTTAAGCCAGAAATGAATGGTCTCTTTTGTGAACGTATTTTTGGTCCAGTAAACGACTGGGAATGTCATTGTGGAAAATATAAAAGAGTTCGTCATCGTGGCATAGTTTGTGAACGCTGCGGAGTTGAAGTTATCGAATCAAAAGTTAGACGTCATCGTATGGGATTTATTGAATTGGCATCACCAGTAACACACGTTTGGTATGTCAAAGCTCGACCAAGTAAAATTGCATTACTATTAGGGTTAACATTAAAAGAAATTGAACAAATTATCTATTTTAATGCCTATGTTGTTATAAATCCTGGAAATGTTACCGGTCTAACATATAAACAACTTTTAACGGAAAATGATTGGATTGCTTTAGATTTTGAAAATGACGAGTCTGCAAACGTTGAAATAGCAATGGGTGCTGAAGCAATAAAGCAACTATTAAGTCAAATTAATCTTGAACAAGAATCAAAAGATATACGATCTTCGTTATCGTTTGTAAAACGACCTGAACGCGACAAATTAATTAAAAAGCTTCGTATTATTGACCAATTTATTGCATCAAATTGTAATCCAGCATGGATGGTGTTAGACATTATTCCAGTTTTACCACCAGATTTACGCCCAATGGTTCAACTAGATGGAGGGCGTTTTGCTACCTCAGATTTAAATGATTTATATCGTCGCGTTATAAATCGAAATAATAGATTAGCCCGATTAAAAGAAATAATGGCGCCAGAGCTTATTATTCGTAACGAAAAACGGATGTTACAAGAAGCTGTTGATGCGCTAATCGATAATGGAAGACGTGGAAAAGCTGTTGTTGGGTTAAATAATCGTCCGCTAAAATCTCTATCGGACATAATCGAAGGAAAACAAGGACGTTTTCGTCAAAATTTATTAGGTAAACGCGTTGATTATTCTGGACGTTCAGTCATCATTGTTGGACCTGAGTTAAAATTAAATCAATGCGGATTACCACGTGAAATGGCAATTGAATTATTTCAACCTTTTGTTATTCATCGTTTAATTTATGACGGACTTGTAAATAATATTAAAGCGGCAAAAAATATTATACAAAATAACGAAATTCTAGCTTGGGATATTCTTGCGCAAGTAATGGAAGGTCATCCAATCTTTTTAAACCGCGCACCAACATTACATCGTTTAGGTATACAAGCCTTTGAACCAATTTTAGTGGAAGGACGTGCAATTAAACTTCATCCACTTGTTTGTCCAGCATTTAATGCAGATTTTGATGGAGATCAAATGGCAGTTCATATACCCCTTTGCTTAGAAGCACAAACAGAAGCTCGTTTGTTGATGCTTGCACCAAATAATTTTTTATCACCAGCAACCGGTGATCCAATATTAACACCAAGCCAAGACATGGTCCTTGGCTGCTACTACTTAACAGCAAATAATCCCTCACTCCAGACAAATAATGAACAGTATTTTTCAAATTTTAAAGATGCATTACTTGCATATCAACAATCACAAATAAATCTACATACATTTATTTGGGTTCGTTATGATGGACAACTTGAAGACGAAGAAAAACAAAATTTTAAAGAAATTAATTTAGAAAATTTAAGTGTAAAAATCTCGAATAGTGTTCAGTATAAAACAAATTTGGTTACGAATTCGGTAACAAAATACATACGAACAACACCAGGAAGAATTCTTCTAAACGAAGCCTTTTCGTAATTTCCTTTTTATTAACTTTTAGTTAAATTGAACATAAACGATGATAGTAGAACAAGAAAAAGATGTAAAAATCCTTTTTAATAATGGAATTATTAATAAACGTCAATTAAAAAATCTTATGCTGTACGCCTTTCATAATTATGGCGTTGTTAAATCATCCATTATTGCTGATAAAGTAAAAAATTTAACATTCCACTATGCAACAAAATCTGGAATTTCATTAAGTATAGAAGATTTACGTGTTCCAGAAAAAAAACGATCATTAATTGGGCTAACAAACAACGAAGTTGAAAATACTGAACAAAATTACGGAATTGGAAATATTACAAATGTTGAACGTTTTCAAAAAGTTATCGATATATGGAATAATGCCAGTAATTTTTTAAAAGAAGAAGTTGTTACGTATTTTCGCGAAAGTGACCCGCTTAATCCACTTTATATTATGGCATTTTCAGGAGCACGTGGAAACATATCACAGGTACGTCAACTTGTAGGAATGCGAGGATTAATGGCTGATCCACAAGGCCAGATTATCGATTTACCAATTCAAAGTAACTTCCGTGAAGGGTTGACAGTTACAGAATATATTATTTCATCGTATGGAGCTCGAAAAGGTCTAGTAGATACAGCATTACGAACAGCAGATTCGGGATATCTAACTCGACGCCTAGTTGATGTAGCGCAAGATATTATTGTTCGTGAAGAGGATTGTCAAACTCAAGATGGTTTATCAAAAAAGGAATTAATCAATGATACAAGTCCTAACTTATCTATACATGATCGAATGGTAGGTCGTTTATTAGCTAGTCCACTAATGAGAACTGATAATAATGAAATATTACCCATAAATACTGACTTAACATCTAACCTGTTGAGTCAACTGAATACAACAGATTTAGAAAATTTAAAGGTTCGATCTCCATTAACATGTAACTCAATACGATCGATTTGTCGAAATTGCTATGGTTGGAATTTAGCCTACTCAAAATTGGTTGATTTAGGTGAAGCGATTGGTATAATAGCGGCGCAATCAATCGGTGAACCAGGAACGCAATTAACAATGCGTACATTCCATACTGGAGGAGTTTTTTCAGGTGATTTAACACGTCAAATTCGTGCACCTTTTCAAGGTACATTAACGTATCGTAATTCCAAAAATGCTAACCTAGTTCGTACACTACACGGAGAGCGAAGTTTTCGAATAAATGAAAATTTAACAATATATATAGAAAATATAAAAGGTGTTCGCACTAGTATAAGCTTGCCAGAAGGAACAATTTTACTCGCAAATAACGAACAAAAAGTTTACCCGAATCAAATTATTGCCGAAATAAAAAAGGATGCAAATCTTGTTTTAGAAGAAGATAGTAAAACTGTATATACAAATATTTCTGGGGAAGTCTTTTTTCAAGATATTAAAATAGAAGAAAATATAGATAAACAAGGAATCTTAATACGAAAGAACAAGAATGCAGGTCTAATCTGGGTGTTACAAGGAGAACGTTATGCATTACCTCGCTCATCCGAATTAGTTGCTAAACTTGGACAAATTGCTACAAGTGGATCAATTATCGCGCAAAAACAAATATTAAATACATATCCAGGAATCGTAAAATTTAATAATAACGTCAGAAAAAATGAAATAGATGTCTTAAATTTTTCACTAATTTTACAAAATGGAAGTGTTGTAATAAATGATAATCAAAATATTGAAAAAAAATCGATATTAACAGTAGATGGTAAACAAAAGTTTCATTTAACTGTCCAACACGATGAGTTATTACACAATGGACAAACAATTGCTATACTTGATGATGATTCATATACAACGAAAACAGGTGGAATCGTAACATACAATCTCGAAAAAAGATTTGCAACAAAAAAACGAAAAGGTGCAAGTAAAGTATTTTCTGGTTCATTATATTGGATACCAGAAGAAACATATTACGTAAAAAATACTAACCTGTTGGAAAAACTCAAGCTAAAAAACGGAACCTTTATACCAAAAGGTACTGAAATAATACCAAAAAAATTCACGAAACTTGATGGGACACTTCAAGTAAATCTGACAACGCAAGAAGTAATAATTAAACCGGGTGAGCTATTTAAAATTGAAAATACAAAGTTTGAAGAACTTGATTGTATCAATGGTTTTGTAAAACCGGGTGAGAAAATCATTGAAAATGTGATGGCACAACAATTAGCTTTTATCGAGTTTATTGAGATCAATAGTGTTAACTATATATTAGTACGTCCAGTGCAAACATATAAAGTTCCTCGTGAGAAAGGTTTTATTTTAACCCACAATTTTTTTCCGTATCTTGACAAACAAAATCTTAAACTTAAAACAATTAAAAAAATCTTTGTTAAAAATTGGGAACAAATTAAATCAGACCAAGGAATTGAATTATTACAAACATTTCTTATTGTCGACTTAAACAATATACAATCAAAGCTTCAACCAAAATTTGAATTATTGCAAACAACTATAAATGAATATAAATTACAAATTTCATTATATGAAATAATTAAAATTGACGATCTATTAACAAGCTCCGGTATTCAAAATATTAAAACTAATGTAAAGTTATTAACCCATGAAAAGCAATATGTTAATAGTCGAAGTACATTAGCCCAACTTGAAATATTCTTACCAACCCAAGGAATTCTTTCGTCCATAAATAATAATATTGCTAATTCAACAGAAATTTTAATTTTACAGGACAAAGATATTCGACCTGTTTGTCATTACTCAAACGACAACATATTAAATGTAAAAGTTGGAGACTTAGTTCGAGCTGGAACAAAAATAACAAACGAAGTCAAGTCGGAATATTCTGGTCAAGTCTATAAAATCGATAACAAAAATGTATTTATTCGATTAGGGCGACCTTATTTAATTTCAGAAGGAGCAATTATAGAAGTCGAATCCGGATCTTTAGTTCAAAGTCTAGATAAATTGGCAACTTTAATTTATGAAAAATTAAAAACAGTTGATATTGTACAGGGTTTACCAAAAGTTGAAGAAATTCTTGAAGCGCGAAAGATTAAAACTCCCTGTCTTTTATCTCCTTGTAACGGTTACGCAACTTTAAGAAACTCACAAATAGAAATAACAAGCGAGAAGGGAAATATAACAACAATTGATGTTGATCCACGAACTAAAGTTCGATTTTCGAATGGCAACTATGTAAAACTTGTTGATCCATTAACAACAGGACCAATTAGTCCACATACTCAACTTGAAACTCTTTTTAATTATTATTTTTATTTAGAAAAATTACCCATTAACGAAGCATGTCGTGCAAGTTTTAGACAACTACAGTTGTTTTTAGTAAATGAAGTACAACGAACATACCTATCACAAAATGTTCAAATTGCTGATAAGCATATTGAAATTATTATTAAACAAATGACATCAAAGGTTCGAATCGACGATAGTGGTGACACAACATTACTACCAGGAGAACTATTGAATCTTTATCAAGCCGAAATAATAACTAAAGCAACTGTAACGGCTGGTGAACAAGCACCAATTTATACTCCAGTGTTATTAGGTATAACAAAGGCATCATTAAACAGTGATAGTTTTATTTCAGCAGCTAGTTTCCAGGAGACAACACGAGTATTAACCGAAGCAGCAATTGAAGGGAAAAAGGATTGGCTACATGGTTTAAAAGAAAATGTTATTATTGGCCGTTTAATTCCGGCTGGAACAGGTTTTAAATATTATAAAAATTTAGAAAAAGGAAAAAATAAACCTAATGCTTTAGATGGTATTATTCAAACTCAAATTATTGGTATAAAGGATAATGTCTTACGATCACGTTTTAAACAAATTGCAGAAAAGTAAAAGCTACTATTGGATTTTTTTAATTAATATAGTAAGTTAATAAGAGTTTTGAATTTATTTAATTGAAATGAAAATATAAAATAATATGGCTCGTTATACTGGTGCAAAACTTCGAATAACACGAAGATTAGGTGATTTACCAGGACTTACAAGTAAAAAAGGAAATTTAACTGCAAGACCTGGTCAACACGGCGCAACTCAAAAAAAGCTAACGCAATACGCAATTCGATTAGAAGAAAAGCAAAAACTTCGTTTTAATTACGGATTAAGCGAAAAACAATTAATGAATTATATTAAACAGGCCAAGACAATTAAAGGGGCGACCGGTACAATCCTTTTACAACTTTTAGAAATGCGATTAGATAATTTAGTATTTCGACTTGGATTAGCACCAACAATTGCCGCTGCACGTCAACTTGTTAGTCACGGTCACATTATTGTAAATCAACACTCTGTCTCGATCCCAAGTTATCAATGTAAACCAGGTGACAATGTGTCGGTTAAAGATAATGCAACTTCAAAACGACTAGTTAATACATATCTGGAATCGCCTGCACTTTCAAATATTCCACAACATTTAGATTTTGATAAAAAAAATTTAAGTGCAAAAATATTAGGTATTATTGATCGAGAATGGGTCGCATTAAAACTAAATGAACTTTTTGTTATTGAGTACTATTCAAGAAAAATTTAATAACGTTATTACAAAAGTTTTAAGACAGTTATTTAGTAAAAATAAAACATACATTATATGACAGTAGTAACATTAGGAGAATTGCTAGACGCAGGAGTACATTTCGGACACCAAGCAAGTCGATGGAACCCAAAAATGTTTCCGTATATATACGCGGAACAAAATGGTATACACGTAATCGATTTGGTACAAACATCACGTTTATTAACGTACGCACACAATTACGTACAAAAAAATGCACAAGAAAATAAAACTTTCTTGTTTGTTGGTACAAAGCGTCAAGCAACCAATATAATTGCCGAAGAAGCAAAAAAATGCGGCGCTGCTTATGTTAATCACCGTTGGTTAGGTGGAATGCTAACAAATTGGACAACTTTACAAACACGTGTTGCATATCTTAAAGAACTTGATCGAAAAGAACAAGAAGGTGAATTTGATCTGTTACCAAAAAAAGAAGCTGCCCTATTAAGACGTGAGCACGATAAATTACGACAAAATCTAGATGGCTTAAAGGAAATGAGTCAAATACCCGATATTGTTGTTATTATTGACCCAAAACGAGAGAATACTGCTATTTTGGAGTGTAGAAAGTTAGGAATTCCTATTATTTCAATTCTTGATACAAACTGTGATCCAAATCTTGTGGATATACCGATTCCAGCAAATGATGATGCTGTAAGATCAATTAAGTTAATTTTATCCAAATTAACAGATGGTATTATTGCTGGTCGTAATAATAGCAATTAAATTTAAAGGAAAAGAAAAATTATCCAAATTATAAATTTGGATAATTTTTCATTTAGACCGTTTTAAATAAGTTAGGTATAATTTAAATTAAGCAATAAGAAAAAATTTGCACCACTCAAGTCGAGTTATATATATTTATGTTTTTCTCGTTAGCTGCTGTCGAAGTAGGTACCCATTTATATTGGTCGTTCGCTGGATTTACAGTACATGGCCAAGTTTTATTAATAACGTGGCTTGTTATAGCTACTATATTAGCAATAGCTATTGCGGGTACTTCAAACCTTGAACAAATCCCAAAAGGATTACAAAATTTTGTTGAATCTGTCTTTGAATACGTAGCAGGAATTGCGAAAGATCAGATTGGTGAATATGAATATAGA
>MDTD01065331.1_pt1 | contig 16904 bp, 11 predicted proteins | sample 811221 | NCBI WGS metagenome assembly MDTD01 (sample SAMN05326646, study PRJNA326480) | marine metagenome | isolation source: seawater | place: Pacific Ocean: South West | collected 2011 | reverse complement strand
CTTGAGGGGGAACATTTGCAATTGTCCCTTCAAGCATTTTTAATAATGCTTGCTGTACTCCTTCTCCTGAGACATCTCTTGTAATGGAGGGGTTTTCACTCTTTCTGGCAATCTTATCAATTTCATCAATATAAATTATCCCTCTCTGAGCTAGTTCGACGTTCATCTCAGATTTTTGTAAAAGTCTGAGTAAAATGTTTTCTACATCTTCTCCGACATAGCCAGCTTCTGTAAGAGTTGTTGCGTCAGCAACAGCAAAAGGAACGTCAAGGAATTCAGCTAATGTTTGAGCTAATAAGGTTTTACCACTTCCGGTAGGTCCAATTAATAATATATTCGATTTTTGTAATTTAGTTGACTGGAAATCTGAAGGAATATTATCTTTATCTTTTTCACATCCCTTCCATGCCAGTCTTTTATAGTGATTATAAACAGCCACAGAAAGTATTTTTTTTGCTGATTCTTGACCCACTACTTGTTTATCAAGAAAGCTTTTAATTTCAATTGGTTTGGGAATTGAAGTTATTTGCAGGGGGTGACTGATCTCAGAACCTGTGTTAGCTATCTTTTTCTTGACTTGAGGCGAGCTATGGTTATTTTTACTTTGTGTTTCTATTAATTCCTCATCAAGAATTTCATTACATAGATCAATGCATTCATCACAAATGTACACGCCTGGACCAGCTATAAGTTTTCTTACTTGGTCTTGAGACTTACCACAAAACGAACATTTAAGATGGGCGTCAAATTTTGCCATCGTTTTTATAAACTGATTGTATTAAATAAGAGATGTTTCCCTTATATATAAGGATTGCTCACAAATTTCAATTCGTCATCAAAATCTTAAACTAATGAATTTACTTGTCATTTTTAATAACCTTATCGATCAAGCCATAATCAACGGCTTCATCAGGTGATAAGAAGTAGTCCCGTTCAGTATCTTCAACTATTTTTTCGAGTGGTTGACCCGTATGTTCTGAAAGTAAGGTATTTAACGTTTTTTTTAAATATAAAATTTCTTTTGCTTGAATTTCTATTTCCACTGCTTGACCTTGGGCACCTCCTAAAGGCTGATGAATCATGATTCTTGAATTAGGTAATGCTAATCTTTTCCCCTTGGTTCCTCCGGAGAGAAGAAATGCACCCATACTTGCAGCTACTCCAAAACATATTGTTACTATATCAGGAGTTATTTGTTGCATAGTGTCATAGATTGCTAAACCTGCAGTAACAGATCCGCCGGGGGAATTAACATAAATTTGGATATCTTTATTTGGATCCTCCGCTTCAAGAAATAGGAGTTGTGCTACTAATGAATCTGAAACTTGGTCATTTATTTCTGTTCCAAGAAAAATTATTCTTTCTCTGAGAAGTCTTGAATATATATCAAACGCCCTTTCACCTCTACCAGACTGCTCAATAACTGTTGGTAAAGCAGAATTACATACTTTTAGAGATTTTGAAGAATTTTGTATAGGATGATATTGTTTAGATTGAATCAAGGGTAATTTAGTTTCTTTATATAATCTAAAAGTTTTTTTCAATAATTAGTAAAATATTTCATAAATTACTTTTTTTATTTCGATTTAGTCGTTTTTTTGACTGATGCAGTATCAGCCTTTTTTTTGGTTGATTTATTCTGACTTTTTTTTGAATTGCTTTTTGTTGTTGATTTTGTTTTGTTATCAGTCTTTTTGGGTTTAGTTTCTTTAAATTCAGAGTTTTCTTCTAACCAAATTATTAGCCTTTCTTTTAGTAAGTCATCTTTAATAGCATCTCTCAGCCTTTTTAAATCTAATTTACCTTTTGATTCTGAGATCTCCTTTTGATAATCATTGATTTTCTCATCAACCTCCTTTTCTTCAACTTTTATGTTTTCTGCTTCTGATAATGCTTTAAGCGCAAGACTTTGCTTAACATTTTTTTCTGCTTGAGGACGACTTGAATCAGCAAGTGATTTAATCAATTCTGGTGTAAATGTAGATTTAATGTCTAAACCTTGTTGAGCAAGTCTTTGCGCTGTTTGTTCGATGTTATTTCTTACCTCTAAATCAATCATTGATTTCGGGATTTCTACATCAAGCTCATTTGCTAAGGCATCAATTAATGCTTCAATTTTGATATTTTTTTGATTATTTTCAAAATTTACCTTTAATTGAGTTTCAATATCTTTTTTTAATTCTTTTAAACTACTTTTATTAGCTGACTGTTTTGCAAATTCGTCATTTAGTTCTGGTAATTCTTTTGTTTTTAGGTCTTTAAGTTCTATCTCAAAGATAGCTTTTTTGCCTCTAGATTCTTCTTGCGCATAATCATCAGGAAATTGAAGATTTAATGATTTTTTATCATTAATATTCATTCCAATGATGCCTTCTACAAACCCTGGAATCATTTTATTAGTTTCTAATTCTAAATCCATTGATTCACTAGAACCACCTTCAATTTTTTGTTGATTATCTTCATATTTGCCATCAAAACTTACTACTGCAATATCGCCCATTTTGGCTGAGCGATTTTTGACGGGAATGATATTTGCTAATTGATTTCTTGATTTCTCAAGTGCTTCATCAATACTCTTTGGATCAAATTTCTCATTATGAATTTCAACCTTTAGACCTTTTGTTTTTTTGAGTTTTAATTTAGGCTCGATGTCAATTTTAAGGATGATTTTTAAATTTTCTTCAGGGTTAAATTTTTCTAAAAGTGATTCAAAACCATCCTCTAATTCTGGTTCAGAGAGAGGTTGAATAGATTCTTTTTTTAGAGCTTCATTCCATGATTTATCTATAATTTTTTCTAAAGCAGATGCGTATAATTGAGTTATTCCTACTCTCTGTATTAATACTTGTTTAGGAATTTTACCAGCTCTAAAGCCTGGAATTCTGGCTGAGCGACTTAGGTTATTAATTGTCTCTTCAATAGAAGACTTGCACGCACTTGAAGGTATCTCGAGTTCTACAGCAATTCTGCTTTGAGGAAGTGGATTTGTCTTAATAATTAAAGAATCTTTAGCCATGTTTAATTTCTTAGTATTTTCTGATGTCAGAATCTTAATTATTTCACATTAAGTGAATTACTTGAAAGTAAATTATATTTGATAAAGTATTAAACATCTTTATCCTTAATCGAGTTTATTTTTTAAACGTTTGAAAAATTCTAAATTTCTGCCTGAAAGACCCTTAAAAGTAGCGATACTTGGTTCTTCTGGTGCTGTTGGTTCTGAATTACTAAAAATTCTAGAGGAACGAAACTTTCCTGTTTCAGATTTAAGACTACTTTCTTCGGCAAGATCTGCAGGGAAACAAATAACTTGGAAAGGTCAAAAGTATATTTTAAAAGAGGTGAATCAAAATTCTTTTGAAAATATTGATTTGGTTTTTGCATCTGCAGGCGGATCTATCTCAAAACAATGGTTATCAATAATTAAAGAAAAAAATGCATTGTTAATTGATAATTCAAGTGCATTTAGAATGCAACCTGATGTTCCACTTGTTGTTCCAGAAGTTAATTCTAGTGATGCGTTTAAGCATAATGGGGTTATATCGAATCCAAACTGTACGACAATATTACTAACATTGGTTTTAGCACCTCTTCAGGCTATATCTAATATTCAGAGAATAATTATATCAACTTACCAATCTGCAAGTGGTGCGGGACAATTGGCTATGGAAGAATTAAAGTCTACAACTAAAAAGTATTTAGAGGGTGATCCACAGGAAAGTCAGATCTTACCTTACTCTCTAGCCTTTAATTTATTTCTACATAATTCTCCAATGAATAAAAATAGTTACTGTGAAGAAGAAATGAAAATGATAAATGAAACAAGGAAAATTTTAAATATGCCTACTCTAAAAATTTCTGCTACTTGTGTAAGAGTTCCAATATTGAGGGCTCACTCTGAGTCAGTAAATATTGAATTTGAAGATAAAGTCGATGTTTCTAATGCTCTTCAGCAACTAAAGTTATCCAAAGGTATTGATATAATTGAGGATTTCAACAAAAATAGATTTCCTATGCCAGATGATGTCATGGGTAAAGATAATATTGCTGTTGGAAGGGTAAGAGAAGACTTAAGTAATCCAAATGCATTAGAATTATGGTTGTGTGGCGATCAAATTAGAAAAGGAGCAGCTCTTAATGCTGTTCAAATAGCAGAAATACTTATTAAAAAAAATTATGAAAAATAATCATCATAATCCCTTTGGCAGAATCATTACCGCCATGATTACACCTTTTAATAAAGATGGAAATGTTGATTATGATTTAGCGATTAAATTGTCGAACCATTTGGTGGACAATGGTTCTGACTCTATTGTTCTATGTGGAACTACAGGAGAATCACCCACCTTAACATGGGATGAACAACATGAATTATTTGTAGCTGTAAAGGGTTCTTTACAATCAAAAGCAAAAGTTCTTGTTGGTACTGGAAGTAATAGTACTATCGAGGCTGTGGAGGCTACCCATAAAGCGGCAAAGTCGCAAGCAGATGGGTCATTACTTGTTGTTCCATACTATAACAAGCCTCCTCAAGAAGGCTTGTATGAACATTTTAAATCAGTAGCAAGTGCCGCTCCAGATCTTCCTATAATGCTTTACAACATCCCAGGAAGAACTGGAGCTAATCTTTTGCCAGACACTGTAAAGAAACTTATGAAATTTGAAAATATTATTAGTATAAAGGCTGCAAGCGGTAGAATAGAGGAGGTTACTGAGTTGAGGGCTGTCTGTGGCCCTGAATTTTCAATATATAGTGGTGATGATTCTCTATTGCTTCCTATGTTGTCTGTAGGTGCTGAAGGTGTTGTAAGCGTTGCAAGTCATCTTGTAGGCTTACAAATCAAAGAAATGGTTTCCGCTTTTTTTGATGGTAATGTTAAGAAAGCACTTGAAATTCATGAAAGTCTTCAAGAACTCTTTAAAGCACTTTTTGAGACAACTAATCCAATCCCAATTAAGGCGGCTTTAGAACTTTTAGGCTGGGATGTTGGTTCTCCTAGGCTTCCATTAGTAAAACTCAATTATGAAAAAACACAAAAACTAAATGATATTATTAAAAAATTATCTTTAAAATAACTTTAAAGTGTGTTTATAGATCGATTTTTAAAGTTAACTATCAACTCCATTTGCCTAATACTTTACATAGCATGCAAAAAAGTCAATTAAATCAAAACAATAGTCATTCAAAGTCTAATTCGATGCATTCTAAAGAGCCCTGTTTAAAAATAATTCCTCTCGGGGGTCTTCATGAAATTGGAAAAAATACATGTGTTTTTGAATATGGTGACGATATCATACTCGTTGATGCTGGTTTAGCTTTCCCATGTGATGGTATGCATGGAGTTAATGTAGTTATGCCTGATACAACTTATTTGCAATCTAACCTCAACAGATTTAGAGGAATGGTTGTTACTCATGGACATGAAGACCATATTGGCGGAATTTCTCATCATTTAAAGAAATTCAATATTCCAGTCATTTATGGGCCTCCCCTAGCAATGTCTATGCTAACTGGAAAAATAGAGGAAGCTGGAGTATCTGATAGGACTAATATTCAAAAAATTGAACCAAGGCAAGTAGTAAAGTTAGGTCAACATTTTTCAATAGAATTTATTAGGAATACACATTCGATTTCAGATAGTTTTGCTTTAGCGATTACTACTCCTGTTGGAGTGGTTTTTTTTACGGGAGACTTTAAATTTGACCATTCTCCTCCAGATGGAAAATATGCTGATGTTGAAAGGATGGCCTTTTACGGAAAGAAGGGCGTTTTATGTATGCTTGCTGATTCAACAAATTCTGAAGTTCAAGGCTTTGTTCCATCTGAGAGTTCTGTTTTCCCTAATTTAGATAGGGTAATAGGAGAAGCAGATGGAAGAGTTTTAATCACTACTTTTGCGAGCTCGACTCATAGAGTCGCTATGATTATCGAATTAGCAATGAAACATGGAAGAAAAATAGGTCTTCTTGGCCGCTCTATGTTAAATGTGGTTGGAAAATGTAGAGAATTAGGCTATATAAAGTGTCCTGATAATTTATTTTTTCCAATAAGAACTATTAGGGATTTACCTGATAGGGAAACACTATTACTAATGACAGGTAGTCAAGGTGAAGTTATGGCTGCTTTAAGTAGAATCTCAAGAAGCGAGCATCCAAATGTTCAGTTAAAAACTACTGATACTGTAATATTTTCTTCTAGTCCTATTCCTGGCAATACTATTTCTGTTTGTCATACCGTAGATAAACTAGTCCATCTTGGGGCAAAGGTAATTTATGGTAAAGAACACGGAATTCATGTTTCAGGACATGGGAATAGAGAAGATCAAAAAATGATGCTTGCCTTAATAAAGCCAAGGTTTTTTGTTCCGGTTCACGGTGAATATAGAATGCAAGTTTTACATGGTAAAACGGCAGTATCTATGGGAGTTGATCCAAATAATATTCTTGTTTTAGATAATGGAGATACAATTGAACTAAGATCAAATTCAATGATTCAGGGCCAACCTGTAAAATCTGGGATTGAGATGTTAGATAATACGAGAACGGGAATTGTCGATGCAAGGGCTTTAAAGGAAAGACAGCAATTAGCTGATGATGGAATTGTTACTGTTTTAACTCCTATAAGTACAGATGGTAATATGGTTGCCCCACCTAGAGTAAGTTTAAGAGGCGTAGTAACTTCTGCTGATCCAAGAAAAATGTCTTTATGGACCGAGAAGGAGATTTCATGGGTGTTGGAAAATCGCTGGAAGCAATTATCAAGACAAACTGGGCCAAAAAATTTCGAAGTTGACTGGATTGGGGTACAGAGAGAAATTGAATCCGGGTTGAATCGAAGGATGAGACGCGAACTACAAATCGAGCCATTAGTTCTATGCTTAGTTCAACCAGCACCAAGTGGAACTCCTTCGTATAAGCCTAGAGTCAATGATGATAATAATGTTAGGAAGAATAAGTTAAATCAAAATCATCACTCTCATAAATCGCAACAAAATCAAAATAAACCTAAACCGCAACAAGAAGTAGTTGAAGAAAATAAAGAGGATAAGATGTCTGGTAGAACAAGGAGAAGGAGATCTGCTCTTACAAACTAATTTTTAAGAAGTATGTAATTTTCATTCCAAATGATTTTTAAATCTTCTGGTAGATCTATTTGACCATTTTGTTTTTGGAAAATATTTGAAGATATATTTTCTATATTTTTTGAGCTTATTTGTTTACTGCATTTAGTCTTTAAAAATAAATTTAATAAAGTTGCCCTTGCTTCTTTTCCTAGACTATTTATTTTTTTTCTCTCTAGTGAATTGTTATTCATACATGATAAAAGAGCAAGCTTTGATAAATCTGATCTTTCATCATTAACTTGACTCATTTTATTGATAAAGTTATTGATTCTGTTACTACAACCTGGATATATATTCTCAAGGTCTATTAAAATCTTCTCTCTTATGAAATTTCTTTTAATAGTTAAATCATTATTTGTAGGATCTTCCCAAATAGGGATTTTCATTGATTTACATATTGAGAATGTTTCTTCCCTAGAAAAAATTAAAATTGGTCTTACTACGTAAAATTGTTCATTCAGTAGTCTTTTTTTAGGAATGCCTCTAAGACCAGCATAATTACTTCCTCTCGCTAAATTCAATAGAAATGTTTCTGTATTATCAGTGCCAGTATGACCTGTAGCAATATAAACTGTTTTGATATCACTACTTTGTGTTGATATCTCTTTGGCTCTCTTAAGTAGTTTGTCATATCTCCAATTTCTTGCTTTTTCTTCGTTATTAATATTTTCGTTATTTGCACAATCTGAATAAAACATTATTTTTCTTAGGCTGCAGAAATGTTCTAATTCATTTGCATAGTCACTTGATTTATCATGCCATCGATGATCGCCATGCCATACCTTGATTATCCAGTTATAATGATCCTTTAACTCATTTAATAGATGCAGTAATGCCATCGAATCTTGTCCTCCGGATACCGAAATCAGTAATTGAATATTTTTAGGAATGAAGTGATCATTATTTAAAAGTGATTTATGAATCAAATGATGCCAGTTTGTCCAATTTTTTTTTGATATTTTAGGCATTGTTTAAGTTGAATAATATTTTTAAAGAAAAGTATCCTTTTATTAAAACGATGTCACAATCAAATTATAAATACATCTAATAAATGTCTCTGATTAATCAATTGCCACAAAAAGTTCAAAAAGAGCTGCAAAACAAATCCTTACTAAAAGTCATATCTGGGCTAACTAATTTCGATATCCAATCTGTAAAAGTTATCTCGCAAGCAGCCTCTTTAGGAGGTGCTGATATGATCGATTTATCTTGTAAGCCAGAAGTAGTCGATGCAGCAAAGAAAATTACTGACATATCTTTATGTGTTAGCTCAGTGAACCCAGAATTATTTGTTGATGCTGTAAGTGCAGGTGCGGAATTAATAGAGATTGGTAATTTTGATTCGTTTTATGAAAAAGGTATTATTTTTTCAGCAGAAGAAGTTTTAAATTTAACTAAAAAAACGAAAGATATTTTGCCTGATATTCCTTTGTCTGTAACTGTCCCTCATAAAATGTCTCTAGACAGACAAGTTACACTTGCTATGAATCTTGTTCAAGAAGGAGTAGATATTATTCAGACTGAAGGCGGAAAAAGTGCAAACCCTTATAGTGCTGGCATCTCAGGTTTCTTTGAAAAGGCAGTCCCAACTCTTGCAGCTACTTATGCAATTCAAAAAGAATTTAATAAATGCTCTATTGATATTCCAATTATGAGTGCTTCAGGATTAAGTCAAATTACTGCTCCATTAGCTATCTCTTGTGGTGCTTCTGCAGTTGGTGTTGGCTCAGTAATTAATAAATTAGATGATTTAGTTGCGATGGTTGCAGAAGTGCGAGGTTTAAAGGAATCTTTGACTGGAACTTTAATTAACCAAAAAATACTTTAAGATATATTTCGTAGAGTATTCATCGCTAAGTGAATAATTATAGACTTCAAGCTCCATATGAACCTAAAGGCGATCAACCAACCGCGATTAAAAATTTAGTATCAGGTGTAAATAATGGAAAAAAGTTTCAAACTCTTTTAGGAGCAACCGGTACAGGAAAGACTTTTACTATTGCTAATGTAATAGCGCAAACTGGACGCCCTGCATTGGTACTTGCCCATAACAAGACTTTAGCAGCACAATTATGCAATGAATTAAGGCAGTTTTTTCCGAAGAATGCAGTTGAATATTTTATTTCATACTATGATTACTATCAGCCTGAAGCTTATGTTCCCGTAAGCGATACTTATATAGCTAAGACAGCATCAATTAATGAAGAGATTGATATGTTGAGGCACTCAGCAACAAGATCATTGTTTGAAAGGAGAGATGTTATTGTTGTCGCCTCTATAAGTTGCATTTATGGTTTAGGTATACCCAGTGAATATTTAAAAGCAGCAGTTAAGTTTAAAGTTGGTGACACATTAAATTTAAGAACTGCATTGAGGGATTTAGTGAATAATCAATATACGAGAAATGATATTGAAATAAGTCGAGGAAGATTCCGAGTAAGAGGTGATGTATTAGAAATTGGTCCTGCCTATGAGGATAGAGTAATAAGAATTGAATTATTTGGCGATGATATTGAAGCTATTAGGTATGTTGATCCGCTAACTGGGGAGATTCTTGAAAGTTTAGAGCAGATAAGTGTATACCCTGCAAAACATTTTGTTACGCCCAAAGAAAGATTGGATAGCGCTATTTCTGCTATAAAAAATGAATTAAAGTCACAATTGGATTTTTTTACTAATCAAGGAAAATTATTAGAAGCTCAACGTCTTGAGCAACGTACAAAATATGATTTAGAAATGCTTAAAGAGGTAGGTTATTGCAATGGAGTTGAGAATTATGCAAGACATTTAGCTGGAAGAGAAGAAGGTACACCTCCAGAGTGTTTAATAGATTACTTTCCTGATGATTGGTTACTTGTAGTTGATGAAAGTCATGTAACTTGTCCTCAGTTGCATGCAATGTATAACGGTGATCAATCAAGAAAAAGCGTTCTTATTGAACATGGCTTTAGATTACCAAGTGCTGCTGATAATAGACCTTTAAAATGTGAGGAATTTTGGGAAAAATCTAAACAGACTCTCTTCATAAGCGCTACTCCTGGAGATTGGGAATTAGGACAATGTCAAGGTGATTTTGTAGAACAAGTTATCAGACCTACTGGAGTCTTAGATCCAATTATTGATGTGAGACCAAGTGCCGGTCAAATAGATGATTTGCTATCAGAGATAAAACTTAGAGCCGAAAAAGATCAAAGAGTTCTTGTAACTACACTAACAAAAAGGATGGCAGAGGATCTTACGGATTTTTTATGTGATAATAAAGTCAGAGTAAGATATTTACACTCAGAGATCCACTCTATAGAAAGAATAGAAATTATCCAAGATCTACGACTTGGCGAATATGATGTTCTTGTAGGAGTTAATTTATTAAGAGAGGGACTTGATTTACCCGAAGTATCATTAGTTGCAATTTTAGATGCTGATAAAGAGGGTTTTTTGAGAGCAGAAAGATCTTTAATTCAAACAATTGGTAGAGCTGCAAGACACATAGAGGGTGTAGCTTTGCTTTATGCAGATAATTTCACTGACTCTATGAGAAAAGCGATATCTGAAACTGACAGAAGAAGAACAATACAAAAAGAATATAACAAAATCAATGGGATTACTCCAAAACCAGCAGGGAAGAAAGTTGAAAATTCAATTTTATCCTTTTTGGAGTTATCTAGAAAACTTGAAACCGGCGAATTTTCTAAAGATCTTATTGGCATTGTTAAAAATAAAACAGATGAAATTCTTGGTTCTGAGTGCGACCAATGTTTACTTGAGGAAATGCCAGCTTTGATTGAAAAATTAGAAACTAAAATGAAGAATGCAGCCACTGATTTGAATTTTGAAGAAGCAGCAAACTTAAGAGATAGAATCAAAAAACTAAGAAAAAAATTAGCAAGAAATAATTAAACTACATATCCAACTTGAAAGAATCATGAATTGCTTTAACCCCCATATTACAGTCCTTTTCTAAAACTATACAAGAAGTTCGGATTTCACTGGTTGCTATCATTTCTATATTAATTTTTGCGTTTGCAAGAGCTCTAAATATTTTTCCTGCAGTACCTACTTTAAAAGCCATTCCTGCGCCCACTGCGCTTATTTTTGCAATGGCTGGACCATCTTCTATCAATGAACCTGGTAGATTCTTTAGTATCATATTAAAAGTTTTATTAGAATTTTTTCTATCTTCTTTACTCATAGTAAAACTAATATCTTTTCTATTTATTTTTGTTATCCTTTCTGTTTGAACTATAGTATCAAAAATTAAATTTGCTTCGGCTAGGGCTAAGCATATCGATGCAGCAACTCCTGGTTTGTCTGGGAGATTACGAAAACTAACTAATACCTGATTTTTATCTAGGGCAATTCCTCTAACTTCAGGTTCATCTTTGAACTTCACAACGGGGTTTATGAAAATTTGCTTTTTGGTAAGTTTAAATTTTTCTCCAAGCATTCTTATTGCCTTAGAAATATCTTTTAAATCAATCACACAACTAACTTTTATTTCACTTGTAGCTATTAGACTCACATTAACATTTGCTTTTGATAAGGTATCGAATAATTCGGCGGAAACACTAGGTCTACCCATTATTCCTGCGCCTTGAATACTAAGCTTTGTCATATTTTTTTTGAATGTATATTCACCTCCTAAATTTCTAATAATTAAGTCACATTTTTCAATAGTTTTATGAAAACAACTTTCAGATACGGTAAAAGCTATATCATTACTGTTTTCTTCATGAGATGCTTGGATTATTAAATCGACATTTATTTCTACTTCAGATAATGTTTCGAATATTTGAGCAGCGATCCCAGGTTTGTCTGGCAAGTTAGATAGTGAAAATATCACTTGCTTTTCAACTATTTCAAGGCTATTTACAGTCTTCGTTAATTCTAGCCCCCCTCTAGAAATCTTTATGGGTTCAATTTTGCTCTCTAATAATGTTCCCGGCGCATTACTTATGCTTGATTTTACATATAAATTTATACAATAATTTCTGGCAATTTCAACGGCTCTTGGATGTAGCACTGATGCTCCAACACTTGCGAGTTCAAGCATTTCTTCACAGCTGATTTGATGGAGTAACTTTGCATCCTTTACTATTCTTGGGTCTGTAGTGAGAACCCCTGGAACATCGGTATATATCTCACACTTTTCTGCATTTAAAGCAGTTGCTAATGCAACTGCTGAGGTATCAGATCCACCTCTACCGAGAGTTGTAATTTCCATCGATCCATTATGACTTAAGCTTGAACCTTGAAAACCAGCAATAACAACTACATATCCCTGATTGAGATGATCTCTTATTCTTTCAGTATTAATTTCAAGAATTCTTGCTTTATTATGAATTGATTCTGTAATGATTCCCACCTGACTGCCTGTCATAGATATTGCTGGAATGCCATACTCATTTAAAGCTATTGCCAAGAGTGCAATAGAAACTTGCTCTCCAGTTGATAAAAGCATATCTAGTTCTCTTCCAGGAGGATTTTTGCTTATTGAAATAGCAAGTTGATTAAGTTTATCCGTTGTGTCTCCCATTGCAGAAACTACTATTACTAAGTCGTTTCCTGCCTCTTTACTAAAAACGATATTTTTTGCAATATTTTGAATTTTTTGTACATCACCAACTGAAGTTCCGCCAAATTTTTTTACAAGTAATGCCATAACTGAATAATAATCTAATTATTTAATTGAAATATTTGAGGGGTTAAAGAAGTAAATTCTCTGTAAAGACATTCATTGGATTATTACCTCTTTTTATTAATGACTCAATGTTAAGTAATTTAATCAAAATATTAATTAAGAATTCAGGAGAGCAAGTAGAAATTTTTTTCTTGATAAAATAAAGTCTTTTAGGATTTGACAATCCTGCAATTTTACTAATTTGGGTTAAGTCTTTTTCATTGCCAAGTAGTAACACTATAGTATGAAGTCTTACTTGACTTGTTAAACCTGCTAATAATCTTAAAGGAGGCTCTCCTTTACTAATAAGGGTATTAATTTCATATAAACTTTCAGGCATTTTATTCTTAATTATTAAATCAACTATTTTGAAAATATTGGATTGATGTTCATTAAATATCTTTTTAATATCATTTTGAGTTAATCTTATTACGTCATCTTTTTTCTGGTAAATGTTGTTACTATTTGCCTCTAAATAAAGTCTCGCTTTTTTTAATTCATTTTTTAGTTTTGCACTATCAGTTCCTAATGAATTCAAAATTGCTTCGGCACAATTTTTATCTAACTGAATATTCATATCTTTTGCGGCATTTTCAATATATTTTATTTGATTATCTAGATCCCATATTTCAGGTAAAGAGAAAGATGATTCAATAGCCTGATTTTCATTTATCAGCTTATTCAGGAACTTTGTACTTTTCATTCTTGAATCTGGTTTTTGAATATTTTGGAGTATCAACAAAGTAGAGGATGGAATATTGCTAGAGTTTGATTCAAACTTTTTAAAAAGTTTTTCATCTTTTTGATTGAAAATTGGATTATTTTTTAAAACAATTACTCTCGATCCTTCTCCAAATGGAGGTGTTTGCATTTCTTCTAAAGCTTGAATTACTTGATTAGGGTCTTCTCCATTAAGTATGCTTACATTAAGTGGTTTCCAATTTTCCGATACACTTTTATTGATAATTTTCTTTATTTCAATATCGCAAGCATAAGTATCATTGCCCCAGATAAGTTGTATTGGCATATTGATTAAAGAGGCATAACCTTAGTTTATTATGCCTTTTTTTTGTGAAATAAACGATTTATGATTAAAGATCATCCTATTTTTTTAGAAAGTATAAAATTTATTAGATCAAAATTATTAGAGAATAGCTTCAATTCTCTAGAAACAAAAGTTCTTGAAAGATTAATACATACTTCCGGTGATTTTCAAGTACAAAATATTTTGAAATTTAGTGAAAATGTATGTGAAAATGCAATAAAAGCTTTGAATTTTGGTGCACCAATATTGACAGATACTGATATGGCTGCAATAGCAATTAAATCAGTAGCACAGTATTGTCCTGCAAATAAAGTTTATTCAGCTAAACAATGGATAGATGAAGATCGTGTATTTAAATCGACAAAAACATCTTATGGAATGGCTAAAGCATGGATAGAAATTTCTAGTCAATATTACGGCTCAAGATCTCCAATTGTCGTTTTCGGTAGCTCTCCTACTGCTTTAGAGAAACTTTTAGATATTATAGAAAAAAGTAATAATAAACCTAGTTTAATTGTAGGAATGCCTGTGGGATTTATTGGTGTTGAACAATCAAAATCAAGACTTCTTAGTAGTAAATTACCATATATTGTTCTTTGCTCTTCAAAGGGCGGAGCAGCAATGGCTGGTGCGACTGTTAATGCATTATTGAGGGAATCTTTAGTAAATTAAATATTAACTTAGTTTATGCCGCTTTATCTTTGAAAGATTTAATATCAATTTCATTGCTGAAAGTATTATTTTTTTCTAAATAATCCAATATCGCTTGAGCTTTGTTAATTACCTTCAGTGGAACTCCAGCGAGTCTGGCTGCCTCAATGCCATAACTTTTATTTGCCCCTCCTTTTTCAATCTTATGACAGAAATCTAATCTATTATTTATTTTGCGAACAGTGACTTGAAAATTTGAGACATTACTATTTGAATTCTTTAAATAATTCAATTCGTGATAATGAGTTGCAAATATACTTTTACAAATTATTTCTTTTGCAAGATACTCACTCACTGACCAGGCAATTGATAAACCATCAAAGGTAGATGTCCCTCGTCCTATCTCATCAAGAAGTACTAATGAATTTTTAGTGGCTTGATTAAGTATTGATGCTGTTTCTGCCATTTCAACCATAAATGTTGACTGTCCTGTAGATTGATCATCAACTGCACCAACCCTTGTAAAAATTCTATCAACAATCTTAATTGATGCATATTTTGCAGGTACAAAACTACCTATTTGAGCAAGAATTTGTATAAGTCCAATTTGTCTAATAAAACAACTTTTTCCACTCGCATTTGGACCAGTTAATATAATTAATTTTTGTTCATTATCAAATTTAATATCATTAGGGATGAAATTTTTTTCTTCAAGAAGCTGTTCTACAATTGGATTTCGTCCTTCAATGATTGTTGTATCAATCTTATCTGAATAGCTATTTATAGGAATTATTTCTGGTTTAACGAAATTATTCTCAATAGAGGTTATGGCGAGCCCAAGAAGTGCATCTAAACTTGCAATAGCCTTAGCTATTGATCTTATCTTTTTCGTCTTAGCAGCAACTGAATCTCTTAATTCAGAAAAAAGATCATATTCCCTCGTAGTAGATCTATTTTTGATTTGGAATATTTTATTTTCTTGATCTTTGATAGCAGTCGTTACAAATCTTTCCTCATTTGTTAATGTTTGACGCTTGATCCAGTGATTTGGAACAATCTTAGCCTTTGATTTATTGACAGAAATATAGTAACCAAAATTTCTATGAAATTGTATTTTTATATTTGGAATTTTACTGACTTTCCTTTCTTTCGTTTCTTCCTTCTTTAACCAAAGGCTATAGTCATCGATTATATTTCTTAATCCATCAAGAATCTTATCTACTCCATCATGAATTAATCCACCTTCACTTATATTCAGAGGTGGATATTCTACGAGTGTATCGCTTATTTGGTCAGCTAATTCAATTAATTCTGCGTTTGATTGCTTTAGTTTCTCAATCCACTCTGGCAATTTATAATCGAATAATTCGATAACTGATTTTAAGCGTGGAAGTCTTTTTAATCCCTCTGATATTGCTATTAAATCTCTTGGGCTAGCCTGTCTGGCCATAGCTCTTCCAGAAAGTCTCTCTAAGTCGCCCATAGCTCTCAAGAGATTTTGGGTTTCAATTCTTAATTTTTTTGATTCTATAAAATTTGTAATTACATTTTGTCTTTTAGAAATCTCATCAATATCTAATGATGGAGTATCAATCCATCTCCTTAAACATCTAGCACCCATACATGTATGAGTCCTATCTATACTCCAGAGAAGTGATCCTACATAGTTATTTTCTCGTTGTGTCTGAGTAATTTCTAAGTTTCTTTTTGTTTGATAATCAATTATTAGGCAGTCATTTGAATGATTTATTATTGGGAAATCTAATGAGATTTTCAAGGAAGTTTCATGATGTAATTCTGATGGATTTATTTTTTCGAGATAAGATAAGAGTCCCCCGAGGGACTTTGTAGCATTGAATAAGCCTTTAAAACCTAATCCTTCAATAGTTTTAACATGAAAATACTCTTGTATAATTTCTTTTGCTTCATTTAGACTAAACTGAGTTTTTTTAGTTATGGTGCATTTCAATTGTTTGTTTTGAGAAACTAGTAAATCTCTCTCCTCTTCACTTCCGATTATTATTTCAGATGAGTCAAGTTTAGTAATCTCATCAGAAAGTTTTAATAATGATTTACCTTCAATTATAATTAATTCACCTGTACTTACATCTGCTCTTGCGATTCCCCAAGTATACTGATTTTTATCGTTTGATGGTTGAATATGAATTGCAGAAATCCAATTATTTTTTTTCGCAACCAACATACCCTCTTCAATGACTGTACCGGGGGTAATAATTCTTGTAATTGCTCTTTTTATCGGGATGCCATATTTCCCATGACTTTTTTCTAATTGGTCACAAATTACTATAGAGTAATTCTTTTTAATTAATTCAGAACAATATCTTTCAAGTGCATGATGAGGTATTCCAGCCATTGGAACTTTGCCTATCTCTTTTCCACCATCCTT
>MDTD01064571.1_pt1 | contig 16904 bp, 18 predicted proteins | sample 811221 | NCBI WGS metagenome assembly MDTD01 (sample SAMN05326646, study PRJNA326480) | marine metagenome | isolation source: seawater | place: Pacific Ocean: South West | collected 2011 | reverse complement strand
ATGGTCCTGTAGCTCAGTTGGTTAGAGCTCTCCACTCATAATGGATAGGTCGCAGGTTCGAGTCCTGCCGGGACCACCACATACTAACTATTGCACTTAATGTTATTATAAGATTATAATCTCCTGATACTATGGATAAAAATTATAAACTGCTTAGAAGTTATAGATGGTTTGCCCCAAATGACATTAGATCTTTTGGACATAGATCACGAGCGATGCAAATTGGTTATAGTAAGGATGACTGGTATGGTAAACCATTAATTGGAATTATTAATACATGGTCAGATATACAACCCTGCCACATTCATTTTAAAAATAGAGTTGAAGACGTAAAAAGAGGAGTTTTACAAATGGGAGGATTCCCTATTGAGCTACCCTCAATTTCCTTAGCAGAAATGTATGTTAAACCGACAACAATGCTCTATAGAAACATGCTTTCTATGGAAGTTGAGGAATTAATTAGATCTCATCCAATAGATGGTGTTGTATTAATGGGAGGATGTGACAAAACCACGCCAGCTTTATTGATGGGCGCGATAAGTAATAATTTACCAACAATATTTTTGCCAGCTGGACCAATGTTAAGAGGAAATTTTAAAGGTAAATTTTTAGGAAGTGGGTCTGATGGATGGAAATATTGGGCTGAGTTAAGAGCAGGTAACATTTCAGAAGATGATTGGCAAAATGTAGAAGCAGGTATTGCTAGGTCTTACGGTCATTGTATGACTATGGGTACTGCTAGTACAATGACAGCTATTGCAGAAGCTATTGGCTTTTGTTTGCCTGGTGCAAGCTCAATTCCAGCTCCAGATTCAAATCATATAAGAATGTCATCAAATATTGGAAAAAGAATAGTTGATATGGTTTGGTTAGATTTTAAACCTACAAAATTTTTAACTAAAAAATCAATTGAAAATGCTATTATTGTTGCAATGGCTATGGGTTGTTCAACTAACGCAATTATACATTTAATTGCTATTGCTAGAAGGTCTGGAATAAAGTTGACTATGGACAAATTAGATGAAATAGGAAGAAAGGTACCAGTAATTGCAAATATAAGACCTTCAGGAAAAGAATACTTAATGGAAGATTTTTACTATGCTGGAGGAATACTTTCATTAATGTATCAACTCTCAAATATTTTGAATCTTGATGAAAAAACAGTTACCGGAAAAAAAATTAAGGAGATAATAAAAAAACAAATCCCAATTAATCAAGATGTAATAAGGCCTTTAAAAAATCCTATTTATAAAGAAGGATCATTGGCAGTTTTAAAAGGAAATTTGGCTCCTGACGGTTGTGTTATAAAACCAGCTGCATGTGAAAAAAAATTTTTGAATCATAAGGGACCAGTTATTGTTTTTGATAGTTATCCTGAAATGAACAAAATTATCGACTCTGAAGATTTACATGTGACAGAAAACCATGTTCTTGTACTAAGAAATGTTGGACCTGTTGGTGGACCAGGAATGCCTGAATGGGGGATGATACCAATTCCTAAGAAATTATTAAAAAAAGGTGTTAGGGATATGGTTAGAATTTCGGATGCTAGAATGAGTGGTACAAGTTATGGAGCATGTATACTACACGTAGCTCCAGAGAGTTATATAGGCGGACCTCTTTCTCTCTTGAAAACGGGTGATATAGTTGAAATTAACGTGAATAAAAGAAGTATAAATATGTTAGTTGACAATGAAACTTTAAAGAAGAGAAAATTAAAATTAGTTGCACAGAAACCTAAAGCTGGAAGAGGTTGGTTATGGATGTATAGCAATCATGTTAAACAAGCTAATGAGGGTTGTGATTTTGATTTTTTAGAGAGTGATTTTGGGAATTCTGCAAAAGAGCCAGACATATTTTAAAATAATTATTATGAACAATGAGGTTAAAAATATATATAAAAAAGCTAGTGTTGCAACGATTTGTACAGCTCTGTTTAAAAAAGGGTTAAAAAATCAATTCATTCAAGATGTTTCTCCTTTAAATAAAAAAATATCAAAAATGTTAGGTTTAGCTTTCACTGTAAGATATATTCCTGCTAGAGAAGATTTGAATTCAATTGACGTATTTAGAGATCCAAATCACCCCCAGAGGTTAGCTGTAGAAGAATGCCCAAAAGGTTACGTCATGGTATTTGACAGTAGGAAAGATCCTAGAGCTGCATCTGCAGGATCTATTTTAGTAACACGAATGATGCTTAGAGGTTGTGCGGGTGTTGTTACTGACGGAGGGTTTAGAGATTCTCATGAAATTGAAAACTTAAAAATACCTACTTATCACAACAGACCATCATCACCAACTAATTTAACTTTGCATCAAGCAATTGACATAAATGCACCAATTGGATGCGGCGATGTTGCAGTTTGGCCTAAAGATCTGATAGTAGGAGATCAAGAGGGTGTTGTAGTAATTCCGAATAATATCATTACAGATATTTCTAAAGAAGTTAAGTATATGACAATATATGAAGATTACGTCTTGAACAAAGTGAAAAAAGGGGCATCAATTAGAGGATTATATCCACTTACAAATGAAGATGAAAAAAATAATTTTGAAGACTGGCTTTCTAAACAAAGTTAAAAAAAAGGTTTTTGAACAATGAATAAATCCAAAAATGATAGTTCATTAAATGCTATATGCTTACATGATGATGATAATATTTTAATTACTTTAAGAAATATAAATTCTTGTGAAGTTTTAAGTAAATATGGAGTAACAATTGATTCGCCAGCATTATCTGGTCAAAAAATAGCAAGATTTGAAATTGAAAAAGATTCCCCAATACTCAAATATGGAACTGTTATTGGATTCGCAGATTCAGATATAAAAAAAGGACAAGTTTTAACGAACAAGAATGTTCTTTTTAAGGAATTTAATAGAGATCATAATTACTGTTCAAAATATAAACCTACAAAGTATATTGAAAATCACATAGAGAAAACTTTTATGGGATATAAAAGGAAAGATGGGAGAGTTGGAACTAGAAATTATATTGCTATAGTTTCAACAGTAAATTGTTCTGCTACAGTTGTTCACGAAATAGCTTCACATTTTACTTCTGATAAACTTAAAAATTACAAAAATATTGATGGTGTAGCTGCGTTTAGCCATTCGACTGGATGTGGAATGGAACTTTCGGGCGAACCTATGGATCTATTATATAGAACATTAGGAGGATATATTAAGCACCCCAATGTTGCTGCAGCTTTAGTTGTTGGTTTGGGGTGTGAAAGATGTCAAGTTAGCGGTTTATTTCAAAATCAGAAGTTTGATCAAAATGATACGTCTGTTGAAAGTTTAGTTATGCAAGAAAATGGAGGCACTTCGTCAACTATAAAAGCTGGAGTTGAAATTATAAATAAGTTGCTGGATAAAGTTAATAATCATCAAAGAGTTATTACACCTGTATCTTCATTAATGGTAGGTCTTCAGTGTGGCGGTTCAGATGCATTCTCTTCATTAACAGCAAATCCTGCATTGGGAAAAGCAGTTGATATATTAGTTGAAAATGGTGGAACTGCAATATTATCAGAAACTCCTGAGATTTATGGAGTAGAGCACACTCTAACAGCTAGAGCAATTAATGTTAATGTCGCTGAAAAGCTTATGGAAAGAGTTGATTGGTGGAAAAATATATATTCAAAAGGTAGAGATGTTCAAATTAATGGAGTTGTAAGTCCAGGCAATCAGATGGGTGGTCTTGCTAATATTTTAGAAAAATCACTTGGATCAGCTATGAAAGGTGGCTCAACTGGTTTAATGGAAGTCTATAGATATGGCGAAAGAATAACAGAAAAAGGATTTGTTTTTATGGATACCCCTGGTTTTGATCCTGTATCAGCAACTGGACAAATTGCTGGAGGAGCAAATTTAATTGCTTTTACGACCGGAAGAGGATCTTGTTTTGGTGCAAAGCCGTCACCATCAATAAAATTAGCTACGAATACAATGTTATTTAAAAAAATGGAAGAAGATATGGATATAAATTGTGGTAAAATTGTAGATGGGATTTTATCGCTTGATGAAATGGGTAATGAAATTTTTAATTATTTTATTGATATTGCTTCAGGAAAAAAAACAAAAAGTGAGCTTCTTTCATTAGGAAGACATGAATTTGCTCCTTGGCAAATCGGAATAACAGGTTAATAAGCAATTTCAAACACAGAAAAAGTTTCTAAGTGTCTTGTATAAAGAAATTGATCTATAGGTAAAGTATATTTTATTTTATATCCTTCAGATAATAAAATTTTTGAATCTCTTAAAAATGTTTGAACATTACAAGAAATATAAATTATTTTTTTGATCCTAGATTTTCCTAGTAAAGTTACTTGTAAAAGTGCTCCGGCTCTTGGAGGATCAAGTAAAGCTACATTAAATTTTTTAAAAAAATAAGTTTCAATTTTTTCTTTAGATAAATTCAAAATATCATATTTAAAATTATTGAACAAGTTTTGTTCTTTTGTACTTTTAATTAAAGATTGTATGGAAAATTTGTTATTATCAATAGCACATACTTTATAACCTTTTTTTAAAAGTGGTAATGTAAAAGTTCCTGAACCAGAATAAAGATCTAAAACATAGTCATTTACATTTTCAATTTCATTTAATATATTTTTTATTAATTCATTTTCAGCAATTTTTGTGGCTTGAAAAAAACCAGCAGGTGGTATTAGGCCATATACATCATGTTGGCCAAAAGTAAGTTTATTTTTGTGATAAAATAAAATCAATTCCGGACTTAGATTATTTTGCTGTAAATAAATACTTGCAATTTTTGATTTGAAATTTTTAAATATATCTATCAAGTAATTAATTTGCACAGATTTTTTTGTTTGAATAAGTATATCTAAACCGTAATCTAATTTATTAACATGAAAAACTAAAATTTCATTAGTGAAAAAGTTCGTTTTTAATGAGTTTTTTAGTTCAATCATAAATTCCATAATCTTTGGATCTATGATAATGCAATTATTAATGTTCATTAGATTTTTTGATTTATATTTCTTAAATCCAATTTTCCAGCTATTAGAATCTTGTTTTAAGAAAAATTTTGCTCTCCTGCGAGAATGATTTTCAGAACTAATCATATTAAGAATTTTAACATCAGGAGTTAATCTAAGAAGTGGTTGACAAACTAAGTTAAATTTCCATTTTTTATAATTTTCATATTTCCAATGTTGTAATAAACAACCACCACATTTTGTAAAATGATTACAAGTATTTATAGATCTTTCAGGAGAATTTTCTAATACTTCTAAATTAGAACAAAAAACCTTTGATTTAAATTTATTTATAATTTTTACTTTAGCTGTTTCTCCTGGTAATGTATAAGGTGTCAAGTAAACATCTTCATTTGGCATTAGTGAAGCTCCAACACCAGAGTGGTCTAATTTATCAATAAATAAGTTAATTATATTTTCTTTTGATTTATGCATTTTGCTTATTGAGTTTTTCTAAGCTTCCTAGAAAAATTACTTTGGAGTGAATAATTAAACTTTTATCCTCTATCCTAAAGGGTCTCAAATTGGTATCATAAGGTTTAACAATAATTTTAGAAGATAGAGAAGTATCGTTTTTATATTTACTTAAATGAACCAAGAAAATTTCACTTTTATCCTGTAGTAAATAAAAATTATCATCTACAAAGCTAGAAACATTTTTATCAAAGATGACTTTAACTGAATAATTATAATTATTTCGCTTTATTTTAAGGTCAGTAAATTCTATGAAATTAATTTTTAAATTTTTATAATTATCTAATAAAGATGATGAAATTTTTATTTCTTTATTGTTTAATTTATCTTTGAAAGATAATAAGTTTTTATCATCATTTGTTGTAACACGAAGCCAATTTGGAGTAAGTAAATTAATATCTAACTTAATAATTTCAGATAATATTTTCCTTTCTTCTTCTGGAAGAAAAGCTGGGCTACCGCGTGAGATATATTGCTGAAGGTATGCATCATTTTTTTTTAACTTTCTCGATAAATCCCTTAAGTTTAAATTTTTATTTTGCTTAATAAAAAAACTTAATTTTTTTCTAATAGAATTTAAGTGTTTTTTTCTTTCAGTATTATTCATAGTTTAATTATCTCTAATTAAGCTGCTATTCGCCAGTTCTATAAGGGCTATTTTATAATCATTTTCTGAAAATTCATTTAAAGCATTTATAGCTTTAGTTATGAAATCATTAGCAATTGTTTTACATTGAGACAATATTGAATATTTTTTAAAAATTTCACAACATTTTTCAAAATCACCCTCTTCTTGTTTTAATTCCTGTAATGATTTGAGAAAAAATTCCCTTTCAAATTTATTGCTTCGTTCCCAAGCAAGAATAATTGGTAATGTTGTTTTGCCAAGTTTGAAATCATCCCCTTGATTTTTACCCATTCTTTTTTTTGAAGATGAATAGTCTATTACATCATCTATTATTTGAAAAGCTAAACCAATATTGTAGCCATAATCAAAAGCAGCTTTTATTTGAGGCAACGAACCATTTGCTACTATTGCTCCTGATTGAGCAGATGCTCCAAATAATTGAGCTGTTTTTCCTCCGATTACATTAAAATAGTCAGATATTTTTGTGTTTGGTTTATTAGAAATTTGCATCTGTAAAAATTCTCCCTGTGTAATTTTACAAGATGCTTGAGCTAATACAGATAGTGCTTTTAAGGATTTAGTTTCAACCATCAAATCAAAAGATTGTGCAAATAAAAAATCACCTGCTAGAACTGACGCTTCATTACCCCAAATAATATTAGCACTTTTAATACCACGCCTTAGGTTAGATTGATCAACTACATCGTCATGTAATAAGGTTGCCGTATGAATAAACTCAACTGCAGTTGCAAGTAAAATTGGGTTTCTGCCAAAATCATTTAATTGTGCTGACATTGCTAAAGTTAATAATGGTCTAATTCTTTTACCTTTAACTTTAATTAAATGTGATCCAATTTTTGATAATAGAGGTACTGTTGCATCTAATCGTATTAAAATTTCTTTATCAACTTTTTCTAGAGAATCTATTAATAAATTATTTAATTTCATTTTTTTCCTCTAAAAAATATAATAGTTAGTTTAAAAAAAATATCTATCTAATATGTATGTAATGTATCTATTAATTTTGTATTTTAATTGTGTTAATAATTAATTTGATATATTCATTAGTATAACTTACTTGGAAAGATTTAAATGTATGAAATTTTTTAAATTAAAAAAAACTAATGTAGTTTCTTTGATTAATTTTACAGGAATAATTGCACCAAATATGGGAAGGAAAAAAGGGTTAAATATTCAAGATTACAATAAATTAATTGAACAGGCATTTCAAAATAAACGTAATAAAGCAGTAGTTTTAGTTATAAATTCACCTGGAGGTTCACCTGTACAATCTGAGTTTTTAGCAGATAGAATAATTAATTTATCAAAAGAAAAAAACATTCCTGTAATTACTTTTGTAGAGGATGTTGCAGCATCTGGAGGTTATTGGTTGGCTTGTGCTGCAGATGAAATTTTCGCAAGCAATGCATCAATAATAGGTTCAATTGGTGTTATATCTGCAGGCTTTGGATTTGATAAAGCATTAAATAAAATTGGGGTTGATAGAAGAGTTTATACATCTGGAAAAAATAAATCCTTGTTGGATCCATTTTCACCAGAAAACAAAGATGATGTAAAAAGGTTAAAAATTTTACAAGGCAAATTACATGATCATTTCATTTCATTTATTAAATTAAGAAGAGGCAAAAAAATTAATTTAGAGAATAAAGATTTATTTTCTGGAATGTTTTGGTCAGGGCAAGATGCTCTAGAACTTGGCCTCATAGATGGTATAGGACAGGTTAACGAAGTTCTTAAAGACCGATTTGGAAAAAATGTAAAAATTAAAGAATTTCAAAATAAGAAAAGATTTTTTGATCTTGGCAACTTAATTAGTTCTGCGTTTGAAGTTATTTCTCATAAAATTGAAGAAAAAATGACTTTTAAAAAGTTTGGATTATAATGTTTTCACTTGGTAAAATTTTTACATTAATAATCATATTATTATTTATAACTTTTATATTTAAATTTCTTTCGATAAAAAGTAAACGCTCGAAGTTAAAAGATGCTAAGAATTTGGATGTTTTTAAGTGCCCTTCTTGCGGTGTTTGGACATCTGAAAAAGTTTGTACTAACAATAATTGTCCATCTGAAAATTAAAATTTAAGCTATGAAAAAGTTATCATTCCAAGAAATAATATTAAAACTTTTAAATTTTTGGTCTAAACAGGGTTGTGTCATACTACAACCATATGACATGGAAGTTGGTGCAGGGACATTTCATCCTGCTACCGCACTAAATGTTCTTGTACCACAAACTTCATGGAAGGTTGCTTATGTACAACCATGTAGGCGTCCAACTGACGGTAGGTACGGAGAAAATCCAAATAGACTTCAACATTATTATCAATTACAAGTTATCATTCAGCCATCTGCAAATAATATTCAAGAATTATATCTTAAGAGCTTAAAAGAAATTAATTTACATCATCTTGAGCATGACATTAGATTTGTAGAGGACGATTGGGAAAGTCCTACATTAGGAGCCTCTGGCTTAGGTTGGGAAGTTTGGTGTGATGGTATGGAAGTAACTCAATTTACTTATTTTCAACAAATTGGAGGTTTTGAGGTGAGGCCAGTTGCTGTTGAAATTACTTATGGGCTTGAAAGATTAGCGATGTTTATTCAAGAATTGGATGATGTTTACTCAATTGACTTCAATGGGTTACCAAAATTATCTGGTGGAAAGAGCTACGGGGATATTTTTAAAGCAGCAGAAAAAGAATATTCAGAATATAATTTTGAAAAAGCCAATGTAGATAAATTATTCAATGAATTCGATAATTGTGTAAAAGAATGTTTAGATTTAATTTCTTTAGATAAACCTTTAGTAAAACCAGCATATGATCAATGTATAAAGGCAAGTCATATATTTAATTTATTAGATGCAAGAGGTGTTATCTCTGTATCTGAAAGACAAGCGTATATCTTGAAAGTAAGAAACATGAGTAAAATGTGTTGCTCACAATGGATAAAACAACATGAAAATTAAAAAAGTAAATTGTTTAATTGACTTTTTTTCTGAAGAAATACCTGCTTCAATGCAACTATTTTTAGAAAAGGAATTAAATTTTTTATTCGAAAAAATGTTTAATAAAACATTGCTAAAATATAAAAATATAGAAATTCTGAGCTCTCCTAGACATCATTGTGTAGTAATTAGTGATATTGATAACGTGCAAAAAAATCAGACTATTGATATAAAAGGTCCTAGAATTGACGCCCCAAAATTGGCAGTTGAGGGTTTTTTAAAGACAAATAAAATAACATTAAAAAATTTAACCATAAATAAAACAAACAAAGGTGAATTCTTTTTTTATAAAAAATTTATCAAAGGCAAAAATTTTTCTCAATTAATTACTGATATAATTCAGGAAGTATGCAGTTCTATAAGCTGGCCTAAAAGCCAGAGATGGGGAAATTCTGATTTAAAATGGGGAAGGCCATTAAGAAATATAATGGTATTAATTGATGGATCATGTATTAATGGTAAAATTAAAATAAATGATAATGAATTTCTAAAATTTAAAAATTACACATATGCGCATAGGTCAATAAAAAAACCTTTAAAAATTAAAGCACTAAAAGATTTTGTTAACGTAATGAAAAATTCTTTTGTTCTTGTTAATAGGCTTCATAGAAAAAATTCTATCGAAAAACAAATTTCAAAAATTACAAGAAAACTTAAACTTAACTATCATAAAGACGAAAGTCTTTTAAATGAAGTCACAGGCTTAGTTGAATTTCCAAATGTATTAGTTGGTAAAATTGACAAACAATACATGAAATTACCTTTTGAAATTTTATCAACAGTTATGAAGGTTCATCAAAAATATTTTTCACTGTTAGATAATTCTATGAAAATAGCACCTTACTTTCTGGTGGTTTCTAATTTAAAACCTAATAATTTAACTGATAAAAATGTAATTAATGGCAATGAAAGAGTTTTGAAAGCCAGACTTTCTGATGCATTATTTTTCTGGGAAAATGATTGTAAAAAGGATTTCTCTTTCTATATCAAGAAGCTCAAAACAATGATTTTTTATGAAGGACTAGGCGATTTGTATGAAAGAAGTTTGAGGTTATCAAATATTAATAAAAAGATTGGTATATTATTTAATATAAAAGATACAAATAAATTAAAAAAACTCGGCCTATATTCCAAGCTAGATTTGAGTTCAAATTTAGTTGGTGAATTTCCAGAACTACAGGGTGTGATGTTAAAATATTTAGCTAAAACAAATGGATTAAGTAAAGATATGCAAGTTGCTTTTGAAGATCAATACAAACCAATTGGATTAAACAAAGATTTGCCAAGAAATAAATTGGGCTCCATCTTATCAATTAGCAATAATATCGATACATTAAGTAGTTTTTTTTCTTTAGGTTTAATGCCAACAGGTTCTAGAGATCCATTTGCTTTAAGAAGATCAGGAAATAGCTTAATTAATGTTTTATGGTTTGAGAGAAATACATTAAGCTTAGAAAAGTTAATGAGATTGCTTGATGAAAGATTTAATAATAATATAAAGCTTTTAGATGAATTAAAAAAATTCTTAATTGATAGATTATATAATTTTCTTTTAGAAAAAGGATTTAAATCTGACAGATTATCTGCAATTATTTTAAAAGATAATATTGATACAAAAACATTTTTAGAAATTAAGAATGAGTTGAAAGCCTTAGATAAAATCTTGAATTCGCGAAGTGGAGTTAAATTCATTTCAAATTTTAAAAGAATATATAATATAACTAAAAAATCTGAGAATCTTTCAAATTCCTTTAAGATAAGAGAAGACTTATTTATCTTTAGGGATGAAGAAAAATTATACAAATTTTTAAAAAAATTATCAAAAAACAATAAGATTACTTCTGAATTGAACTACAACAAATTACAATTAGAACATTTTAAAGAATTCAATTTATTAATAGAAGATTTCTTCGACAATGTATTAGTAAATGATAAAAACAATAAACTTAAAAAAAATAGAATTCAACTCTTAGAAGGTATTAAGTTTAACTTTAATAAAATATGTAAATTTGAATTAATAAAAACGTAATTATTTTTTACTCAAACCAGAGAATCTTTTATTAAATCTAGCAACTTGTCCACCAGCATCCATAATTCTGTGTTGACCTGTCCATGCAGGATGAGAAGCTGGGTCAATGTCTAGTTTAAGAGTATCACCTTTTTTGCCCCAAGTTGACTTCGTAGTAAATTTAGTACCATCTGTCATCTCAATATTTATTTCATGATAATCTGGGTGTATATTTTTTTTCATAACAAACTCTCTGATGTCGTATATGCATTTATTTAAAAAAAAAATCAAGTATTTAATTAAGCTTTTTAAATTATTTTTACAAAGACCTACTTCAAATATTAAAAAGTAATTAAATTCACCAAATAAATTGGTTATTGAAATCGAAACTACCTAATTTAAACAAATAATGATAATTGTTTTGTTGAGAAAAAAAGAATAATTGAGTTTTTAAAAATTTGAGGTGTTTGAATAAAGTTAACAATTGTTTGTGAAAGTAAATAATTAAAGAATATTCGTGTTAGTTGATTTAATGATCTAGTATTACAATATTAGATGACTTTAGTTATCATTAATTATTAACTTTTGAGTAATTTTCATCTCAATTCTTCTATTTTTCATTCTGGCTATTTTAGAGTTTCTAATGTCTACAGGTTGAAAGCTTCCATAGCCAGAAGCGAATAATTTTTTTGGTTCTATACCTTGATTTATAAAGAATCTTAACACTGATAGTGCTCTTTTAGTAGACAACTCCCAATTATCTTTATAAAATTTTCCTTTCTTAACAGGTAAATTATCGGTATGACCTTCGATCTGTAAAATCCAATTGGTGTCTTTAGGTATGTCCTTGTCTAAATTTATCAAAATCTCAGCGAATTTTTTTAATTCAATTTTACCTTTTTCCCCAATTTCGATTGAACCTGTTTGAAATAAAACTTCAGATTGAAAAACAAATCTATCTCCTACAATTTTAATTTCAGGTATATTTTTCAGCTTTTCTTTAACAGTACCAAAAAACATTGATTTAAATTTTTGTAACTCTTCCACTCTTCGAGCAAGTGCTGAATTTAAAGTAGATTTCAACTGTATGTTTTTAATTTTTTCTTCTTTGTCTTTTTTCTCATATATCTCTAATAATGAGTTAAGTTTATTAATTTTTTCTTTTAAGTTTGAAATAAGTATATTTAAATTGCCTACTTCATACTTTTGATTATTTATTAATTTTTTAAGGTTAATTTCTTTTTTATTTTTAACTATAAGTTCATCTTTTAGCGTATTCAATTTGAGTATTTTACTTTCTAAGATTTCAGATTGTTCAGAGAGTTTAAATTGTTTTTTATTTATATCTGCTTTTAAATTTGTGATAAGATTTTTATTTTGAAGTAATTCTAAATCTTTATTTTCTAGTTCACTTCGAATATTAAAAATGTCTAAAGACAATTTTTTTGTAATTTCCCGTTCAATGTTTAATTGGTTTGTTATTTCTAGAATCTCTGTTTTAAGTTGATTAAGTGCTTGATCTTTACCACTTAATTTTTGACTGATGTAATATTGAGATATAACAAATATCATCAGAATAAAAATGATAACAATAAGAAGGCTTGCCAGAGCATCAACAAAACTAGGCCAAATAAAATTATCATTTTTTTTTCTTAACTTAAGATAATGCATTAAATCATTTATTTATCTTTTCAACTACTTTACTCAAAGCTCTTAATTCAATATTAATATTATTAATTAATTCAGTAGAATGAATTTTGTCATTTTCAATTATGTTTTTTACATTCATATTCAATTCATCAATTGAATGTTTTATATTTTTCTCGTCATCTAATTTTTCTGTTAAACGATTTAATAACAAGTTGAGTTCATTTAATCTTTCAGATATTTTAACTTTTTCATTTTCTGTATTTATGTAATTTTTAGATATCACGGCTAAATTTTCTAAAGCTACTTCACCGAGTTCAATGTTGTTAGTTTCACTTGGGGCAGTGAAAATAGCTTTTTGAGATAGCCAATCCTCTAATTCATTGAAAAACCTATTATTAGCTTGACTAACTTGCAAATCTAAAAATCCAAGTATGAGTGATGTTCCAAGTCCAAATAAAGAAGAAGAAAAAGCAGTTGACATGCCTTCCATAGGGGCATTTAGCCCCATTATGATTTTATCAAAAAAATTAGCATTATTATCGTTGACAGATACTTCCAGAGATTGAATTACTGAAGATACGGATGATATTGTTTGAAGTAATCCCCAAAACGTTCCTAACAATCCTAAAAAAACTAATAACCCAATAATATATCTAATAATATCTCTATTTTCATCTAACCTTGAAGAAACACCACCGAGAATAGTAGATAAAGAGTTTGCAGATAATGATGAATCTTCGTTTTTCTTTTCCATAAGTAAGGCTGCAATTGGCGCAAGTAGTTCAGGTTTAATTGTTGAAGACATATTTTTATCAGGAAAAAAATCATTTTTTTGAATTAATTTTAACCAGTTACCCTCTTTTTTTAACCTAAATGTTTGTCTGAAAGCTAATAAAATTCCAATTAAAAATGTAAAAATTATAAGGCTATTAATCTCTCTATTTCCGTCAAAAGCCTTTCTAAGAGGTTCGTAAAGAAAATACACAATAATTACTACTATAATTAATAGTAAAATCATTCTTAATGCATATTTGTTAGGGTTGCTCATTAATTTAACAGACCATTTTAAATCTAAGTAAAGTTTAACAAAATTAATATTATTTTAAAATCTTAATTATTTTATTATGTATTGTTGGATTAGCGCAAATAAAAAAAGTATTTTGATATAAATCAGTTTCTAAAAAGAAACCGCCAGACTCTTGCAGTAAAAGTTTGCTTGCTTGTATAAAAAAATTATTCATATTTACACCTATAAAGCAGTCTAATTTTGCACTACATAGCCAACTTATTGAGATTGTTGCTGAATTGAAAATCCTGAGGTTTTTTAAAAGTATATTTTTTTTTAAAAAAAGATTTTCAAATTCTAAATTAGAGTCATTTACTTGAAGAGAAATTAAGCTGTTATCTAAATTCTTTCTATTTGATACTCTAATTCTGTGGTCATTTAAAAAGGCGCCCTTACCTGCTTCAGTAAAATAGAATTCATTACGCAGAGGATCATAAATAGAAGATGCAATTACTTTTTCATTAAAAATTACAGAAATTGAACTGGAAAAAAATGGAAGAGATCTTTTGAAATTTTCCTTACCACTCAAAGGTTCTAAAAACCAATAATAGGTATCTTTTTCACAAGTTATATTTTTATAATCTAAAAATTTCCAATCTGGTCTACAGTAAATTAAGTAATCTTTAAGATTAGATTCTACAAATTCATAAGTTTTTTCAAAAAATTTATCTATTTTAGTATCTACTCCTTGAAGGTTTTCTATTTCACCAAAGTCTCTATATATTCTTCTATTAATCTTATTATAAGCAGTCTTCATTACGTTTATTAATGGAGATTTATTTGACATATAGTTTAATAAAAATTATGACTTTGATTTTTCAACATAGCTTCCATCAGCAGGTTTAATTATGATTTTTGAACCAACCTCTATGTGACCAGGCACCATCACTTTTACACCATTTTTAGTAAGAGCAGGTTTAAAAGACGAGGAAACAGTTTGGCCTTTAATTACTGCATCTGCTTCAATTATCTCAACTTCACAAGTTTCCGGTAAATCAATAGAGATTATTTGATTTTCGTATGTATTTACCAAAACTTCCATACCATCTGATAAAAACGCTTTTTGATTACCTATTAGATTGGATTCAACTTCAAGCTGTTCAAAAGTCTCTAGATCCATAAATACAAAACTATTATTTTCTTGAAATAAAAAACTACATTTTCTTTCATCTAATATGATTCTGTCAATATTCTCTGACGATCTGAACCTATCATTTAATTTTCTATTATCCTTAGCATTTTTTAGTTCAGTTTGAATGAATGCTCCACCTTTTCCTGGTTTAACATGATTTAATTTTACCACAGTCCATAATTCATTATTATGAAAAATTAAATTTCCAATTTTTAACGAATTAGCATTTACCTTCATTATTTACCTTTATAAATATTAATAATCTGGGCTAAAAGGTCTAGAGCTTCTTTTTTTGGCCTTTGAAATGAATTTCTTCCTATAATTGATCCATAACCACCTCCAAGGTGAATTTCTCTGATTTCATTTAACAATCCATCTGTATCTTTAGCTGAACCACCTGAAAAAATTACAATTCTTTTTCCTTGAAAACAAGATTGAACTACGTTTTTAATCCTGTCTTTTAGTGTTGATATAGGTATTTTATTATCAATGTATATTTTTTTTGCATTTACATCCTCAAGATATTCTGTTGGTGGCTTAACTTTTATAATGTGTGCACCGATTAATGCGGCCATGTGAGCAGCATAAGAAACAATATCAATAGCAGTTTCACCTTCTTTACTAATATTACCACCTCTTGGATAACTCCAGATAACTACAGCTAACCCTTGACTTTTAGCCTCAGCAGATAATTCTTGAATTTCAGAAATCATATTGAGAGAATCGTCAGATCCAGGATAAATAGTAAAACCTATCGCAGAACAACCTAGTCTGACTGCTTCAGAAACTGAACCAGTTATAGCTTGTGTTGGAGCATCACTATTTCTGCTTAAAGAATTAGAACTATTAATTTTTAAAATTAAAGGTATTTGTCCAGCATATGAGCTAGCGCAAGTTTCTATCATTCCCAATGGAGCTGCAAATGCGGATAGTCCTGCATCTATTGCTAAATTGAAGTGATATTCTGGATCATAAGCATCTGGATTTATAGCAAAAGATCTTGCTGGTCCATGTTCAAAACCTTGATCAACTGGAAGAATAATTAATTTTCCTGTACCACCAAGTTTACCCTGCATCAAAATCCTAGCTAAATTAGCTCTTACACCAGGATTATCTGACTGATAATTATTTAGTATATTTAATACTCTTCTACTCAACTTCATAAGTACTCCACGTATTGATGATAATAGAATTATAAAAAAAAATAAGAATTATCAATCAATTTATTTAAAGTTTTTATCTTTAGGATTTTATAGTAGTATAAAGTATAAATTTAATGAAAGTAAAAAATTGGAAAATAATAATAAAGAAATCATTGAAAGATTCGAAAAAGTAAAAATAGAAATTGATCAGTCAATTAAAAATTTTGAAGCTAAAATCGCTGAAATAATTTCTGATAAAAAAATTAATAGTGAATTAAAAAAAGACATCCAAAAATTAGGAGTAATTATAAGTGAAGTTGATAGTAATTTAGTCGATATTAAAGATATGTTAAAGTAAATGGCTGAACAGAATATAATTAAAATTGAAGTTAATGGTAAGTTTTATCCAATTTCATGCAAAGTTGGAGAAGAAGATAGAGTAATAGCTTCTGGAAAACTTTTGTCTGAAATTATAAGTACATTGGATGACCAAGAAAATAAAATTTCTGAGAGTAAAATTTTACTTATGGCATCATTAATTTTGGCAGATAAAAATCTCCGTAATGCAACTGATGTTGAGGAATCCAAAAGTGAGATGGGTTATAATCTAAATGAAGTGGTCTCATGGTTGGAAAAACTAAATTTAAAATTTAAGAATATTGAAAGATTGATTAACAATAGTTAAAATATAGGTGGTGGCTAGAAACTATCGTTAGGTGCTTTAACCCTGGGGCCATAAATTCTCTAAAGGGAACTGCCTCTGATTTGATTTT
>MDTD01119638.1_pt1 | contig 16905 bp, 12 predicted proteins | sample 811221 | NCBI WGS metagenome assembly MDTD01 (sample SAMN05326646, study PRJNA326480) | marine metagenome | isolation source: seawater | place: Pacific Ocean: South West | collected 2011 | reverse complement strand
CAGAGGGACCGGTTACCCGTCACCTAGACACAAAAGGTTACCAGGCGAGTACAGGCATTGGCGAAGATCTGATGATCGCAGCTCGCGATGCAGTGTCCGACATGATCGATTGGATTACCGGCACGACAGGAATGTCCGCGGTCGACGCCTATATGCTGTGCTCAGTATGCGGCGACCTCCGCATCAGCGAGATCATCGACATACCGAACTGGGTCGTCTCTTTCTACTTTCCTAAAGTCATCTTGGATTGATCACGAGGCACTGCCAAGCCGAGCCTTAACTCAGTTCAAGGAAACGTTCTACCTCTGCCTCGGTAATCAGATTTCGGAACTCTTCTTCCTGGGCTTTTCGTCCGGAAACGAAAGTGTCTACAAATTCATCTCCGATCCATTCCCGGGCGATCTTGGACCGATTGAGTCGCTCGGTAGCCTCAGCGTAGGATGCGGGCAGACGAAGCTTTGCAGGAATTTTCTGCAAATAGGCATTACCTTCGGTTTCGGGGCCCGGCTCGATCCGGTTTTCGATGCCGTACAAGCCCGCGATCAGGGTTGCTGCGATAGACAGATAAGGGTTAGCGTCGGCCCCTGGCAAGCGGCACTCCAATCTCCGTGATGCCGGCGAGCCCCCAACGGCTCGAAGACCCACGGTGCGGTTTTCCAACCCCCATGCCACGCTGGTTGGAGCAAATCTATCCGGCACAAAACGTTTGAAAGAATTGACATTCGGCGCCAGCAGGACGGTCAACTCGGGAAGCACCTTCTGCAGACCCCCAATGAAATACCGCATCGTATCGCTCATTCCATGGGGCTTTTGTTCGTCGAAGAAAACGGGGTTTCCTTCTGTATCACGCAAAGACGCATGGATATGGCCGCTGTTCCCATCAACGTCGTTGTGCCACCGCGCCATAAAACTCACCAACTGCCCGCGTCTTTGCGCAACGGACTTGGCAAAACTCTTGAACATCACAGCATTGTCCGGAGAGGTCAGGCCCTCGGCGTATTGGAGTGAGGCCTCTAACTGACTGGGAAAGCCGATTTCCTCATGAACCGCCTCTAACGGAATTCTCATGGCGCGCATCGTATCCAGGAACTCTGCATAAAATTCAGACCTTGCATTCTGTCTTTCGATAACGCTATAGCCCTTGTGCGGTACGGTAAGCTCAAGATTGCGATAGCCTTTTTCGAATGCACTGCCCGCCGTTTCGTTGAATAAGGCGAACTCGAACTCACAAGCCGTAAAGGCCCGAAAACCCATCGATCCAGCTTTATCCAAAATGCGCTGGCATATCGACCTCGGACAGAATGCGAGCCCATCCTTTCCATGGCTTAACATCACGAAAAGATTTCGGTGCGTGGGTTCCCAGGGAATCTCGCGCAGCGTTTCGGGAATCACGTAGGCAGGCGCGTCTGGAAAACCGGTCGACGCATCTGACAATCCGACGACTTCATAAAGCATATCGGTCGGTTCCATCGCAAAGATGACAGGCGGAACTCCTAAACCGTCCTCCAAGGCTCCCAATAACTTCCTTCGTGAAAGATATTTGCCCCGAAGCAGACCCTGCATATCGGGTAGAGCAACAACGACGTATTCAACATCCCGCGCTTCGATAAGCGCTCTCAAGTCTTCGGCAGATGCAACCTGATGGGCATCCATGACATCCTCCTTTCCCTTCTTTTTTTAGGTTTCACTATTTACGATGTCTCATACCGGAACGGTTCCGGACGAGACAAAAATACTTGGCTAGCGCTTTGCGGAGCTAACTCCTAGCCCGCCGCCGCTGCTTTTCTCTCAAAGCCTGGGTCGCTTCATCCGTTCCATCATGAAAAGTTCGGAACCATCTGTCCCAGGGCATATCATCCGTTCCATAGTTGCAGTCAAAAAATCGATGATGCAATTGGTGAAAAAAGTATCCCAACTCTATCACTCTCTTACCCCTGACCAGTAACGCTTCATAGCCGCAATGCGTGATGATGGCTGCCAATATCGTGAACTGAAAATGATAGATCACATGCAAGGGGCTGGAGGGCACAATGACATGAATCAGCGGCGACGCCACATAAATCATATGTTCGAAAGGATGCATGGAGTTTCCGGACCAGGGGCCCGTGTTGATATTTCTGTGGTGTACTGAGTGCACGGCCTTATACAAGGGCTTCCAATGCTCCAAGCGGTGGACCCAGTAAAAATGGAATGCATACCAGATCGGAATCAATACGAACAGGAGGCAATACCAGACCGGGTTACCCGCCAACGTTATTCTGGGAATAGCGTCGTTGGCATATCCCCACATAAAGAGGACCTCGTAAAGGGTCCAGATAGTCAATCCGCTGGCAATGGACCAGAAAATATTATCGTAAAGTTGATTCCTCAGCGTAAATACCGAGGCATCCCTAACATCGTCTCTGGCATCGAACCGCAGTTCCTCTCCCTGCATCTTGAAGGTATAAAAATACAAATGCAGGCCCCCGGCAAACAGTACCATCAGGCACAGGTTGCGCACATAGATGGAGAGTGCCCAGCCCAACTCCAGATCGACACATTGCGCCAGCGAGGGGGTAAAGAACAGCCACGAGATGCAGGCGGTGAACAAAATCACCACTCTTCCACTGATCGTCAGCCAAACAGACGACAGAACCTTCAGGATCACCCAGGGATTGGGCGGAAAAACGAAAACAGACTGGCCCGCGAGAGGGAGGTCCGGAGCCCAGTTCCAAGTCTTCGATGACTGCGGCATAGCGCTGTCTTGTGAGTGTTATCTGGCTTCTGGTTTAACTGAAAACTGTGGCGGCATTATATACAGAGGCTTATGGTTACGAACGAGACCGGATCAGTTTAAGTGCTGCCCACTGCCATCCGTTGCTCGCAGTGTCTCGAGTAGGCGTAGGGCATAGACTCGCGCCTCAGTTTTCGCTCTTTCAGCATGGCTCTGGCGCTCGCCCACTCGCCCGCGCGGACCGCCGCCTCCAGAGTGATCTGGGAGAGAAGGTCCCTTTGGGCATGACTCCCGCCAATCAGATTGACCTCAGAAAAATGCTCCTGCAGTGAGGCCAAGGCGGCGTCATTATCCCCCTGAAAAAGCGCGTCAACACCTTCGATGACCGATGCACCCACTCGCATCATCGGAATGGTTCTGTCGTATTCGCTCCGGACACACTCCACCAGAGCCTGTGCCAGATCTCCAAGATTCGAGTAATGAAATGTCAATAAGGCATGCAGATCGTTAAACGGGGACCGCGCATCGAACATCATCGGCTCCCAAAGCTTTGCCAATACAGGCCAACGATCACCCACATCGACATCAAGCAAAGCAAACCTAGCCAATGCGGAGACTCTATCTGCCAGTGCCTCAGCATCTACCCGCTCATCGTCCACCAGTCGCGCGTCGTACAGTTCAAGAGCAGTATCGGTATGTCCAAGATCGACATGCAGCAGCAGCGCGTGCCACCAGTTATGCAACTTCATCGTTGACGAACCCCAACCGGGCAGCGTCGACTCCAGCCATTCGATACCCTCTTCGGCGCGGCCGGTCATCTCCATCACATGCGTTACCGAATGAACCCCCCAGGCATCTTGGGGATTCAACTCAACCGACTGCCGTCCAAGCACTTCCGCCTCTTGATACCGGCCATTTTCCTCAAGTCCAAATGCATACATACCGAGAACATATCCGTATCCCGGTGTCGAGTCGAACCAATCACTCAAGGCGCGATCCACCCTGCCCATCAGGGTCTTGGCATCACCAAGATAAAAATCAAGCCAATGGCCGGCAAATAAGGCCATCAGGTCTGTTGGATGATTGAGTTGAATCTCCTGATAAAGGCGTGACGCCAAAGCCAAGTCCGATTCAAACCACGCCTTAACTGCCGAAAGATGCAACTGTTCACGCTCCGAAACCGAATCCACGGCTCGGCTCGCACGGTCAATGCTGTTCTTCGCTTGCTCCAGTCCACTGGAAGCATTCCCGATGACACTAGTCAATGCGGTGAGACAGTGTCCTAATACGAAGCCTTCATCGAGATCAAAGGCCTCGGAGAGATATCGCTCTGAATTCCCACCGAATCCGAGAACGTCATCAACCGCATCATCGAAGAGATTTACAGCGCGCTGGTTGCCGGCACTTACGGGAAGACCTCTTCGATCCGGCAGACTCATTGAAGTTTCTTTCTATGCCCTCTAATCAGGGGAAATAGCGTCGAAGAAGAAAAGTTGGCTGGGGGACCAGGATTCGAACCTGGGTTGGCGGAGTCAGAGTCCGCAGTCCTACCGCTAGACGATCCCCCAGTAAGAGGCGAATTTTAGGCAATAAACATCGTTATATCAACACTTTAACTGGACTTACCGGATTGGCATCCACTTTCGTTGATTTAGCAATGTATATATAGTCATATGGACGTGTATCTTGATGCTCTTTTTTCTGCTGTATTCGGACCATGACCGCACCAGCGAAGGCACAACATCAAGGGCGCGTTTCTTTTTTGCCTCAAAGCTCCCCTTGGTTTCCTCAATTACACGAAGTAGCGCTCTTTCCGCAACAAACGTACGCTTTCCTATTTAGTCCGCCCAGTCATCAACCGAGGGTATTTGCTTGAAGGAATACCCGATCGCGTTAAGATGTAAATGCAATCAAGTCGTACTCCTTCTTTCCGACTAATGAGATCGTCGACGATCAAAGATTCTTACCAATACGCTGTACTCGGACTTGGCGGCCTTGGAAGCGCAGCTTGTTACTGGCTTTCCAAAACCGCCGGCGAAGACGTGCTCGGTATCGAGCAGTTTGAATTGGGTCATGTCCGCGGGGAGTCTCAAGATCACTCTCGGATTATTCGTTTGACTTACCACACCCCGTCTTATATCCGTTTCGCTCAGCAGGCTTATCAGGCATGGGCAGAGACCGAATCAGAAGGAGGTCAGCAAGTGGTACTTAAAACCGGCGAGTTGAATTTTTGGCCCTCTGATACCACCCTGAATGAGACTGCTTATCTCGAAAGCATGACCGCTTGCGACGTGCCTTTCGACGTTCTAGACGCCAATGAGATACATCGACGTTTTCCAGAATTTCGTTTCGACGGTAGCATCCATGCAATCTATCAACCAGATGGTGGTCTAGTTGCCGCTATTGAGGCTAACCGAATGCATCAACGATTAGCCCGTGAATATGGGGCTACGTTGGTCGACAACATCCCGGTTAACCAAATTGATCAAGTTAATGATAGATACCGGGTCAGCGCAGGGGGGATGACATTTCATGCTGAAAAACTGGTAATTGCGGGTGGCCCGTGGACCAACAAGTTGCTGTCACATTTTGGTGTGGAGATTCCCCTGCTTGTTACCCATGAACAGGTTACCTATGTTGCAAACGAGAATTTAAGTGATTTCATGCCAGATCGTTTTCCAGTCTGGATTTGGATGATTCGCGACAATTTCTATGGCTTCCCTGTATACGGCGCGCTCGGGACAAAAATTGCTAAAGACCGGTTTCACCCAATCGATCCTGATCATCGCAGTTTCAAAGCAGATTCAGAAAACGAGGAACATGTAATGCAATTTCTGCGGGACCATATTCCTCGTGCGGCTGGGCAGAAACTGTATACAAAAACCTGTTTACTCACCCATACGCCCGACGACGACTTTGTCCTTGACCGTATACCCGGTCATCCAAACTGTGTCTGCATCGTCGGCGCTGCACACGCCTTCAAGTTTGCGTCAGTCATCGGCAAGACCCTTGGCGAACTTTTAATTGATGGGACTACTTCAGCAGATATTTCTGCGTTTCGTTTTAATCGCCCTAGTCTGAAGGACCCTGCAACTTGGCAACTGCCTAAAGGCTAGCGGACATACTTCTCGATAGGGTTGTAATTAACAAAACCGAAGCGCCATTGAGCCCGGTCAATAACAGAGCGCTCAGATGAGCAGGCAATCAGGCTTGTAAAGGTTGCCTAGCAGGCGAACACGATGATTTGTAAAGCGCATTACGCTTTAAGAGATTTTAAGACTAAACCAGAGTCGTCAGAGTCCGCAGTCCTACCGCTAGACGATCCCCTAGTAGCAATGGGACTTTAGTTTATTCCCGTCAAGACGCCAATTACTCAGTTGATGGGCGGCAAAGTAACGTGCTCAGCGAGTAGGCAGAGAATCTCGAAAAGAATGGTTGCGCCGTTAAGACTGGTCATTCCTGATAGATCGAGAGGGGGAGAAACCTCAACGACATCGCCTCCGATCAATTCTACTCCGCTGAAGGCCCGGATCAGTCGCTGGGCCTCGCGCATCGTGATGCCGCCAGACTCCGGGGTCCCCGTACCCGGCGTATAGGCCGGATCCAGACCGTCAACATCAAAGGTGAGGTAAACCGGGCCCTCCCCCACAATACGCTTGGCTTCCTCTGCCACAGCCTCCCAACCAAGGTCATCGAATTCCTCAATGGTGATGACCCTCATTCCTTTATCGCGTGAATAGTCCAGGCCGTCCGCAAAGTTCTGGCCCCCTCGAATACCGATCTGGACAGTCCGATGCGGATCGATCAGCCCTTCATCTGTCGCGAGCCTGAACGGAGCTCCGTGATGGAATTTGGAGCCGGCAAACTCAGGCCAGGTATCGGTGTGGGCGTCAATATGCAAAAGTCCGACCGGCTTACCGAAACGAGAGCGAAGCCCCTTGAGAATGGGATAGGTCACCGAGTGATCTCCGCCCACCGCTAACGGCAAGACATCACTTTCCGCAATTTTTGCGAACGTTCGTTCGATATCCTTGATAGCATTCTCAAGGTTGAAAAGATCCTTAAAGCGAACATCCCCAAGGTCACCCACTCTTGCACGCTCAAAAGGACGAACGCCGGTGGTGACATTGATCGCGCGCATCAGTGACGATTGATTGCGGACTTCCCGGGGCCCGTATCGGGCACCAGTACGGGCCGTCAAACCTCCGTCGTAGGGAATGCCCACGATACCAATATCCACATCCTTCAGGTCACTCACTAACGGAACGCGCATAAAAGTAGCCAACTCGGTAAACCGGAGCTGCTGCATCGGCTCGTAGGTCTCACCGAGGATGTCCTGACGCTCGTAAAACGCTTTAATCGTTTGATCTGTCATCTTGTTTTCTCATTGAATCGGACCAACCGGCTGATCATTTCTCCACTTAGGGGGTCCCTATGAATCAACACCTAATCTGCCCCCCCGGATTGTCCTTGCTGGGCCAAGCGAATCCGTCGCAAGGCCCGATCCAGAATCTCGGGCGGTTCCCAGTTAGGGATCATTCTGCCATCAGAATCGGCCGGCGGGTTGTTTTCAAAAAAAATGGTCCTTGCTATCTTGATATCTTCTTCGGCCTCCCGGTATCGACCGAGCATCTCAAGAGCGAACCCCCGGTAGTAGTACCCATGAGTCTGATCAGGTTGGCGATCAATCAAGACGGTTCCAATCTCTTCGAGCAGGATGCCATCGCCAATACGCATCGCAACTACCGCTGCATTGATCAGGGGTTCGGAAAGGCGCTTGATTGTCTTGGCGTTTGATTCAAGCACCGTGTCGCCAAATTCCACTTTGACTTTCCAGCTGGAGTTCTCGGGTAGCGCTGGATCCACCCTGAACACCCGGTTAATGCTGAGCCGCTCCCCATAGACATACGCGCTCGGCACGCCAACAGCAGTCAGACTGAAATTCTCCGTGGTTGCAGCATCATCCGCACTCGTCTCAATAAATAATGGTGCGTCAAGCGCTATCCACCCCTTTAAGGTCTCAACGTCACTCTGGTTGCTGATTAGGGCCACTTCGAGAACCGAGGGGCCGGGAGGGAGGCCAGGGGAAATCCCAAGGTGCAGTCCTGCCTGTGCGGCAACGCCCCCCGGGAGGGCGAATGCCAGAATCATAATCAGGCAATGTTTCCGTCTCATGGTTAGCATCCCTCTGGATAAACGTCCCTGAGATCCTGGTTAAGACTCATGCTTTGATCAATAAGTGTGCCGATACATGTGGCGTCTCCCGCCATCGGCAACCAGTACTCGCCGCCGCCTTCTTCCTGCATCTTTCGGACTGGCCCAGCATTTATCCCTGAGCCTTTCAAGGTTTTGGCAAAAGACGTCTGTGGCGCACGGTCAAGGCCCCAAGGGAAGTCATAACACCCTCCATCGACGTGTTGGGCGCCTGGATGGTTATATCGCATCAGGTTATCGTCTGGTCCAGAGAACTCGCTTCCCCTTTTTGGGTCTGCCGTACCCGCACCGCACCAATCCGAATAACCCGGGTGATACAGGTTGACCCCGTGACCAAGTTCATGGGCTATGGTAGAGACGTCCATAGGAATGAGCGAGATCGGAAATTCCGAATCTGAAAACAATAAATCCAGATATTCAGACACTGTTATTTCACTACTAGGGACGAAAATCGGTATCGAATCCTCGTACCCCTTCAGTTCTCCTGATTTGTGCACGAATTCCTGTTCGTAACTATAGGAGTCCTGAAAATATCTTTCGGGGCGCACACACATCAGGCTATCGACGATCTGTATCTGCTCAGTAACGTTTGGACCGCCGAGCGCTGGGCCTTCAGCCCGCCCGCAAACATCGGCACCAAGGGCTCCATCAGGGACGACAACAATATGAAGACCCTTCTGACCTTTTAGGTTTCGCGTGATCGCCTGGTGTTCTCCACGATTGAAGTTAACAATACGTTCTTGGTCATATTCATCGGCTTCAATTCTGTGCACCGTGAGTTCGGATGCTGTTGTAAAAAGATCTATGCCAGCGTCAACAAGGAACTTCTTTACATCCGCATCGTTGTGGACGAACAGGTCCTTTTGCTTAGGATCGGTATCAGTCCACTCTCCTTTGATCTTGAAACCCCGGTACTCCTCATAGTTGGAAAACCCGTCACCTGGTTCACGACCTTCGGGAGTCTCATCACCGTCGGCGGCGGCATCGCCAGAGATACCCTTTTGCTCTTCCCAGAAATCAGCAATCTTGTTTTCATCCTCGTCATAGGGAATCGTGACGTAGCGCTCACCGGCCATGGAAACGCAGGGAAACCACCAGCCTCCAGTATTAACCTCGCATCTGAGCCTGCCCCAGGCGCCATAGTCATCCGCTTCGATTCGGATAGTGGCCTCTTTCAGCATACGCGTGGCTTCAAGTACCCAGCCATCGTCGGTTTCCTCAGGTGCCAAGAAGTTGTCGTCATCCTCTACAAAACGAAGGTCAAGCGTATCGTCTTCTTTGTCTCCGGCATTCATGGCCCAGCCTTTTTCACGGGTGACATCGAAAAGCGTGAAACGAAACTTACCTTCAACGCCTGGGGGGTCACTGACCGTCACTGTAAACTCAAGCGTATTATTTGCGTCACCATGTTTTGGTCGCCATCTATATGGTGTCTCGGCTAGTTTGGGCTCAACTTCGATTGCAGGCTGTACAAACCATTCCTGCGTTTCCTCTCGAAGCTTTGAGTCGCAACTTATTGAAACGGGAATCTTCTGGGTATAGACGCCGCTCATCTTCCCATCAATCAGCCGACGGGCCTGCTGATCGTGATAATCCGACTTGTAGTACTGAAAGGCTTCCCTTAATCGACTCACACTGATGGGCTGGCCGTCGTGGGCGGGCAACATCGGTATCGGCATAGAGCTTTGCAAAGACCAGGTGGGGCCGGCTACGGCATGCTGGCCCTCTGAGATGGACTGACTCTTCGTAAAAGGCTCACCGCACTGGACGCTTGTCCTGACACTGGTAAACGATGAATCGGTGGAGATGTCATCCCACTTAACCGAATAGGCACCATTGGGGAGAATGTCGCCAAGGGGGTCGTCTTCCACCATGCTTTGATAAATCCAACCTACTATCTTTTGATCGGACTCGCCATAGGCAGATCCAGTGAACTCGGTGATATCACGAGCGCAGCCGCAGGCGGTTCTGGTCCATCCGCTCTGGAATGAAGTCCAGCCTCCCTTCTTATCCCGCAGGGAGACGAGTTGCCCTACCAGGCGATCATCCTCCCCAATGATGTCAAAGCGGTATGCCTCGGCGAGATAAATGGTGTGATTGGCCTGGACAGCATGAAGCCCTTCGGCACCACCATAATTATGGTGGGTAATCGTTGCCTGACCTACCCAGACGGCTGAATGAGCTTGCTCATTGCTTCCTCGATCCGGAATCTTAGAAGTCTCTGGCGCCAACTCCTTCGTGCTGTCGGAGATATCTTCCGGCTCAACGCCGTTCTCGGCAGAAACCGGGCCGGGTTCCGGAGTGTTTTTCACTGCGTCAGAGCCTTTTGGCAATATGATATCCGGCTTGAGCTTTATGATTTCCGATGAAACAACTCTGGGTTCTTCCTCGTCTTCTTCTTGATCTTCTTCCACCTCGGCGCTTTCACTAGTAACTCTGGGTTCAGCCTTGATCCGAATCTTCTCCGAGTCGACAGTTGTCGCCGTTGATTCTGAATCAGGCGCCTCGGAAGCCTCTTGATGATCAGGCTCGGTTGATCCCAGTACTCCCTGAACCTTCTCTTGAATACTCTGATCGAGACTTTCAACGGCCTTTAGAAGATCTCCAAGGCCGCCAGCGCTTGCGTGGTTTGCCCATGCGAGAGCGTACAAGGTTACAAGCACCCCAAGACCGACGCGCAATGCAGCAACAGGAGAAGGAATTGTCACGCCAACCCCATCAACGGGTGCTGGAAAACCCTGCCTGTCATCCTGTCCTATTCCCCTCATTGAGATGAGCATCCAACTGCCCGCTGACGCTGCCGCCTACAGAGGGTGCGCAGACCGTCTGTTACATCTCGATCTCGACAAAGACGCCCGCGGGCAAGTCGAATGAATCCACAATGGTCAAGACTGGCCCTTTTCTAACTTCTTGAAAATCGACTCTATAAGTGCCGGCCGGCAAAGGTATCGGGCCCCAACTTTTCTTTAACTGAACCGACACCTCAACTTCACCAGCCTGGTTAAGGCGTGAAAACTCAACCATATATGGAGGCTCGGTACCATCTGCATAACTGAAGCCCACGCCGGTATTCACAGCGAACTGTGCGAGCTCGCCTTCCTTCACCATGACGGGTCCCAAAGGTGAATTTGTCGCTCCGTGCTTGGTCTGGCGATAAATCAGTTGATACTCTCCTGGCGGAACGATCTGCGGCTTGAATTCAAAATTGCTAGCCTTAAACACCATCTGGCCATCAGCATCCAATAACTGCCACCATCTTCGGCGAATCTCCGGCACCCAATCCGCTTTGACCAACTGTAATCCGGTCGCCACGGTAATTTCATTCAACTGATCCATCTGGACATCGACAGCGCCGAGGTTGACCGGGGTCGTTCGATGTTCGTTTTGATACCAGATCAGCTCATAGCGGCCGGTCGGTACCACCTGTGCCGGCAAGTCACGAAACCAGACGCCGGGCTTCCGGCCCGGCTCGTCATCTGCCGCCTTGAGGCCCCACCAATAAGGGGTCTCGACCCATTGCGGCATATTCAGACGCACGCCAGTTGTAACAGGAACTTCGACTATCTCGCCAGATTTAACCTTCACAATCTGCTCGGTGATGACCTGAGCTGCCCGGTGTTCATTCTGATGCCATACCAATTGATAGGTGCCTGCCGGCACCTTCTGGGGTGTAACACCCTGGCGCTTAAACTCGTAGAGAATTTCACCCGACTCGACATCGGATAAAGCCCACGATCTGGGCTCCTGCACCCAAGGTGCGGGAGTCAACTTCACCGTACCGGGACCCTTCGCTTTAATCTTGATGGAAGTTGAAGAAGACTCGACTTTTTGAACAACCGGCTCGGGTTCCGGAACCGGAGTGAGCTCTACCTGTTCAACCACGCTCTCTTTAACAACCGTGAGCGCATCAAGGAGATCTGCCGCGTTGCCGGCGGTGAAAAATTTGCCCTCACCCGCCGCGGAAATGCAGGAGAGCTTCTGCTCCTGTTCCTGGGTCAGTCCGAAGCCCACTACGTGCATCACAAAATTGATGCCCGAGGATTTTAGTTCTGAGGTCAGGGCGCAAGGATCGTTGCCGCAACTCTCAAGACCATCGCTGATTAAAACAATCGTAGACCGCCCCTCTTCGGTTTTGAGACGATCCACCGTCTGCCGGATCGAGTCGGTAATGGGGGTTTTTCCCATTGCGCTCAGCGTGCTGATGCGCTCTTGAACCCGATATTTGGTCATCGGATCAAGACTCTTCAGCGGCACGATTTGTTGGATATCCGAACAGTCAAACTTACGGCGATGCCCGTAAGCCGTTATGCCCGTGCGAATCTCAGCTGGCGTCTTTTCAATCAGACTGGAAAGCGTCTCCTTGGCAATAACAATCCGGGGTTTGCCCTCAACCCGCTCCCACATGGATCCAGAGGCATCGAGGATGAAGTAAAGGATGTTACCTTCAGCTCTTACAGTTGCGCCTGAAAAAAGTAGCCCGAGAAAGATGACAACAGAGATCAATCGAATTATGGCGTTCATATTGACTCCTAGGATGCCGAGGGAGTCATCTTACCGTATTCAATCGAGGCTTAACAAAGAGCGTGCGAAGTGGGGGTAACAAGCCCGCGATCCCGACAAATTGGGCCCGGGGAGAGCTTAGTTGGCGCCAGAACCAACCTGGCGAGATAATTCAGCGCTTGGAGTACTGCGGCGCTTTGCGCGCTTTGTGCAGGCCGACTTTCTTGCGCTCAACTTTTCTTGAATCACGAGTGACAAAGCCGGCTTTGCGCAGGGGTTCACGCAGCGTTTCATCGTAACTCATGAGCGCGCGGGTGATGCCATGGCGAATTGCACCCGCCTGGCCGGTTCCACCGCCTCCGGTGACACGGATGGTGATATCCAGCTTGTCATTAAGTTCCGCAGTATCAAGCGGCTGACGCACAACCATTCTTGCAGTCTCGCGGCCGAAGTATTCATCGAGCGAACGACGATTTACCGTGATGTTGCCCGAGCCGCGGGTAAGGTATACGCGCGCGACGGACGACTTACGTCGACCTGTCCCGTAATGAATTTCGCCTGACTGTGCCAATGTGTTGTCCTATTTCGCGTTAAGTTTTGCTTTGAGGTCTTGCCAATCCTGGGCAACGCTAGATTTCAAGGGCCTTAGGCTGTTGTGCCTGATGACAGTGATCAGGGCCGGCATACACTCTGAGCTTTGAAAACATCGCCCTGCCCAGCGGGTTCTTGGGCAGCATGCCTTTCACTGCGCTTTCGATCACTCTGGTTGGGTGTTTTTGAAGCTGCTCGCCCAAGGTGATCTCTTTAATGCCACCAGGATAACCGGAGTGGCGGTAGTAACGCTTGGCTTCTGCCTTGTTGCCAGTGACCCGAATCTTTTCCGCATTCACGATCACAATATGATCGCCCGTGTCGACGTGGGGGGTGTACTCGGCTTTGTGCTTCCCACGAAGCCTTGACGCAACCTCGCTGGCTAGCCGCCCCAACACCTTGTCGGTGGCATCCACAACGAACCAATCTCTTTGGACGGTTTCGGCCTTGGCACTGAACGTTTTCATCGAAATGCTGAATTTTTTCGCAAAAATGAGGCGCGGATACTACTAAATCAGAGCGCTTAAGGCAAGTTATGATCAAAATCATCGATAACACCCTGATTCTCTCAAAACCCCAGGGCAAGGAATGAATTAGGTGCTGATCGACCTCGCCCCTGCCAATCTCCCGACTTAATCCGGTGAGGCAGGATCTATCAATTCGATCCAGTGCCGGACAGGAGGACCGCTTCTGGATGCCAGGTGGGCAAGGCAGCCTATATTGGCCGTCGCAAGAAATTCGGGGTCACCCGGCCCCAGATCTGACAACTTGTTATCGAGCAGTTTGCTCGATAACTCAGGCTGAAGGACCGAGTAGGTTCCCGCGGCACCACAGCACAAATGTGTGTTCTGGACGGGGGTAAGAATAGCGCCGGTACTTTCCAGGATACTCTCGATTCTTCCTCGGATGCCCTGGCCATGCTGCAGGGTGCAGGGAGAATGGAATGCAACCCTCCTGCCGGAGCAGGATCCCAGTCCTCTCGCATCCTCGGGGCTGATGTACTCACATAAATCCACAGTCATGCTGCTAACCCGTGCCGCTTTCTCCGCATAAGCGGGATCATCTTTAAGCAATTGTCCGTATTCACGCACAGTCACACCGCAACCGCTTGCAGTCATCACGATCGCATCGACGCCCTTCTCAATCTGGGGCCACCAGGCATCAATATTTTGCCGCATTGAATTCAGCGCCCGATCACTATCAGCGAGATGCAACGGCAATGCACCGCAACACCCGGCTTTGTTGGCATTGATCACGTTGACATCAAGTTTTGCAAGCACCCGCTGCGCCGCTGCATTGATCTGGGGCGCCATCGATGGCTGCACGCAGCCCTCCAGCATCAGCACAGAACGATCGCCCTGACTTTCAGAACGCAGGCCCACCGGCCTCTTTTCAAGAACATGGCGTGCCAGGCTCTGTGGCAAAGCCGGGCGGATGATCTGGCCAAAACGAAACAGCACCCCAAACCAGGCGCTCAACAAAAATCTCACCAACAGCCATCGCTGCAACCGTTGAAAACGAGGGCGTTGAAACAGTGCCTCGACTTTGGGTCTCGCCAACTCAATCAAACGCCCATAGTTCACCCCAGAAGGACAAGTCGTCTCGCAGGATCGGCAGGTAAGGCATCGATCCAGGTGGAGTCTCGTGGTCTCGGAAGCCTCAGCGCTTTCAAGCAACTGCTTAACGAGATAGATGCGTCCGCGCGGACCGTCCAACTCGTCTCCCAATAGCTGATAGGTTGGGCAGGTCGCTGTGCAAAAACCGCAATGAACGCATTTGCCGAGTATCTCGCTTGCCTCATCGCCAAACGAGGTGCCTTTGAAATCTTCAGCCAGTTCAACGTACATCGTTAGTCTTCCGGAAAAAGCCGGCCAGGGTTCAGAATGCCAGAAGGATCAAATGCCGCTTTCAGTCCTCGGTTAAGTTTCAGAACGGCGTCCTGCGGAACATCAGAGCGCACGCCCTGATCACGACCGCTAAAACCCGTTACGTAACCCCGGTAAGGCCTGACCAGTTCACTGAGCGCTTCGAATCCGGTATCGGACTTCACCCAGTGCTGCGCGCCTCCCCAGTCGATCAGCGTTTTACCCGGAAAATGTATTACGTCGTTTTGAGGTTTTAGACTGATCCGCCAAAGCGGTAAATCGTGAGAGAAGAAATCGAGGCGATGTTCTTTTAACTGTGACCAGAAGACATCTCCTTCTGCCTCCCGGTCGCCGCCTAGAGCACCTGCCGCAGTGCTCACTGCCGCCTCGCTTCCCGACAGGCGTACCCACAAGACTCCGTCCAGGTAGGCGGCCGCAGAAACCGGCAGGGAACGACCCAAAAAACTCGTCATTAACTCAGATGCGGACTCTCCCGGCATCTCGAAGGTCCGTGTTTGAGAGCATGCCGGGCGCGGCAGCACTTTCAGCGAAATCTCAGTGAGAATGCCAAGAGTCCCCATTGCTCCCACCATCAGGCGGGAGACATCATAGCCCGCGACATTCTTCATCACCTCGCCGCCAAAGCGAAGGGACTCCCCCTTGCCGTTGATGCAGCGAACCCCCAATACAAAGTCACGGGCGGCTCCACGATAAGGGCGGCATGGTCCGGACAGTCCGCATGCGATGGTACCGCCTATCGTGGCGCCCTCTCCAAACGCCGGCGGCTCAAAAGGAAGCATCTGCCCTGATTGGGCAAGAGTGCTCTCAAGCTCAGTGAGGCGGGTTCCCGCACGGACAGTCACAACCAGTTCAGTGGGCTCATAGTGGACTACTCCTTGGACAGCGCGGACAGAACACGGGGCGCCGCGCGACAATCGGCCGAGAAAACTCTTGGTGTTGCCGCCCGTGATAGCCAGACCTTCGCCATCCTGAGCTGCCTTTCTCACACGCTCCTGAAGTGCTGCGACAGCGCTGTCGGTGTCTTCAGACATTTCAGAACCTCGGTAGCTCCGAATGCGGCAGCTCACCGTGATGGACATGCATTGCATTGAACTCGGCACACCGTGAAAGAGTCGGGACGGCCTTGCCCGGGTTCAGCAAACCTTCGGGGTCAAAGACAGCCTTCAAGGCATGAAACTGTTCGAGTTCGGCCGTGCCGAACTGCACACACATCTGATCGATTTTCTCGAGTCCAACGCCATGCTCGCCCGTGATCGTGCCACCGACCCGAACGCACAACTGCAGAATCTCGGCGCCCAGTGCCTCGGTGCGCTCAAACTCGCCGGGTTTTCCCGAGTCATACAAGATGAGCGGGTGCAGGTTGCCATCCCCCGCATGAAAAACGTTCGCCACCCGCAACCCGGCACGGGCGGCGAGCTCGGAGATACCTAAAAGCACTTCGCCCAATGCCCGGCGGGGGATCGTCCCGTCGATACAGTAATAATCCGGAGAGATACGTCCGACTGCAGGAAACGCATTTTTTCGCCCAGACCAAAAGCGCTGGCGCTCGCTCTCGTCACGAGCTATGTCGACTGAACGGGCTCCGCACTCAAAGAGAAGCGACGACACAGACTCGATCTCTGTCTGCACTTCAGCGTCTGTTCCGTCCAGTTCACAAAGCAGAATTGCGGCCGCGTCGCGGGGATATCCTGCCTGCACAAAGTCTTCCGCCGCGATAATGGCCGGGGTATCCATCATCTCAAGCCCTGCGGGAATGATGCCCGCTGCAATGATGGCAGCCACCGCTGAGGCAGCTTGCTCAACATCCCCAAAAGCCGCCATCAGCGCCCTGGCGGTCGGTGGGACCGGCAACAGCCGCACGGTAATTTCCGTCACCACGCCCAGCATCCCTTCAGAACCAATAAAGGCAGCCATGAGATCATATCCAGGCTGATCCGGCGCCTCGGAGCCGATCTCAATCACCTCTCCTCCCATCAGGACTACTTCAGCCGCCAGAACGTT
>MDTD01049187.1_pt1 | contig 16905 bp, 16 predicted proteins | sample 811221 | NCBI WGS metagenome assembly MDTD01 (sample SAMN05326646, study PRJNA326480) | marine metagenome | isolation source: seawater | place: Pacific Ocean: South West | collected 2011 | reverse complement strand
GAGATACCAATAGGATTGAGAACTGAATCATAGAAGCCCCTAATACGATATCTGAGCTTGACTCCATATACCCAACAATACCTGCGGAGGAGGAAACATCGGCCATCATGCTTTCTAGTGTGTTGTTCCCAACTGTTATCCATTTTACCAAGGCAAAAGAAGTAAATGAAAATACGAATGTCATGCTAGCAGCAGCCACAACCGAGGGCATAAGCAGAGGCAGCCAAAGATTCTTGATCCTGGATAGCCTAGTCCTACCATTTGGTAATAACCTCAACTGCTCTTCCAATACCGGGTCCATAGACGATAACAGGGGCTCGCAGAATCGTATGAACAACGCCATGTTGAACCAGGCGTGAGAAAGCACAAGAGTCCACCACCAAGTTGATTCATTTGTCCTGATATTTATTCCATGGGCCCCTACAATGGATAGAATTCCCATCGCAGCAATGATTGACGGAATTACAAATGGTAGTGTCAAAATCGATCTATACAAGGCCTCTCGTCTCCATTTGTATCTGCCTAGGGCCCAAGCAATTGGAAGGCCGATAACAATGGTGGCGATGGTTGAAGCAATGGCTTGTACGATAGTAAAGTTGGTGACACCTGCAGAGATAAAATTTTGAGAGAGGGAATTTACCCACAATTCAGGATTGAATCCCGCTACAGTGACGAGTCTGTGAATGGCCAATGTGATTGGCACTAGTATAATTGCTGAGTAAGTAACAATACTACAGGTTCCGATGAATCTTCTCAACTTATTCACCCGAGGTAACTGCGGAATTCCACTCCTGCAGCCATGTTTCCATATTTTCTCGAATCGCATCATTAGACACTGAAGAGGGTTCTCCGGGAATTAGAGAGTGGTGTCTGTAACCGTTATCTGTAGGTAAATCTTCATCCGCCAAAACTGAGTACATTAGGTTCTCAATGGGCATCTTTGAGTTAACTTCTGGTGAGATTAGGTATTGTATGAATTGATGTGCGTAATCTGAATTTCCACCGCGGACGGCAGCAGCATATTCTACCTGGAAGAAGGACGTCTTCGGTAAATCCAGGGCGGAGGACTTGGTCGAATTCTCCCCATAAAATGCTTCAACTCCGGGTGAATGACAGTACGATACAGTCATGTGAGCATCCCCCACATGTCCCTCATTCCAAACACCGTACCCCCCGCTGTAGTGGGTCTCATACGCTTCAGTCCAACCAGAGGTGATGATTGCATCATTTTCGGCCATTGCTGACCACCAATCTTTGAATTCGGTCATATTTTGGCTCCAATCGAAGTAGTCCAGTGTAGCTAGCATGAAAGCTCGTCCCGGGCTGCTTGATACTGGTGATGGAAATGCCACTTTTCCATTCCATTCCGGCTCAGTTAGATCCCACAAACTCGTTGGCAAACTTAGATTCTCGCCGTCCACTACACTTGTATCGTAATTTAGGCAGATGTAACCCATGTCGAAAGGAGTTGCCAAGGGCCCATCATATGGGTCTAGTGGACTCATGCCGCTATTTGATTGGGAGTCTTGCATCATTGTTTTATCGGCGCTTATTTCAGTCAGTAAATCAAATTCTATGGCAGTTGGGAGGTAAGTGTTGTCTAGACCTATGGCTAGATCTACGTTGGAATTCCCTTTATTTTGGATGAGATAATCTAGTACAGACCCTGCATCATCTAATTTCAGCATTCTTACAGCCAGCCCAGAGTCATTCTCGAATGTGCTTATCATCTCGTCAGTAAGAGCGTAAACATCGTAAGTGACTATGACTATTTCGCCGTCATCCAAGCTTTCATTTGGATCGCTATCATCTGCACTTAGGCACCCGGAAAATGGAGTCAAAGTGATTATTAATGCTAGGCTAAGTATTTTCAAACTGAGTTTTAATTTCGTTTTGGTTTTATTCTGGTTCATGATTCTCCCTCCGCTGGCATTACCCAGATCAGGTCAATGGGTCGTCGCTCAGAAAGCGACCTCTCAGCACTAAGCTCCCCTATACCGTGTGGGGCATACCTTGATTTTCAATCTTAGTTTTATGTTGCCATAATTATGAGTGTTCTTGTTGGATTATTTTTGCCTGATTTTTATTAGGACCACTCGTCTGGATCGTCCTTCTTGGCCTTCTTCCATTCCCTATAGCATGGCTTGCAAACAGACAGCCTTCTTCCGTCGGATGCGAGTCCATCCTCCCCCCACACATCTGCTGCTCTATCAAATGCCAGTCTTCGACCACCCATCGACTTGTCGGCCCAATTCTTGCAGCCCTTTACGTCACAGGGGGTCACACCCTTATTGTCGTCGCCTGAGTCTTCTTTGGCCGGTCTTGCAGCATCGGCTGCATGTTTCAGTTTCTTGGCCCGCGACTTGAATCCCATATTGCCGCCTCGGGGTTACATGATTAGAAATTTCCCAAATCAAACGGATGATCGAACATGCCGCTCGGCCTCGAGAGTGTTGATCTTCTATCTGGGCCGATCCCCACACATTGAACCTCGATACCGGATAATTCTTCTATCCGTTTGACGATTGATGCTGCAGCCTCAGGAAGAGCCCCCAACCAAGATTTATCCTCATGAGCTTTCTGTGCCAATGCAAGCCAGTCATCTTCGCTTATTACCTCAAATCCCGGATGTGTCTCGTAAACTGGTGTGCAACGTGCTACATCCTCGGCTCGGGCTGGTAACATGGTGATGGGGCGCCCGTCCAGTTTGTAACCAATGCAAATCTTGATTTCTTCTAATCCGGCTAGAACGTCGAGTTTAGTGAGGACGAGCCCCGAGAATCCATTCACCCTGTTTGCTTCCATCAGGGCAGGCATGTCCAGCCACCCTGTCCTTCTCGGCCTGCCAGTAGTTGTGCCGAATTCATGACCGACTTTTGCGAGATGTTGCCCAGATAGGTCTTCAGGGGGTATCTCTGTTGGAAATGGCCCGTTTCCAACACGGGTTGTGTATGCCTTGGTTACCCCGAGGCACTGGCCTATGTGTCCGGGGTGTATGCCTGCCCCATGTGAAGCATTTGCCCTGGATGTGACGGAGGATGTTACGAAAGGATATGTGCCCTGGTCGATGTCAAGCATCGCCCCTTGTGCTCCCTCGAGGAGTACTTGCTCGCCATTTCTGAGTGCTATGTCCAACATATGTCCTGTTGGCGCGATAGCGGTTCGGTATCTGTCTAATATCCATCTCAAATCATTCTCAAGGTCTTGCTCAGATATCGTTTGATCGATGCCAATCGCAGCAAGTTGCGAGGACATTCTGGAAGCGGATGTGCTAAGCATTTGGCTATTTTCGAGTATTGCTTCCAAGTCTGCGAAGCGGATGCCTACCCGCTCTATCCGGTCTCTGTAAGCAGGACCTATGCCTCTTCCAGTCGTTCCCACGACTTTGTCTGCAGAGTCATACAGCCTGTGGAACGGGAGAATGATCGAGGCGCGCTCGGATATGAATAGCCTGGATCCCTCTGGTTCCTCTCCGGTGAGGGCCTTCCATGAATCGAGTTCCTTCTCCAAAACCCATGGATCGATTACCATCCCGTCCCCCAGAACAAGATTACAATGAGGAGTAGGGAGGCCGGATGGTATCTGATGTAACTTCAGGGTCGTATCCCCTATGACAATGGTGTGGCCTGCGTTATTGCCTCCCTGAAAACGGACTGTCCACCCGTATCTGGGGGCTAATTGATCGATTGCCTTGCCCTTTCCTTCATCGCCCCACTGGGCTCCAAGAATAACTGTTGCTGGCACCGTACCACTCACCTTTGACGAGGGTGTATGAACTCATTGGTCGGGGTATTAACGGCATTCAACCTCATCGGCTCTTTTGGGAATGGATTATGAAGGGGGGTTGGGTGGCTCGCCTCCATGGCACAGCGATTCCCCGAGGCAGAGAAGCGGCTTCTAAGGAAGTTGGTCTGCATGCGTTGCTCGGCCACACACCAAGGATACCGCGTCAAGGTGTGTAGGAAGTGCGGGTATACCGGCCTGCGGCAGAAGGCTGTAGAAAGAAGGGCGAGCTGAGTTGCTCCTAGCCCATGCAATGACTGGATTCGCACTATCCCTCTCACTTATTTTGGCCATAGGTGCGCAGAATGCATTCGTGCTAAGACAAGGTCTTTCCGGCAAGCACGTCCTACTTGTGTGTTCAATCTGTTCGATTTCCGATGCTATACTAATCATACTCGGTGTCTTCGTCGTGGGCGAGTTGGTTTCACAGAGTGGCAACACGAGCATTCTCGAGATTGCGGCGGTGACTTTCTTGGTAGCATATGCATTGACTCGATTCCGATCTGCTTTTGCGGGTTCTAACGGCTTGGACATGAAATCCCCAGATCATTCGGAATCCACATTCAAGATTTTTGCCCTCACAATGGGATTCACTTGGCTTAATCCTCACGTGTACCTGGATACTCTGCTGCTAATCGGCGGGGGCGCAGCTGGATTGGAAGCCGAGCAGCGTGTAGCGTTTGCAGTCGGGGCTGCGCTTGCATCATTCGTATTCTTCTTCTCATTGGGATTCGGGGCCCGTTCGATTTCACATAGGGTATCGGACCCCAGAACTTGGCGATGGATCGATACCGGAGTCGGGATCACCATGCTATTGGTGGCAACGAGCATATGGCTCGGATGACTACCCGCGACGAACTTCGTTCAGTAGTGTCTCAAGAGTTGTCTGAATTTGGAGGCACAGTGGCCCGTAGTGTATAGGCAAGTTGGCATCATTGAATATTTCATCCAGCATAGAGGCAGTCATACCAAGACGCACGTCCATGTCCTTCAATTCGTTGAGCAGCCACTTATCCACGGCATCTTTGACTGAGTTTCGTATGTTCCTCGGAACTTGTGTATCTTCGAGCTGTCCGAGTACTGTGGCTATTTGCTGAATCTTAGTCTCGATGTCCGTCATAAGGCTCACCACGCAGCCGTCCCACCAAGGGACTTGGCTTAATCTCATCCCCTGATTCCATCTGAATTCCAACTAGCCCATGGCATGTTTGTATTTGCCCGCGCGACGCATGAGCCATCGCCGGACATTCCGATCAAACCGATCTCCGTGGATTCGTCAAAACGTGTTTTGATCGCCTTCTCGAAAGCATGCTCCATGGACATGCCATCTCGTGAAATCCACCCGTGGACCCTATGGGAGAGCATCTCCCGAGTTATCGCTTCGCCTATCCCTGTTGCAGCGACAGCGACATCAGACTCGGCCCAGAAACCGCAGCCAGGAAGGGGGACATCTCCGATACGCCCCGGAGGCATTTCACTACAGCCTCCTGTGCTGGTTGCTGTAGCCATGACTCCTTCGGAATCCATGGCTATTACACCCACAGTGTCGCCTGAAGTGGTCTTTCCAGGTGGTCTCGGGGTTACGGCTGATCTCGGTATACCTCTCTGATCGGCCCACTCCCTAGCGCCGATTCCCCCTAGGCCATTTATCTCCTCATCAAGAAGAGCTTCTGCCACCCTTATTGGATTCGGAGTCTCTGGCATGGAGGCTACGAAGCCCAATCGGCCATCGCTGACATGAATGGACGCGTCGACCAACACCGACCCGTCCAGCCTGGTCACGCTTCCTGTTCCTGCGTTGAATGCGGGATCATTTTCCAGGATGACGCATGCTTCAACTGCAGCGTCGACGGCGCAGGCATCTGATTCGAGAAGTGATGAGCCCTGTTGAATCGCCTTCTCCACATTCGATTTCTTCCGAGGGTCCGCACCAGCGCCTCCGTGGGCGATTATGGCCAATTTAGCCATCGCTAGCCGCCTCCGAATCTGTACTGGAGTTCTTGATTCCAAGTTGAATCAGAACCGACATGATGGCAATTAGTCCTGCTACCCTGAAAACTGTATGGTATGTCCACAGACCTGTTCCATCGACTGTCTCAGCCCAGATAAATGCTGCAAAAACAGGACCGACGATTCGAGATAATGCGCCGAATCCTTCCTGAGCCCCCATCGCCCTCCCAAGTTCAATCCCGTGTATTTCAGCCGCCGAGGCGAGCAGGGTTGACTGGGTTGGCCCGAATAGCCCGTGGCCCGCGGAGATCAATACGATGACAAAGACGCCGACGGCTTGTGTTTCCGTTGTGATATATGGGATCCAACCCAAACCAATTGCAGCCATTATGATGCCCGCCACCATCAGGGCACGGGAGTCGTACCTCTTTGAAAGGGGCCTTATCAGCCAACCTTGTACGATGACACCGATCAAGCCCACAACTGCGAAGATGTAGCCGTTCCTCATCTCATCGAATCCGAGGCCTCCGTTATCTACTGGCATCGCAGTGAACAGAATCAGAGTAGCATGCATCATCGTTATTGCCAATAGGAAAGAGGCGTTGACCAAAATCAGACGTCCCACAGCAGGTGAAAGATCTCTGACGCCGATCAGATTTGAAAGGACTCTTCGTAACCCGTCTGACTCGGTCTGGACTTTTCTTTCCGATTCCGGGAGGCTCTCGGGAAGCATACGACTAGCCAATATCAGTGAGGCGAAAGAAAGAGTTCCTGCGAATAGGCAAGGCAGGAAGTATGGGTGGGCGACCCACCAATCAGTTGCAAATGGTCCGCCGAATACCTCTGCTGGATCTGTTAGCACTCCGCCCAGGAATGGGCCGATCATGAATCCGAGTCCGAAGGCGGCTCCGATCATGCCCATTCGGCCTGGAAGCTGTTCTCTGTCGCTGATGTCTCCGACGTATGCCTTAGTCACAGCTATATTCCCGTTTCCAGCGCCTGCCAGAAAGCGAGCGATCAATGCCATCCATAATGTCGAGGCCAGGCCGAAGGCGATTAGAAAAACTGTGTTAGAGGCTAGGCCGAACATCAGTACAGGACGTCTTCCGAATCTGTCAGAAAGCGACCCGAGGAGCGGAGTGAACAGGAATTGTCCGAGTGTGTAGGAAGCAAGCACGATGCCGACCCACCGGTCACGGGCGCCTATGTCGGAGAACCCGTCGCCTGTCGCCAGGTCTTGTACAAAGTAAGTCAGAAAGGGTATCACGAGGGTGAATCCGATCATATCGATCAGGACCACTAGGAAGAGCACCGTAAGAGGTGCTGCGCCACTCGGCCTTACCATCAACGACAAGAAGGGTAGATGGGTCTTCAACTTGAGTGTGCTTTACTCTCAAGCGGGTGTTGAATCGGATACTGAAGAGAACGTGTCGATAACCTTGGCTAGTCTCTCAACGAGGCTGATCTTTTCTTGCTCGCCGACGAGGGCGTGTTTTAGAACTTCATCTAGGCTGTCAACGGATACGATCTCGACCATTGACTCATATTTCTCATCGATCAGAACGTCCTGAAGATTCGTCTTCGGTATTATGACCCTCTGGATCCCGGATTTGGCAGCAGCCTCTATTTTCGCAGAAACGCCACCTATTGGGAGGACTTCGCCACGAACCGATAGCGATCCGGTCATTGCAAGATTCTGATCGATCGGAACTCCTTCGAATGCCGATATTATGGCTGTAGCCATGGTAATTGATGCCGAATCGCCATCGACGTTGTGGGTACCGGGGAACTGCACGTGAAGATCATAATCCTTGATGTCCTTACCTGTCAGCTTCTTGACCACTGCGCTGATATTCGTAACTGACTCCTTAGCGAGGTCAGAGAGGCCACCTGTAGCAATAACCTGTCCACTTCTTCCCTGAGATGGCGTGACCATCGCTTCAACAGGGAGGACGACTCCGGAGAAGTCCGACAGCCCGGAATCCGCACCGAGAACTGCTAGGCCGTTTACCCTGCCGATCCTGTTGCCCCGATTGACTAGCATCGCATATTCGGATTGGCGCTCCAGGTATCTGTCTGCGATTTGCTGCTCGAGAGGCTTCGCAATTGCACGGGCCCTGGTGACGTGTACCGTGGTTGTGAGTGGGCTGCCGTCCTCAGATGCAAGATCTCCTGCTATCCTGATTAATCCCCCGAGTTCACGCAGCCTGAGGGAGAGCTTGCCCCTCCTGCCGCTTCTGCGTTGTGCTTCTTTGAGAATCATCCCGATGGCCGCGCGGTCGAAGTGGGGGATTGTTCTCCCTGAGTCCCTCTTTGCCTCGTTGCGAACTTCTTGAGCCACGAAGCGTACCAGTTTTCGTCGGTTCCTCTCTGTGTCTTTCATGTCGGTGTTGACGTATACCTCGTACCCGTATCCTCTAATTCGGCTTCTGAGTGCAGGGTGCATTTGTTGGATGCTGTCAAGATTGCCGGCGGCGACAAGTATGAAGTCACTAGGCACGGGTTCTGATTTTGTCAGCGCTCCTGAAGATCTCTCCGAGCGGCCGCTGATTGAGAGCGCCTTCTCTTGCATGGCCACAAGGAGTGCCTGTTGTTCTTCCATCCGAAGCATGCGTATCTCATCTATGTACAGAACTCCCTTGTTGGCTCTGTGTACAGCCCCGGGTTCGACACGTTCGTGAGCGGGTGTGGCCAAATCAGCACCGGACTGGAAGGGGTCATGCCTCACATCACCTAGAAGTGCGCCGGACAATGTTCCTGTTGCATCTATGAAGGGGGCCTCTTCACTACGTTCATGCTTGATCAGTAGCTTCGGAATGTTGGATTCGTCACCGGCGGTCAACCTCGTCCTAAGGAAAAAGTATCCGAAAATCAAGAGGAAGGACCCGAATATGAATGTCAGCATATCTCCCGTTTGTATAGTTGCAAGTAGCAGTGCTGCACCCACCACGAGTGCGATCAAGAGCAGCATCTGATTCGTTTTCTTCCTCTGTGCGCGAATTGCTGCCTTCCGTTCTGAGATTATTTTGTGCCCTCTTCCAGCCGGTACGGTCCTTACCTTCGGTTCATTCTCGTCTTCCACGTTGCGATAGACGAGGACGTCCTCGAGTTGTTCGAGCGGCAGGAACTCGGTCATCGATCGGGCTAGCATTGACTTACCCGTTCCCGGCTCCCCGACCATGATGACGTGGCGTCTCTGTTCTGCGGCCTTCCTTATCACGATGGAGGCAGCGTCCTGACCGATTACCTGGTCGACCAACCTCTCGGGGATCGGCACATCGACTGTGGACTCTATCGGGAGGTCGAGTACCCAGTCTTCCACAGGAGTGGTGCAAACGGGGTCTTTGTCCTCGGAAACGCCGAATGCTGAGCCTGCTTCCCAGTCTTCTAGTGGGTCTTGAACGGGGTCTTCGCCATCCATGCTGTGCCGCCTCCTCTATTCTCCCTCTGACCGGTCCTTCTTGAAGGTGCGTTACCACCCAATTCAACGTTCTCCACGCAGGTATTCTAACCCGTAGTACTGCCATTGCTCCATAGTCCATCCCTCTGGCAGTCCCTCGGGCGGCAATGGGAGGGGTGCATAGACCGGCACGGATGCAGAAGCTTGAGGCTCGCTTCGACGGCCGATGATGATGGCGGCCGTCATCCCGATCACAATTAGGATGCCGACGATACCCGCGACCATCGGCAACAAGGATGATGGCGATTCGTTACTTGACTTTTCTTCGCCGGTTGGCTCTTGAATATCTTCAGATGGTTCTACTGCGTATGTCTTGAGCATCTCGGATTTTCTATCAAAACCCGATGAGTCGACGGCCTTTACTGACAGGCCGATGTAATCGCCAACTCTCAGCCCTACACCTTCATTGGCTTGGACTGTGAACGGGCTGAATCCGAAGGCTGTCCCCATGTCTGTGCATACCCCTGTCAAGCTGTTACATACTTGCCATCTTATCTCAACATCAGTGAGGCCGTGGTTCGTCAACTCGGTAACTGTGGTCACGGGATTCGTGGAGTAGTCCATCGTGTCGAAAGATGCGCTGATGTCTCCCTGGGCTCCTATCGTGCCCCACAACAAGGGCAGTGAGTCTACGACCTCTATCTCGATTGTGTGGGTTGTAGAGTCGCCGATGGGATCGATCGCGGTGATTGTGACTAGTTCAGTCCCGGGCTCGTCCCATTTCATCGTAATCAGGCCTGTATCGAAATCATATGTTGCAGAACCGGCATCGTACGTATCGACGTCGATCCACAACTCGCTGAATTCATGGTCTACATCCGAGACATGCGCAGGTACTGAGATTGTCGTGGTACTTCCGACCTTGGAAACCATATGCTCAATCCCATCGGTATCTATCCTCGGGGCATCATTGATGTTGTTTATGAAAAAAGTGACGGTGGTCTCGGTTTTTTGATCACCATCTGATGCGCTTACCGTCACTGTGGCTATCCCTACGAAATCCTCGTCCACCGCACTGACGGAGAGGGTATGGCCGACAATAATCGCATCGAAGAATTCCTGTGGTTCGACACTCTCCAGATTGAGATTAAGCAGAGACGGATTGGAAGGTGCGCCTTCGTCATTGGTATCTGAAAGGAATGGAGTGAGGATCAAGCTTGCAGATTCGCCTTCATCGAATGATTGTGGTGATATGGATGACCATCTTGGCGCCCCGTTCTCGATTACATTGAACAGAAGTGTGCCAGTATTGGAGTCCTCACCATCGCTTATGGTGATGAACAGGCCCTGTGGAATTGGCGAACCGGTGGAGTCGTATATTATCCGGTCGAATTCCACGGTTATTGTTCCATCATCAGGATTCCAACTTCTGAACTGTGGTGCGTTACTATCGATTTCCAAGTGTTCGATGGAAGTTTCGGCATCCCACACCAGCCCTTCTAGCGAGATAGTCTCCTGAGTCTCCACCTTCACAGCAGGAATGCCGGCATGAATGGGGTCCATCGGGGATATCACCTGCGGGATAGCGTTTCTAAGTACGAAAGCAGAATCGGTGGTTAGCCACTCGCTTGATTGGCCTCGTGCGTCGGTCCATTTGACTCTCGTATCGTAATCTCCCGTTGGGGCGTCAAGGGGGGTGAGCAGGGAATGGATCAGTTTCAGATTGCCTCCGGCGCCCATCTGGCCAACCCAATCTGTCCAATCGGACGACCAATCATTTTGCCCAGAACGGCTGTACTCAAGCTCAGCGGTCATCGTGGTGATGTCATCCACCTCATCATTTGCGATTGCCGACAATTCAAAGTCCAGAGAAGCGCCTCGGTATATTTCAGAGCCAGCAACTGTCGTCGGCCTAGTTGCTATGGGTGGCATATCATATGGGACGAATATCTCGTTCATGTCATTGAAATCGACCCTGTCCGAATCGCTGCCTTCGAGCGCAGCCCTGAGAGAAGCTGCTCCGGATGCTACCGAAGATAGTACTGATGAGTCGAATGTAGACTGGTATGTGATGGTTTGACCCGGATACATGGATGGCAAGTCATGGCGCTCTATCTCTATATGATCGAGTCCATCCATGTATGAGATTACCAGTTCGACCCCATCCGGGTGGTCTTCAGCGCCATTGTTCTCAACAGTTGCAGACAGGGACACTGAATCTCCGGGTATGAGCCCGGGATGGCCCCCGTTGATTTCTGCTTCGAAGTTCGATACGCCTAAATCGACGAGTGGCCCCATATCTGGGTCGATTGCGGCGTATATCTGGTTGTATGTCGTGTGGGGGCCGTCCATCAAAGCGAAGACTGGCCAGAAATTTTCCCATTGGGAATATCCGGACGATGACCTGACGAGATTGACGGATTTGACCCACGTGTGCTCGACCGCGACATTCCTGTCAAGAGTGAGTTGCTGGAAACCCGAATTCGTGCTATCGAGAAGCCAAGACCTCCAGTTGTGATGTGGTTTGACGCCATTGTCGTATGAGTCAGCTCCGATCTTCTCCGTTACCGCAGCGTAAACATAGACATTGACAGATGATTGTGCGCCCACATACTTTGATTCAAGGGTTATAGTGACGTCATTGGTCGTAGAATCGAAAGACATTGTCAGTTTCAACTGGAAGTCATTTGAAGACGAGTCCATGCATCCTCCAGCTGAATATTCTGGGTCGTAGAAGTTTGTTCCACCTGCTCCGACCTTGTAGCAGGCACCAGACTGCCGATCTGCGAATGAGAAGGTGGGAATTCCGGATGAAGAGGCCGTAACATGGCTCATACGATTGATTGGACCATCACTTGGCCAGCCACCGGATGCTGATTCGAAGAAGGAAATATAGGTGAAGTCCTCTGGATTAGAAGTCTTCAGATTATCCAGTGACGGCGATGCACTGCTCATGCAAGGACCGCACCAATGTGCGCCGACATATTCTCCAAAAACAGTATGCCCAGGGCTTGTTGCCTCCATAATCGGTGTTGGTCTGGTGAGCTCATCGGGGGTCTCTTCATCTGCCCAATGACTCGGATTGAACAGTGAAATTAGCAGAATAAATATCAATGCGCCCGACGTAGCAAGCGGCCTGTTTTCCAACTGCATTCCGATTCGGGGATGCGTATTGAGTTATGAATGAAACCTGCCTTAGTGTATTTCACAGTTCTAACTTGAGACCGGAAGTGCTTGAACACATAACAGCGCCCGCAGCACAATGAGTGGCGAGTGGCTAGCGCTGGTGGAATCAGACGGTAGGGCCTATTTGCTTCAAAGGGGAGCCGGGGAAGTTCGCGTAAGGGGGCTAGGTCGATTCAATGTGGATGATGCACTTGGGGACGTTGTGCCCGGCGACTCTCTCGTGATTGGCCAGAAGACTCTCAGAGTTGTCAATCCGGGCCTCCCCGAAGCTAGAAGGGCCATGAAACGCAGGGCGCAAGTCATTCTTGCGAAAGATGCGGGCTATCTGATATCCAGAATGGGCATCGGCGTGGGCTCAAAAGTTCTTGAAGGCGGCCATGGATCTGCTGGACTTGCAATGCATTTAGCATCGGTGATTGGCGGTTCTGGGAAGTTAATATCTGTCGAAAACAGACCTGAGCATGCCTCAGTTGGGCGTGAGAACATGGAAACACTGAGAGAGATTCTTCCGGAGTTCCCTGAATGGCATCTTCTTGAATCGGACCTCACATCCTGTACAGAAGAAGTTTCGGCTCTCACGGAACATCTTGATGCCGTCATATTGGATCTTGCAGAACCTTGGAACGTGGTTGGTGACATTTCGAAGTTACTACGACCAGGGGGGCGGCTGGGGTGCTACTGTCCGACTAGCATACAATTGGAGAAATCGTGGGAGGCCTGCGAATCGGCTGGCCTACACATCGAATGGGCAGGGGAAGTGATAGAGCGTCGTTGGTCCAAAGCAAGTCGCGGAGGGGTTCGTCCCGGCAACCAGCCTGTAGGCCATACAGCGTTTCTCCTAATTGCTGCTGAGCAGCTCGTCGCTGAAGAGTGATTCACCCGAATAGTCTCGCTTGTACAATCATTTGGCATCTCGGCCCGATACCATTCAAAACCCAGCCCCGACACGACAGGGGCATGAGAGACAGCAGCGACTGGTTGCCCACAGCATATCGTTCCCACACCATAGGGCAGGTTGTGACTGATGGCGGCGATATGGTAGGTACTCAAGTTACGCTTGCAGGTTATGCTGAATCTGTACGAGGACGCGGGGGAGTTTGCTTCGTGATGCTAAGAGATGGAACTGGTAGGATCCAAGCTTTCCTGAAGAGAGATGCTATGGACGAGTCGGTATTCGAATCGATTCAATCTTCAAGCCGAGAGTCCACGATATCAGTTACGGGAATTGTGGCTCAGAAAAGGCCCCCCAAGACTCCCGAGGGCGTCCCGGCGCCTCCTCCTGAATACGAGGTAAGCGTGTCGTCCGCAGAAATCCTGGCTCTTGCGGAAGCGCCTCTCCCTGTGGGGGTTGTTGATGACGTCAACGTGGGCCTTGACGTCAGACTAGACAATCGCCACCTCGATGTCAGGAGGGCTCATGTCAATGCGATGTTCCAGCTTCGTTCGAAGGTACTCCAATACGGAAGAGAACATCTGATCGAAGAGGGCTTCAGTGAAATGAACAGCCCGAAGATAATCGCCAGCGCGAGCGAGGGGGGGACGAATCTATTCCCCATGATGTACTTCGATACACCTGCATACCTCTCCCAGTCTCCTCAACTGTACAAACAACTAGCGGTTCTCGGGGGGCTTGAGCGGGTCTTTGAGATAGGGCCTGCTTTCCGTGCTGAGAAACATGATACATATCGCCATCTAAATGAGTTTGTCTCCTTTGACATAGAGGCAGCATGGTGTGATGACGAGGACGTCATGGGTGTACTGGAGCGTATGATTCATTCGATATGGAGCAGGATCTCGGCTGATGACCAGGATCTTGTAGACATCATCAATACCTACAGACACACCCAGGGGCTGGAATCGGTTATCGTAGAGGTCCCTGAACTGCCATTCCCCAGAATACCTTACGACGATGCCATAAAAATCGTGAAAGAGGGCGGGGGGGATATTGAATGGGGCGACGATATAGAGAGCCACCATTGTGACCTCATTGCTTCCAAGTACCCTGGCTTCCACTTTATTCCCCGATGGCCTATGTCGATGAAACCGTTTTACATCCACCACAAGGAGGGCGAGATGGGGTCCACAGGCGGTCAACTAAGTCGTGGTTTTGATTTGAACTATGGCCGGGATGAGATGACTAGCGGTGGCCAGCGAGAGCATCGTGTGGAGGTTCTTGAGCAGAATCTTAGAGACATGGATCTTGATCCCGACGACTTCTCGTTCTACACCGATGGTTTCCGATATGGTGCACCTCCGCATGCCGGATGGGGTCTTGGAGTGGCTCGACTGCTGATGGTTCTAACCGGGGCCGGCAATGTCAGAGAAGTGGTTCTTTTCCCAAGAGATAGATCTAGAGTTACGCCATGATCAAAGAGCATGCATCTCCAGAACCGATAGTTCGACTACATCGAGAGTCTTTCGATGCGTCGCCTCCAAATCCACAGGAGGTGCGCAGCCCTCATGGAGTGCCTGTTTCCACCTTTTTGCGCAGAGACACCACCTATCCCCTGGTTTCAGACCTGGAAACCGCATATCCGGTCTTGGGGTCGTCAAATCGTTCCCTGCGCTTGCACTGAACGTCAGGAACGCCTCATCGACCACAACGCACACTGTGTGGGTTCCTCGATCTCTTGAATCGGTATTGCAACAACCATCTCTGAACCATCCGGTAAGCGGATCTTCGCTACAGGTCTTCAAAGTGGTTCCAAGGACATTGATTGAGGGGTCCACATCATGCTGATATTAACACGGGATATCAAGCCTTGCCATCACTAATGTGGGTCTCGATTATGATATGTTGGGTTCAATTTTCCTATCTTTGATGCCAAAGAGGAATCTTGAGTAACGGGAGACCCTTACAACCTCAAAGAATAACCAACAAGTGAAGACTGTGAAAGCAGTGGCTACCAATACTGCGGGCATATCTCGGAACCCCAGTTCAGATGATAGACGGAGGCCTGCAAATACAAGGGGCATGTGTACGATGTAGAATGGGTAGACCCCCTGGTTGAGATATGATAATCGCATACTATGGCGATTCAGAAGATGGGCACCCCAAGCGAACACGACAAGACACCAAAACCATGCATGGAAACTGTGAATCGCGCAGGCAGCCAATGTCATGGAATCATGAAGAATGTGTGGCTCCTCAAGCAGCCAGCCGCCATCAACATACGCAATTCCAGTGGAATGCTGTTCAAGGCGAATCCATACGAAAGCAAGGGTCCAGAGTAAGGCTAGAACAGTTATGAGAGTCCTGCGGGTCTCGAGAAAGTCGTACCATTCCTTCTTGGCAACGATGCATGTGAATCCTATTGCGAAGAATATGAAGAACCAGAACCACTCGTATGCAACTCCTATGTAACCCGGGAAGAAGGGCTTGAACACGATCTCTGATATCGTCAAAATAAGAGGCATCAACAAGAGTGGCCCGATACTGTATTTTATGGAAAACATGGCCTTTATCGCCCTCGACGGTAATCCTCCGGGGTTATTCCGAACCGAGTTGAAAACAGGGGTCAGGATCAGAGAATAGAGGAATAGATTCCACAGGAACCACAGATGGCCGAGTGCGATTAACTTTCCAAAGACGGGGATCCAAAAGGAGAGCGAACGCCAGACTATGCCGAAGAGGAAGGCTGAGGTCATTTCTGACAAGTTAAAATCGATTTCACCGGTGATTAGTTGGCCTGCGAAGCCCATTGTCCAAGCTCCAAAGAACATTGGGATTAGTAGGCGTTTGACCCTCTCCTTTAGGAAAGTCTTCCACACCCTCCTCCTGAATGCGAAAGCGGTCCCCATCCCCGAAATCATGAACAGTGCTGCAAGCCTCCATTGGTGCATCCAGTGGAGTATCATGCTCTCTATGGTGACAGACTCTGCGCTGTAGTCATTATTCGCTTCTGCAAACTCCAAACGATCTTGCTCTTCAATATCTCCGATATTCGGGTTTATTTCAGTTCCGTATGTGGACCAATACACGCCTATGGCCACATGGAAGGGTATCAATAGACCAAACAGAATGACTCTGAGCCAATCGATGTCATATCTTCTCTGACCGGTCACGATTCTCGGATGCTGGAAATTTACATTAGTAGTTTGTCACCATTGCTCACGTATGCGGTGGCTGATGTTCGTGGTGCCGGCGATCCTCTTTTTCGGATTCATACCATTTAGCATCGTATTAGAGGAGGTATTCGGCCAAGGTTTGTTTTTCTTCTGCGTGATGGTGATTTATGTGTTTTTATTCCCATTATCGCCGGTGATTGTAGGTGGCATTCTGCATGGAAGAGGAAGGCATCTGGAGATTGAAGAGGCGGGCGAACCCGAGGTAGCTGGATGGTGGGAATCTGATATGACCGAAAATGATGGGTACCAATGACTCCTCAGGAGAGTATAACATGCCACCTAGTTCGATGCCGGAATTCGCCTTTCTCCTCCTCAAAGAGCACCCCTACGGGAGGGAAATGTTGAGTCAGTTACTGTCAGAGAATTTCATCCCCTCGATAATAATATCAGAGGACTCGAGCATTGGCGACGAAGAGCGTGAGAAGTTTCTCAAGAGGATTGAGGGTAATCCAGTCGCT
>MDTD01102359.1_pt1 | contig 16906 bp, 15 predicted proteins | sample 811221 | NCBI WGS metagenome assembly MDTD01 (sample SAMN05326646, study PRJNA326480) | marine metagenome | isolation source: seawater | place: Pacific Ocean: South West | collected 2011 | reverse complement strand
GCTTGGATTAAAGACCTCAAAAATAACCGAAGGGGTCGAATTTCAGAATATGCAGATGCCCATGAAGGCGTTACATTCACTGCGTCTGCTCCTGAACCGACTCCAAATGGATTATGGGGCGTTAATGTTGATGTTGCACTACCTTGTGCTACACAGAATGAACTGAACGGTGCTGAAGCTCAGATGCTAGTAGAAAATAGCGTAATTGCGGTTGGTGAGGGTGCTAACATGCCTTGCACGCCAGAGGCTGTTGAAGTTTTCCAGAAGAATGGAATTCTTTTCGCTCCAGGTAAAGCATCCAATGCCGGAGGAGTCGCTACATCTGGTCTAGAGATGTCACAAAACTCTCTGAGATTATCTTGGACTAGAGAAGAAGTCGATTCAAGACTGGAAGGAATTATGGTAAATATTCACAAGAATGCTTCAGAGACCGCTAAACAATATGGTCGAGAAGGTGATTATGTATTTGGTGCAAATGTTGCCGGTTTCCTAAAAATCGCCGAGGCGATGATCGCTCAAGGAATCGTTTGAAGATTACGAATTAGGGGTAGTCTCTTCATCGGGATAAATTAGTGATACATAGTGCTCTACATTGATGTTGTCTTGACCGTCATCATAGGTTATGGCTAATTCATGGTCGTCAAATGTATTGAAGTGTATGGTTTCCCATTCATCATATTCACCGTCCTCAACTACGCTAGTCTTTTTCTGACAGACATCATCGACTTTATCGATAATTTGCCATGTGAATTCAACACTTTGTCCTCCTCCCCCAAAGTCGCTGATTATACTTGGGTTTTCGACTTTAGAAAATACTTCAATCATCTCCGGGAATTTGCCATTATTAACCGGTATTGGTTCAATTTTTAGCGATTCAGGATTATTTGTATTTGATTCAATCCAATGTACAGTTTGCTCTATTCTAACATAGATTGACAAATTCTCCGAATTTTCCTTAATGTCAGTAGCGAACAAGTTCAAATGAAATAATCCATGATTGGAAAATTCAATCGATATTGTGGAACTTACTTCACTATCAATAATGTACTCTGTATCATACATCTCTATTCCGAAAGTTGTCAAAGTGTTAGGTGATTCAGTTTTAGAGAAATCAAAATTTAATACAACGTTTTCAATGGACGAGAGTTCACCATCAGTGAACGATTTGAAAATAGTACCATTAGTTTTGACAAAGTCGACACTCAGTTCAATTGAATCCGATTCAGAATCACTAAAAGTACACCCGGAAAGACCGGATGAAATTACAATTATAATACTAAGAAAAAAAATCGATTTGTTCATTTAAATCATCAAATAAATATTAATTGTAACGAATCCAAGCTTGCGATTCATGGTCGTAATAAGAGAGATTTCCCTCGCTATCTTTTGTCCAATGTACACCATCTTCTTCCCAAGTATTGGATTCCTGCTGATTATTATCGATATTAGGAATATCTTTTTCCTCCTGATGTGGTGCTTGAGTACTACTTTCATAACTCATTTGTTGGGCAAATAACGAATTTTGTTGAACGCTTCCCTGGCGATTTTTAACCACCAATAATGCTCCTACTAATCCTAGAATAATTATGATAAATAGTGCGTAAATCATACCATTTCCACTGTCATCAGGGGTCGACTCAGATCTAGTAGGGTCTTCTGGATAGTCATCCCATCGATCTGCTACACCATCATTATCAGTATCGATAGATTCGTTGCTATCAGTTGGGAAAGCATCTTCAGCATCGTTGACTCCATCATTATCGGTGTCAATTTGACTTAGAGAACAACCATTCGAGTTTACCAATTCGCCTGCTGGAGTATTGACACATCCGTCAACAGCATTTGAATATCCATCACCGTCATCGTCTTTTTGATAATCAGAGCAGCCATTTTTATCAACAGGCCTCGGTGCTAAAGTGTCGAAACAGAGGTCATCGGAATTCCAAATATCATCATTATCTTCATCTTTTTGTGATTCTGCACAACCGTTGGAATCTACTTGTTCTCCATTAGGTGTTGCAGGGCAGTTATCCAATGTATTGTCAATTTGATCATTGTCGTCATCATATTGATCTGGTGAACAACCAAAAGAGTCATGCTCAGCATTTAGTTCGGTATCTGGGCAGTTGTCCAAATCATTGTTTATCGAATCAAAATCGTCGTCTTTTTGTGAGTTAGAACATCCAAGATTATCTGGAATTTCATCTGTTGGTGTTGCCTCACATTGGTCTAGGTTATCTTTTACGCCGTCAAGATCTGAATCTCTTTCTGACGCAGAACAGCCCTCCCCATTTACTAGGGCTTGGGGTGAAGTAGTTGGACATAAGTCGATATCATCAGAAATACCGTCATTATCAGTATCTAGTTGACTTTCAGAACATCCGGAATTATCGATGATTGAGTTCAGCGGCGTGGATGGACACAAGTCATACATATCTACGACACCGTCATTATCTGAATCTAACTGTGAGCCTGAACAACCATTGGAATCAACAGATTCTCCTGCAGGAGTACTAGGACAGGCATCCAGATTGTTGTAAATGCCATCTAAATCATCATCCAACTGTGATGCAGAACAGCCAGTTTGGTCCACATTATCACCGAAAGGAGTATTTGGACATAAATCAGGGCTATTTCCATTGGCATTATCACCATATCCATCACCATCCGAATCAAACCATTGTGTGGAATCTGTAGGGAATTTGTCGGGACTATTACCGTTTTGATTATCACCATATCCATCACCATCACCGTCTGCCCACTGGGTTCCATCGGAAGGGAATTTATCAGGGCTGTTTCCATTTTGATTGTCGCCAAATCCATCATTGTCTGAGTCAAACCATTGGGTTGGGTCAGTCGGGAATTTATCTGCGTTGTTACCCCCTATATTATCACCGTAACCGTCACCATCTTGGTCTTCCCACTGGGTTCCATCTGTAGGGAATTCATCCGGCTGGTTTCCGTTCGGATTATCTCCATACCCGTCGCCATCTTGGTCAGACCACTGTGTTGCATCAAACGGAAACTGGTCGCCTAAGGTTCCGGTAGGATTGTCGCCATATCCGTCCCCATCATTATCGGTCCATTGAGTCGAGTCAGTTGGCCAGAGGTCTGCATTATTTCCATTTTGATTGTCACCGTATCCATCGCCATCCGAATCAGACCACTGGGTTGGGTCGGTTGGGAATGCGTCAGAGTAATTTCCATTTGGATTATCGCCGTATCCGTCACCATCTTGGTCAGCCCATTGGCTGCTGTCAGATGGGAATAAATCCGGAACATTTCCGTTTGGATTATCGCCATAACCGTCTCCATCTCCGTCGACCCATTGGGTCGCATCATTAGGATAGTCGTCGACATCGTCGTTATATCCATCCCCATCAGTATCCTTTTGCGACAATGCGCAACCATTGCTATCAACCATTGAGCCAGGTGTAGTGCCAGGGCAAATGTCATACTCATTGGCAATGCCATCATTATCATCATCAAATATGAAATTAATACAGACATAGTCGCCGATTAATTGTACATTGTTAGAATCATATAATTCAGAGTGCAGGCAGTATTGGCCAGAAACGGAAGGCGTTGCGTAGAAGAATTTTCCAAAAGACATATTTTGGGATGTTGCAGTATACGAAGTTAGTGAAGAAAATGCGATATCAGCACCACCGGAATCTTCAACTCTATATTGTTGGTAATAATTATCCCCGGTGACTAAATCTAGTCCTTCTGAGGTGAAATCATTATTTGTGGATGTTGTACTCAATGAGTAATTTGTGATCACTGCAGAAGGTAATTGGGGTATAAATTCATCATCATGTATTGCTAGATAACCCTCGCCGGCAGAGAGATTGGTCGTAGTGCCCTGATTAGATAACAATGCAACAAAACCATGCTCATTTGCAGTGGTTGGGTTTTGCCAGCCTACTTGCCAATAATTAGTATTTGAAATTGCGGTGAAATTGGTATAATTTTGATCAACTAAAGATTGGTTAATCGCATAATCTATACTTTGGCCGGCATTAATTTCATCCGAATAAAGGATTAAATCAACGACTAGCCACTGCAGCGTATATTGATTTCCGGTAGTTAAATTGCTGGCAGAAATTTCACCGGTTGTCGATGATGTGGTTCCTATAACTAGCAACTCTTGGTAAATTGAGTCAGTATCAGAACTTAGTCTAGCGCCTAAATTATCTGAAAGGTTTGCAGAAACAGAATAGTAGCCTTCAGTATCGCCATCTGAAATTGAATAATTTACCATCTCTGAGGTTGAACTTGCAACAAATGAATATGGTCCTTGTGAAATTTGAGTAGTGATAGTTGAATTAATTCCATTTTCAAAAAACTGGAAAAATTCATACTGATAAGTATCACCAACTGTTAATCCAGTCATTTCCAAGGTAACATTGGTTAGATTATTCATAGTAACATCGATAGTCGAAAATGATTGACCGCCGCCTGGGTTGTCAGTGGAAATTTCGATATCATATACATTGGCGATGGTTCCAGTAGAACCGAATGACGAATAGTGATAGACCTTAAAATAAGCAGTGAAATTTGAGGTAGCAGTGTACTCACCTGCTTCATTATCGCTTGAAGATGACATGTATCCGAAATTATTGAATGACAAAGAAAGACCAGAAGCATCTTCCAAAGTTGCATCAATGTCTCCGTTGGAATGAGTAAATGTGAGGTTAAAGTAGTAAGTTACGCCACTAATCATCTGAACTTCATAGTAATCGTCATTAGCAACACCAGCAGAGTTGATTTCAACACTTAATCCAGTACAATATACCGGTAAAAATGACGCTAAGGTTGCAGTAGCAGGAGTATCATTTGGTTCGAGAATATCTGGTGCTGTAGTTCCATTTCCAGTACATGGACTTGGTATTGCGTTTCCACTACTGCCACCACTACCATTTCCTCCGCCAGTTGAACCGGTGGTAAATTTCCAAATGGTGATGTCGTAAGACCAATTCGATATTGAACTGAACAAGTACCCATAAATTTCAATGTAAACAACACCGCCATGTGTTGAACCATTAGTCGTAACAGTCTCTGGGTTGTAAGAATAAGAATCATCGATAATATTTTGTGCTGATGAATCATATATTGCTAAATCAAAATCATCACTTGAATCGAAAGATAATTCAACTGCTATGCCCTCATTAGCAGCCAAACTTATTCTCAAGTAATCATACTCATCGGTAGATGGGTATAGTTCACCAGTACCAGTAGTTGATCCACTAAAAATCAAATTCGGAATTGATGTTGGTGATGATAAATTATCTGGTAAATCTCCCCCTGACGTACCTATATCATTTTGATTGCTACCTACTGCAGAGACTGTACTTACCGCTGATGACAAACTCATGAAAAAAAACATCATGACAATCAAAGTAGGCGTGATGATTCTCGAATCTTTTACAAAATCAGTCCCAGACATGATTAACGCAGTGAGTACTCATTTATGATTGCCTTGGTAAGTAAGTCAAATCGCTGTAGGAGCGACATGACCATCTTTCTTATCATCAGGCTTTCTTACTCTAGACCAAACACCACCCATTAATTCATCATGGTGTTTTTGGCAATAGTGAAATCTTCTGTAGGCTTCTCTGAATGAATAAGCTTTTTTTCCGGTAGCGACTAAGTAGCCTTCAGGTGAGAGTCGAGATACAATTTCTCCACCATCACCACAACCGGGAAAATCACACACAGCCTTGGCCGCCATAGAGTACCCTATGACTGAATGCTCTTTAATCATCGCTTTATTTTCTGCGAAAATTATCGTTATTCTTCATTTGAATCAGGTTCTATTACCACTAACGGTACATTAGCTTCGATAGACTGACCTTCTTCACAACTAACCGAAATAACGGTTCCAGAAATTGGCGCTTGTATTTCATTCTGCATTTTCATGGCCTCTAAAATCAAGATGACTTGCCCTTCCTCAACAATATCTCCTTGATTCACTTCAATGGTGACAATTTTGCCGGGTATATTGGCGGATACGGTCCCGGATTTCTTTTTCTTACTACCTGGGCTTCGTTTCTTCTTGACCACGGGGCCAGAGTCTGGAACTTCAATTTTGAAGGTTTTACCTTCAACGGTAGCGGTCCAAACATTACCATCCATGTCGAGCTCTACTTCTAACTCGGTTCCATCAACTATGACCTTTCTCTTTTCCGACATTTCTTCACTTCCAAGGAGAGCGACTCGCTCGTAAATTCATCAATGACATTTTGCCCATATTCATTCTTCTGTGGTCTTGCGACCATGCCAATCCAAGTGATCTACCGGCTTGTGATGGGTCATCAGATTGTTCATTTAAGACAGAAATTACAGCAGCAATCGCTGCGATTCTTAACACTTCCAAATCAGCCATATTATCACTCACAAAGGTATGTTACCATGCTTTCTAGCAGGTCTTAATTCTTCTTTATCCATAAGCATTTCAAGGGCGCGGATTAATCTACTTCTTGTTTCACTTGGTTCGATAACATCATCGATATATCCGAGTGCAGCTGCCTTGTATGGGTTGGCAAATGTTTCGTTGAAATCTTCTGTCAATCTTTGACGCTCCTGTTCGGGGTTTCTAGCAGTCTTTAGTCTTCGACGATGTATAATTTCTACAGCCCCGTCTGCACCCATGACCGCTAATTCAGCAGAAGGCCAGGCAACATTGTAGTCGCCACGTATATGTTTGGATGACATTACATCATAGGCGCCTCCGTAGGCTTTTCTAAGTATTACAGTTAATTTAGGAACTGTTGCTTCAGCAAATGCATAGAGCAATTTAGCCCCATGTCTAATTATTCCACCCCATTCTTGATTGGTTCCTGGCAAGAATCCGGGTACATCTTCGAAGGTTAAAATTGGTATATTGAATGCGTCACAAAATCGTACAAATCTAGCAGCCTTATCACTAGCATCAATGTCTAAACAACCGGCTAAAACTTTTGGTTGATTAGCGACTATCCCTACTGTGTTACCAGCCATGTGTGCGAAACCGATTACAATATTCTGTGCCCAGTCCGATTGAACCTCAAGAAATGCTCCGTCGTCGACAACCTCACTAATCACATCAACAACGTCATAAGGTTTGTTTGATTCTTCTGGAATGATTGAATCTAATTTTTCACAACTTCTGTTCGAAGGGTCGGTGGTTTTCTTTACGGGTGCTTTTTCTAGATTATTTGCTGGCAATATATCACATAGATCTCTGGCTAAATTTATCGCACTTTCATCGTCTTCAGCAGTGAAGTGAGATACGCCAGATCTGCTGCCATGAGTCATCGCACCGCCTAACTCTTCAAAAGAAACCACTTCATTAGTTACGGTTTTGATGACCTCAGGTCCAGTGATAAACATATGAGCAGTTTGGTCAACCATGATTACAAAGTCAGTAATTGCGGGGGAGTATACTGCGCCTCCGGCGCATGGACCCATAATGACTGAGATTTGCGGAACGACTCCAGATGCCCTAACATTTCGGAAAAAGATTTCAGCATAACTCCCTAGTGAGGCAACCCCTTCTTGGATTCTAGCCCCTCCAGAGTCATTTAGTCCTATCACTGGCCTTCCAGTTTTCAATGCCATGTCTAGAATTTTACAAATCTTGAGACCATGCATTTCCCCTAATGAACCACCATAAACAGTAAAGTCTTGAGCAAAAGCAAATACTTCACGCCCATTGATCATTCCATGACCAGTTACAACTCCGTCACCGGGGATGACATTTTTATCCATGCCAAAATCTTTGCAACGATGTTCAACCAAAGCATCAATCTCTTGGAACGTGCCATCGTCAAGTAACATTTCGAGTCGTTCTCTAGCAGTCATTTTACCGCGATTATGTTGTGCTTCAACCCTTGCTTGTCCCCCTCCTGCTTCACTTTGGGCTTTACGAACTCGCAGGTCTTTGAGTCTCTCTTCGGTAGTGGGCATAGTCTTCGCCAGATGATGCTATGCAAAAGACGCCCTTATTGGTTGCCTTTGTAAATTTCAGTTGAATCATGTTTCTAGCAAGCAAATTAATCCCATAATTGAGAAAAAAGACTAACTTTGGAGGGGTGTGTTCTTAGGTAGACACTACTTCGAAGATTTGATGAGCGAGCCTCTGAGAATTGTTGTTGCCAAGCCGGGCCTTGATGGTCATGACCGTGGTGCAAAAGTAGTCGCCAGAACTCTCAGGGATGCGGGGCACGAGGTAATTTATACCGGATTACGTAGAACAGCCCAACAGATTATCGAAACCGTAAGAGACGAAGATGCCAGATTTTTGGGACTTTCATCGCTCTCAGGCGCTCACAATCACTTGTTCCCGAAGGTATGTGAATTACTGGTTAAAGAGGGACTAGATGATGTCATTGTTTTTGGTGGTGGAATAATACCTTTTGAAGACCGAGAAGCATTGTTCGCATGTGGTATGAAAGCAATATTCGGTCCTGGTACCCCCACTGCTGAAATTTTGCAATTTATCGACCAAGCATGCCAAGTTAGCGATGCTGGTGTAGGTCAGAATGGTTCATGGTTTTGGGAGTCATCTGCTTGAGGTGAAGTCTTGGATTTAGAATTGGTTAACTCTGCAGTGGACGGTAATCGAAGGGCCATCGCTAGAGTTCTAAGTTTCTTAGAAAACAGAGTTTTTACCATTGCTGACATCAAATTAGAATTTCCAGAATTGTTCTCAAAACCTAAATCGGAATCATGGTCTTCAATTGCCATTACTGGGGCGCCAGGAGTGGGCAAGTCCTGTTTGATTGATAAAATTCTAATCGAGTGGTCTGCAATGGGAATAAGAACCGCATTATTGGCGATTGATCCGTCTTCGCCTCGAACTGGTGGTGCATTGCTTGGCGATAGGGTTAGAATTACTGCGATAGATAATGATGAATTTAAAGATTTAATTTACATAAGATCTATCGCAACTAGAAAATCTTCTGGAAGCGCCCCATTGATTGTTTCAGACATGGTAGAATTTTTGACCGCTATCGGTTGGGAAAGAGTGATTATTGAAACGGTTGGTTCTGGTCAATCAGAGGTAAGGTGTGCTGCAATAAGTGATCGAATTGTAGTTGTTGAAGGGCCTGCACGTGGCGATGGTGTACAAGCAGAAAAAGCGGGTTTACTCGAATTAGCAGATGCTGTTATCGTAAATAAGTCGGATATTTCAGGAGCCGTTCAGCATGCGAGTGAGATTGAAGAGTCATTCGAACTGGGCATCGGACAAACACCTCCAGTTATTCTCACCTCTGCACATACCGGAGATGGTATTGAGGATGCTTCATCACTTCTATTAGATCTTGAAGATTCTGGGCGTTCTAAGAGGGCGAAGTGGCGTGAGCGATTACTTGCCCAGCATGAACGAAAAATTTTGGAATCTAGTAAATTAGAAGAAATTCTTGAAAATTTATCGATAGGTTCAATTTCTATCCAAGACGCCTTGAAAATATTAGGAGATGAATGAATGTCTGAGCAGGTTGAGATGACAAATCCCGTAGATTTGTCAGTTGGTGGAATGTATGGTCACATTTTTCGTCGAGCCTTTCATATCTCTATGTTCTTGATTCCTATTGCTTATTTCGAAATAGGAGAATCATTTTCTGAAAGTTTGGGACTTACATTGGCAGAAGTTGTATCAACAGTTATCTTGATTGCTATAATTGGAGAAGCACTCAGATTAAAATTTAGCTTTACTATTTTTGGACAAAGAGAATATGAAGCAAATCAAGTATCCGCTCTCGCTTGGGGCGGATTTGCAGTTGGGATGGTTTTACTATTAGTTCCAGTCAAGCAATATGCTTATCCTTTAATTTTCTCGCTCGCATTCGGTGACCCTTTTATGGGCGAAATACGACGCAGAGGTGCACAAACCAAACAAGTTATCATTTATTCTATCTCATTTATCTTCGCCATATGGCTGGCTTGCTGGTATTTTTTCAACACTCCATGGTGGCTAGCAATTATTTTTTCACCAGTTTGTGCTTTTGCTGAGATGCCAAGATTGCGGTACATTGACGATAATGCTACTATGCTGTTAATACCCCTTGCAGGAATACTAATTCTAGAACCATTCATAGGTTTGATGTGATATTATTCAATATGTTAAAGTGGGTATTACTAGTCCAGTGTAATGTGGGAGATATGGAAGAAGAGAATGATTACTCAGAACCGCCGCAAAGTGCTTACTACTTCGTGTTCGCATTAACTATGGTTCTACTGGGAGTAGCAATGTTCCAGTATCCATTGTGGTGATTTTTGTTTTATATTCAATACTACTATTGAATAATAACTCCTCATAGCATAGTATATGTGCGGAATCGCAGGGATGTTGGCTCATCCAGATTCCGTGGTCGTACAACGGATGATTAACTTGATTCAACATCGAGGACCAGATGGTAAAAATTTCTGGTCTGATGAAAAAATCGCTCTTGGACACTCTAGATTGGCGATTGTTGACTTGAACGGTAGCCAACAACCGATGACAGGAATAGATGGACAAGTGCTTGTGGCCAACGGGGAGATTTACAATTATCAGCAATTACGTCAAGAATCTAACTATGCATGGAAAACCAATGGCGATTCAGAATCGATTATTGCTCTTCACTCCTCAGAAATTTTAGCCAGTAAAAGTTCCACTTCTGCAGAAAATCACGTTTCTTGGGTTTCTAAATTAAATGGGATGTTTGGATTTGCCTTGTGGGATACCAAGCGAGAAGAATTAATCTTGGCAAGAGATCCGATGGGGATAAAACCGCTGGTAAGAACAATTGTGGACGGGAGTTTATTGTTTTCTAGCGAAATAAAGGCATTAAGAGGGCATGAAGGCCATATACCTAAAATCGATGAAACCGCTTTAGCCATTAGACTAGCATGGGAGTATCCACTGGATGGAACTACGCTTCTCAAGGATGTGACTCAAGTCAGGCCTGGCACAGTTGAATTATGGAAAATCAATAGTAATGGCAAGGCATTCTTGCATTCTACTGCTAATTTTGAACGTCAGAGTCTCAACCCAAGTGAATCCTGGAATCCACGAGAAAATGCAGATTTCCTGCTTGACACATTTGTCGAAGGTGTCCAAGAGAGATTGATGTCGGATGTTCCAGTCGGAATTGTTCTTTCAGGCGGTCTAGATTCCTCGCTTGTTGCAGCAGTAGCCCATGAGGCAGCAAACCGTGCCAATCAACCAGTGCCTGCTTGTTGGACAGTTGCAGAAAGTGAAGATAATCCAGATTGGATAGCAGCTGAAGTTGTTGCATCGACTTTAGATTTAGAACATCACCAGCATGTTTTGCCTGGCGATAGTTTTGAATCAATATTACCAAAATTAGCATGGCATGGAGAAGATTTAGACGTTTCAGTAATGTTCTTCCAACCCTTGTTTGAGAAAATGCGAGAGCATGTTACAGTCGGGTTGTGTGGTCAAGGAGCCGATGAATTACACGCTGGTTACCCTAGATATCGAGATTTAAACAACCATGCAGATTTAATTAGAAATAGAATTGAAAGTATTGATTCCTCCTTAACTAAGGATTTAATGAACGCCAGTTTACCAGTTGGAGATAATTGGTATTTGAATGATCATATGCCAGAAAATCACACTTCTTCACTGGCTGAATTTTTGGAATTTGAGTTAGAACACGGGCAACTTAGTAATTTTCAATTACGCTTAGTCGATAGGCATTCTATGGCTCACTCCTTAGAAGTAAGAGTGCCGTTCCTTGGAAAATCTCATCGACAAGCCTCTAGTCGACTGCCGCTAAATTGGAGATTGCCAGATAATATGGAAGAAAAAGCGGCTCTAAGAGCAGCTGCGGATTTAACTAAACTTCCAAAGGATATTGTCAGAAGACCTAAACTTCCCGCAGGTACCGCTACATCACCGTCTCTACTGAAGAAATTCCTAGCCGAATTGAAACCTAGAGGGGATGATATTTGCCGGAAGTATGCTAAATTTACTAAGGTCCTTGAAACTCAACCTGAGTTAGCGATTGGTTTGGGATTGTTTGAAGCAATGCACATTTTGGACTGTGGTCGTAACAGAAAAATAGGTACAGTGACCGAATTACTTGATGAGGTGATATGATGGAACTGCACGATTTAACCTCGCTTGTTGAAGATAATCGAGAGTTGATTACCGATTGGATGACCGAGAAAAGAAAACAAGTTTCAATTCCAATCTATGGCAGTGTTGATATCAGGGATGCTGGATGGAAGATTGCAGTTGTTGATGCTAATCATTTTCCAGCGGGATTTAACAATGTGGCTAGTGAAGATGAAAAACATCTTGCCGCTTTACTAAAGAATCATATTTTACGGCGCGATAAAAATTGCAAATGGGTTCACTTATACCCCGAATCTCACACTCGAAATGCCGCTTATGCTGAGAATCTAAGAACACTTCAAAGATTAACTAATATGGCTGGATTTAGGTGTACGATTGGTTCGCCTGAACTTGGTGGCCATGGTTCGATTGATGGGTTATCGAGTCCGTTAAAACTCGATTACGTGGAATTAAAAGAGATTGATGGTGAACAAAGAATCGTTGTCGGTGGAGAGAGACCTGATTTGATTCTCCTGAACAATGATTTGACCGAAGGAATAGTTCCAGGTTTAGGTACTTCAAGAGTATCTCCACCCCCGCAGATGGGTTGGCATGCAAGAAAAAAATCAAATCACTATGAAGCGTTAAGAGGATATGTCGATGAGATTTCTGGCATACTTGGTATAGATCCTTGGTATCTGATGACCGACTGGTTTGTATCTAAAGATAAATGTCTAGATAAGGAGGCTTGTAGAATTGAATTGGCTGCTGAAGTAGATAATTTTCTCGAAAAGATTGCTAATAAATATCAACAACTGGGGATTGACAGAGACCCGGTTGTCTTCATCAAAAATGATAGTGGAACATATGGGCTAGGGATTTTGTCGGTAAAAAGCGGTAGTGAACTCCTAGCGCTTTCCAATCGTAAAATGAAGAAGTTGATGTACTCCAAAGGTGGGGTTGAAGTTGAGAATTTCCTTATTCAGGAAGGAGTACCAACTTGTCTTTACACTGAATCAAAAGGTCCTGTTGAACCAGTAGTATACCTGGTCGATGGTCAAGCAGCGTCTTGGTTTTATCGTGTCAATGAAAAGAAAAATGACATTGAAAACTTAAATTCACCAAGTGCAGTTTTCCAAAGTTATTCCGACGTTGGGCATCTGTATGGCGAACATGCACATGGCTGGCACGCACTAGTTGCGGAACTTTCCATGCTTGCAATGGGTAGTGAGTTTTCTGCCTACCAATCTACAGTTTAATGAAAATGGTTACAAGGAGCGATGAACTGTGGGTAGAGCAATATTGTACTCATTAACCATTTTACTTGGCCTGTGGTTTTCTGCTACAGCGTGTGGCGGTCTTTTACCAGATAATTTAGCTGAGTGGCCAGTTAATTTATGGTGCTGGGGAGTTTTTGCCTATATTTACAAATCAACTAATCGTAAAGAAAGGATTGAGATGATTACAGTTCTTGCTTTTGCCACTCCGATGGAGTTATTTTTCAGCGAGGTTTGGAATATTTACGAATATCAGAGAGGCTTAATGCCCTTATTTGTTCCAGCAGGACACTATTTCCTGTTTGATTTAGGTCGTATAGTGGCAGAACAAATGAAACAATCGCTTGCCTTGCCGATTCTGATTCCATTCATACCGATGGTTGGATATGGGGTTTATGATGGAAGTGACACCTCAGGAATACTGCTTCTAGTTCTCGTTTTACTGTTCACTAGGTTTGGTCCTCAGCCACGACTCTATGCATCTATGGCTTGGGTTGCTTTGGCCATGGAGATTGTCGGTACGCAACTAGAAAACTGGACTTGGGCTAACGAAGTTCCATGGACTGGTTTGACGGCTTGGAATCCACCTCTCTTGGTTGGTGCTTTCTATTGTTTTGGTGATTTACTGGTAAATATGACAGTCGTTAGGTTTGAAGAGAAGGCCTCCCTCGGGGTGTATGTATGACGTCTGCAGACGAGCTGAGAAAGCGTCGTGAATCAGAGGCTCTTCGCATTAGGGCGTCACTAAACCGCCAGCGAGGAATTCAGCATTCTTCAATCAAGGGTGGTGAAGATACCGTCGCTTTCGTCAATGAGACATTATGCATTGGGTGTGATCAATGCCATATTGTTTGTGATGATTCCGCTATTGAGTTGTACAAAGTAAAGATGCGAAGTCCTTTGATGAATGTCGAATCTAACCGCAAGGCTAAGATTATTCGTGACGATTGTACTGGTTGCAGGTTGTGCGTATTGGCTTGTCCTACCGATGCCATAACTACGATAGATAGGTGAAAGCATGTCAAAAGATACAAAATCGGATGCACAACGTTTCGGTGGAGAGTTCGGACCCTTTCGAAAGGGTGACACTACGGGAGTTTCACTTTCTACCTTCAAAACATTGGTTTGGATTTCCAATATAGGTGGACTTATACTGGTGGTTTTAGCGCTGGAAATGCTATTTGTCAAGCAGATGTTTGGTTGGGGTCTACTAGCGTTGATAGGTGGAGTTGCGATCGCTCTTTTCCCATCTAACTATGAGATTGTTGGCATGAGTGACGAGACTTGATTATGCTTCAGTTTCAACAACATTCAATGTCTCAGAGCCGATTCCTGCCTTCTTTTCATTGACTTGCTTTGCGAGGAAAGATACGACATCAAGGATTTCGATATCTGCATATTTCTCATCGCCTTCAAATTTCAAGCACTCAAAGTGAGAAACACACTTTGGACATGATGTGAGCATTGTGTCAGCGCCTGTATCTCTGATTTCTTCCATTCTGGCAACTCTCAATGCACGAGCGTTTTCATTACATGACATCATACTTGAAACACCACAGCACATAGCATCTTCACCGCTGTGTTCCATTTCTACCAAACTAACATTCTCGACACCGCCAATTAATTCTCTTGGTTCTTCGTAGATTCCCATCTGTCTTCCAAGTCTGCAAGGATCGTGATACGTTACGGTCGTTTCTTCATTTGCTCTTAGGTTCATATCAAATCCATTTTCAATTAGGAATTCCGTCGTATGCATTACTTTGACATCTTCCAGTTCGTAATCTCTAGCAAAGGTTCTGAAACATTCGGCGCATGATGATACTAAGGTATCAATTCCCGATTGCTTAATCTTTTTCTGATTGTATGCCTTAAGTTTGTCAAACACCTCTGTAAGACCTTGCCATTTTTGGTCATGTCCACAGCACTTCAGGAAGTCTCTACCCAGATAAGAAACATCGACTTCCATTTCATCAAATAGGGTAAATGCAGCAGTAGTCGAATCTCCTAGGTTCATTTCGCCCTCATTGACGTGCGAGAACACCATTTCTTGGTCAAGATAATCTACACAGCCAGGGTAATAACCGATATTAGATGAAATTGGGTAGTCTTCTATTGATATGAAATCTCCATTGGCTTCTTCTTCGGCTTCAGCGGAAAGAACTGCTTGTAGAACAGTGTGAGGGATTTCCGCCTGTGGTCCACCGACGATTAATCCTCTTCGGATGTCAACATAAGAGTCATAGTCGACAAGTTGAGGACAAGCGTTGGTACAAGCAGTACAAGTCAAACATGAATATAGAGGTACACCATCATCTTCATTATTCCATGAATTGTAGATGATATTCAGTTTATCTCCACCATTGAATAACCTAACAGGACAAGCGTCATCACAAAGGTCACAACCGTAACATTTGTTCATTTCAAACTCATATCCACGAGCCATTGATCTAAGGAGAACGAATACCATAGCACCAAATGTCAAACAAGGAATGAACATCGCATAGGTTAGTTTAGCATCTAAACTTAGAGGATTAGTATGGTATGTAGGGTTTTCAATAATATTGAATTGACCAGCACCAAGTGCCATTTCAGATGTGTTGCTCAGATTTACAGTCATTCCAGCAATAGATTGTGGAGCACTATTATCCCAGACCAGGAGTGGTTGGAAAGAAGCGATAGAGAATGAAATCTCTTTCGCCATGGTTTGATTGAGTGCCAATGGTCCGGTAATATCAACATTGAATTGATAATCATATGTTCCAAGAGGTAAGTCTAGAGAATCTCCTACGCAATTGGAAAATTCTGAAACTACATCTCCGCTTGAATCAGTTATTACCATAGTGCTAGAGAACATTGTCTCAGTCTTAACATCATTTATTTTTCTCTCCTCTGCACGGTGTTCACAAGCAACATCAGTGGTGAATTTCTCGACAGTATCGTGATGTCCATCTGGGAAATTAATTGGGTCCTCAGTGATTTCGAAGCTACCCACCACTTGCCAAGAACTCATTGCTGTAAGTGTGGTAGATGCGGCAGCGGCATTTATTCCATTAGAAGCATCTTGGTGCCCGTTGGAATCGGCGAAGTCGATTATTACTTCTCTTCCCGGCTGATATATTCCCCAATCTAGCCATGCAGTAGTGGGTACTATTCCGGTTTCAGTCCAATCAAACTTGTCAGTGAATTCGTTTGTCGCATGAACATGCACATCAGTTGGCTGAGTCCTCATAGATTCTAATTCATCATAATCTTTGATGGTGAGTAGACCTTTTGCATCCCAGAACCCCTTATCATAGACATCCCAAGTTGCTACGCTAGCAGCAGTGGAAAGAATCAACGCACCAACAATGATTTGCTTCGCATGCTTTGGAGTGAAGTTTGAACCCCATGCTTTCGAAAGAATCCCCCTAGCAACAAAATAGATACAAATCCACAATAGCACGCCCGTCATTAACCAAGGGATGGCATTGAACGCCTCGGCAAGCCACGGTTCACGGGTACCACAGAGTAAATCCCCATGACTATCCAACTTACAATAATCAGACCGATTTTTATGGTATAACTCCAAGAAAATATT
>MDTD01049462.1_pt1 | contig 16906 bp, 12 predicted proteins | sample 811221 | NCBI WGS metagenome assembly MDTD01 (sample SAMN05326646, study PRJNA326480) | marine metagenome | isolation source: seawater | place: Pacific Ocean: South West | collected 2011 | reverse complement strand
TATTCGAGAATCTGGACCGGTATTGTGGAACGATCAACTACCACGATCATTTCCACTTCTTGCTGAGATCCTGGACTCTTTCCCTTGGAAATGATCGTGAAGACGTTGCTGTGGGTGTCAAACATCGTCAGGAGCCTCGACATCAATTCCTCGTTGATATCAGGCAGCTCCCAGAGGTCCATCATGGTGATTATGCCCTCCGCTCGTCGAGCCCTCATGGCGAGAATGTCGTCCACAAGCCTCTCCTCGTCCTGAAAAACCTCGTATAGGAGGCTGGAGGGGACTGTATTGATGTTCAGCTTGCCCCAACTGGGCCTGTGAGGGGCGTTGGTGGTCAGCTCTCCCAGAATCAGAGCGATCTGCTCTGGATCGAAGGTCAGCTCGCTCTGGCTCTGCTGGTCATCGTTCTGGTCTTGAAATCGGTTCCGGCGTTGAAGATCAGGAGGCGGATTGGCCAGGACCAGTGATGAGAGCTCCCAATCGGGGTCCTGTGCCTGGCTGATGAGTGATTGGGCTTGTTGAAGTGTGAGCGTCTCAATCCGATCAATGATGTCCAGAGGCTCTGCAGCCTGAAGCCAGATCCGCTCCTGGCCGGATGTCGAGAGCCCCCCCCCATGGCTTCGAGCGGTCAGAAACTCCGACCAGCCTGCTTCCAGAAAATCATTGGGTTCATCAATTGGAAGGGTCTCCATCCCGTCATTTTCAGAAGCATCCATCCTGTTGTTGAGATTCCAATCCTCTCCACGAACATCCTCGGGATCGACTCCGGCGATCAGCTCCATTTCAGCAACGTGCCAGATCGGTCCGTTTCGAGGTTCGTATCTGGCGTCCAGGCTGAGATACCAGTCTCTTTCAACGCCCAGCGCACTGGGGTCGTCATCGGCATCGATCCAGTCATTGATCGAGTCATAGACGCCGAATGACAGTGGGTAGAACAGTATGTTCAGGTAGGGGCGAAGTGCGTCATTGTTCACGTTGAGCTTGGAGTGCTCATCCATGGGGCCGGGGAAGTCCTTCTTGCCGTCGGCGGAGTACTCGATGTTCCAGCTGGCGCCGTTGGTCTCTCCACGCGCGACGCCATCCTGCTCCATTACGAGATAGAGCAGCAGCGCATCGTCCGGATCTGGATATTTGGTGATTTCAGCCAGCTTGGCAATGGTTGCTTCGACGCCGGCTCGAGCGGCCCATCGAGCTGCCACTCGGTTCTGGACTTCTGTTCCCAGCATGCTCTGTCGACCAGAAAAGACCATGAGCGAGCTGGTCAGCAGGCCGGTGATCGCGATGGCCCAGATGACCACGACGATCGCAAGCCCCGATCTTCTTCCGGCACTTGTGGACAGTGGGCGATTCAATTGCCACCTCCAGGTCGTGAAGGTGAGGTCGGGAGTTCTATTCTTGATCCATCGGGCAACTGAACACCGGACGGTATGCCCGTGGCTCCACCTGTGGAGGATTGGCCTGCGGCGTCCAGTGGCATGCCAGCTTCCAGAGTCTGCCCACTCCCTGCGACGGTCAACGGCAGGGCGGTGCCGTTGGCGATGGCATCAGCAAGTAATTCGACCTGTTCAGGGGGAAGTTGCTTCTCCAGGGCGATCTCTTCGGCCAGATTCCAGTCCAGCACGTCGTAGGGCAGCGGGGCTCGATCGATCGGAATGATCGTTCTGAGGAACGCGAGTGGCGAGTCGAGCGGGTCTTCGCCGGGGCGTGCACCGGTTGCAGTGATGGAGACTCTTATTCCATACGGCATGCCGTCGTAGTCGGAATCCCATGTGCTCATCCACTGGTCTCCGTTCCATGCCTCGATATCGAGTTCGAGAATACCTTCTACCTTGGGTGTGATGACGCCACCAGCCTCTGGATATGTGTCCGGCATGGCATCGCGTCTTTGCCAGAGGACCGGGCCGTCCTCATCCATGATGACCTGCCATGAGGACTCGTATTCGATTCCCTCTCCGTTGTAATCGATGGTCCGGATCGCGCGTAGATGATTGTTGAAGAGCAGTATCCAGTCCTGATTCAACTCGGTGCCATCAAGCCTGTAGGTGTCATCCTCTATCTTGAGCCATGACTGGAACAGATCATTGCGTCTGAGGATAGAAGCGATGTCGGAGCGGATGCTCTGCATGGCTGCATCGGCACGGACGAATGCCTCCATTCGATCGCGGCTCGAGTTTCGAGCTGAAATGACCTGCCCCATTGACACCGTGATCGCGGCGAAGAGCATGGCCATGATGATGCCGGCCACAATGATCTCCACCAGAGTGAAGCCTCGCCGAGCTGCTCCCGGTTTGCCCATCCCTGGCCTCATTCAATGATGTCCTCGTAGTAGATCGCTTCGCGATCAATCGCTTCGAGTGGTCTTCGGTCTTCGGGTTCTTCAGGTTCGCCCTGACGGGGTGCGATCAGCGATTCCAGCTGGAAGAATCGGCGTTTTTCATCCCAGTCGATGAAGACCGTGACTTCGTATGGTTCCCAGTCACCGACATGCTTCACAATGACTTCGTAGGAGTAGTCCTCGAACGGGGGTTCGAACTGGCCTGTCGTCTGCTGGTTCTGCAGATACATTTCCGGCCCGTCCATGACCACGAGGCTCATCTGTTCGTCGGCCAGCCATGCGGCCACGAGGTTCTGCTCGCCCAGTCTCTGCCGCGCGATCGATGTCGATGCCAGCGACAGCGCGACGGAGAGGCCTATACCGAGCAGCAGTGCAGCGAGGATGACTTCGACAAGTGCCACACCATGCCTGTTGCGTGAACGGGATGTATGTATAGAGATCACCAGTCCGACTGCCAAAGCCCAGTTGCATCCAGGTCCTGTTGTTCGCGTGGGATAATTTCCGAATCAGGGACTGCGGAGTCCCGAATGATGGCGTACATGCTGTGGGGTGGTAGTCGATGGGAGATCGTCCGCTCATCCCAGCTCAGATTGATCTCGATCTCTGGTCGATCCTCTCCCGGCATTGTCAGGAGTGGCCATTCGCCGATGTCGGTCCAGCTCCCATCGGCGAGGACTTCAAGCCCCTGTTCTTCGATGAAGCTAGGCAGTGGGATGGCCGGGACGGCGGGATCGCGTCCCCAAGTCATGTCCCCGCCTTCGAATTCGGAAGGGATGCGTCGAACGAGAGAGATGGTCATCCTTTCCCGATCCAGCGATATGCCGATGGGGCTAGGCGAATGTTCGCTTCTCATGGCGTAGACCATCAGCAGGTCGGAGAGTTGATCCGATAGGAGAGAGATCTGTTTGTCTCGTGTCCCGGTGATTCGCACGGCCATCATGGACACGATGACCGCCAGCACCGTGACGGCCACGATGGTCTCGATCAGAGTGAAGCCACTCCGTGCATGTTGGGATCTTTCTCCAGGACGCATCTTGTGTGACTACTGGTGGATGTCCGCTTCCGGTCCTTCGCCACCGATCTGCCCGCCTTCCCCGTAGGAGATCACGTCGTAGTCGGCGTTCTTTTCTCCCGGTACCAGCACGTAGTAGACATTGTCCCATGGGTCGTACAGGTGATCCTCGGAATTCAGATACGGCCCATTTCGGCCACCGCCATCCTCCGGACGCAACCTGAGCACGGTGATGTCGAAATCGCCGGACGGGCTGGAGAGTCCCTGGTCAAGAAGATATTGCTGAATGGCGGCGCGAATCCGGTTGGCTCCGATCTTGGCAGCCTGCGCCTTGCCCTCGGCACCTTGTCGCAGCATGGTCGTTGCGACGACACCACCGAGAATGGCGACAATGGTGACCATGACGATGACTTCAACGAGGGTGAAGCCCCGTCGGCGAGCAGTTCGTCTTTGGTGAATGTTGCGGTTCATCGAAATTCTCCTGTTGAGATGAGTGGTGTCATCAGGCGACCATGGATTGCATCTGAAGCAGTGGTAGCAGGATGGCGGCCAATACAAAGCCACCCACTCCTGCCATGACTATGATCAGCAGTGGGGGAAAGGCCTTTGTGAATAGCTTGAGTGAGATCGCCACCTGACGATCGAAGGCGCTGGCGGCATGCTGAAGCATGTTCTCCAGTTTTCCGGACCGTTCGCCGAGATGGACAACCTGAATGAGCAGGGGGGGGAACAAGCCACTGCGTTCCAGAGGGTCGGCGAGTGGACGTCCGGCGGTGACCTGCTCCTGGACTTCGTCGATCGACTTCATCATGGCGGCATTGCCGAGTGTGTCGCGAGTGATTCGCAGGCAATCCAGAATGGGAAGTCCGGCGTCAGCAAGTGTGCCCAGTGTACGCGTGAAGCGAGCCACCGCGATGTCTCTGAGCAGACGACCGAGAACTGGTATCCGCAGCTTGGCGCGATCGAATGCATATCGGTTCTCCGGCGAGGCGATCCACGCCTTGAAGCCGACTACGCCGATGATGATCACGGCGAGCACCAGGAACCACCAGTTCATCGCGAAGTCGGAGAGCCCCATCACCACTCTCGTCGGGAAAGGCATGACGGCGTCGGGTTTGGAGGCGATGATCGGCCCGAGCAGCTTCGGAATGAGGAAGACCACGAGGATGCCCGCGCTGGCGACGATCAGAGCGGCGACGATCAGTGGGTAGAAGGCTGCACTGAGCAGTTCTCTTCGGAGTTCGACGCCGCGTTCCAGAAGATCGGCGAGTTGATGCAGGATCTCCGCGGACCGTCCGGAGGCGTCTGCCGCTCTGAGCATTCCGACGACGAGATCATTGAAGGGTTTGCCGTATTCGACGGCGGCCTTGTGCAGCGTATCGCCTGCTTCCACTCGCTCGATCATGAAATCAAGTATCACTGGAGCCGCTCGTCCAGTCGCCTGCTTTCGAATGGTCCGAAGCGCCTGCATGAGCGGCAGGCCGGCTTCAAGTGCCGTGGCGAGCTCGCGAATGAGAGTCGCCATGTCGCCCTTGCTCATCGTAGGTCTGGATCGCGATTTGACGGATGCGATCTTCTTCTCAGTCGTTGTCCCCGGTTCCTGATCCGTCGCGGATGAGATCTCGATGTTGGTGGCGGTTTCGCCTCGCTGCATGAGTTGCCGGATGACTTCGCTGCGACTGTTTGCAGTGAGCGTTCCGCTGCTGCTCTGTCCGCTCGAGTTCGTACTTTGATAGCGATAAGTCGGCATGGGGTCAGATGCTTTCCTCATCGACATCCTGCGTGGCTCGCAGAACCTCGGCGATGGTGGTGAGGCCTTCCGCTGCACGGAGGATTCCATCCTGCCGCATGGTCTGCATATCCTCGGCGATGACTTTCTTGAATTCAGCTACCGGGATGTTGTCGGCGATGGCCCTTCGGCTCGTCGCATTGATCTTGAGGATCTCGTAATAGCCGATTCTTCCGCTGTATCCCGACTGGTTGCATTTTTCGCATCCAGCGCCTTCCCAGACCTTCCCATCGAAGAGCAGCCTCTCCTGATCGGTTATTCGATGTGAGATGTCTTCATCAATGGGGACTTGTTGCCGGCAAATCTGGCAGATGCGTCTTCCGAGTCGCTGGGCAAGCAGGCCTTCCAGCACCGAAGCGATCAGATATGGCTCGACTCCCATGTCGACCAGTCGACCTACGGAACTCGGGGCATCATTTGTGTGCAGAGTCGAGAGGATGAGGTGGCCGGTCAACGCTGAGCGGATGGCGATGTCGGCCGTCTCGGCGTCGCGAATCTCGCCGACGAGGACGATGTCCGGATCCTGTCGGAGAATGTGTCTGAGTCCTGCGGCGAAGTCGAGACCGCGTTTGGGGTTGACGGGTATCTGATTGATGCCCTCGAGTTCGTATTCGACAGGATCCTCAACCGTGATGATCTTCTTCTGTGGGTCGTAGATTCTCGCCAGAGATGCGTACAGAGTGGTCGTTTTGCCGGAACCGGTCGGACCGGTGACGAGAAACATGCCGTGCGGCTTGGACAGCAGGGTGTCCATCGTGTCACGGACTTCCGGACGCATGCCGAGCGTCTCGAGATCCAGTGCCAGAGAGCTCTTGTCCAGAATACGCATGACGACGGATTCGCCATAGAGGGTAGGGACCGTGGACACACGAATGTCGACCTTTCGCCCTTCGAACCGGAGCGAGATCTTCCCGTCCTGAGGAACGTAGCGTTCCGCGATGTTCATGCCCGACATGATCTTGATACGACCGATCAATGCGGGTTGAAGATGCTTCGGCGGCGGGTCCTGGACATGCAGTACGCCGTCGATCCTATACCGGACCGTCAGGGTGTTCTCGAATGGCTCGACATGTACATCGGAGGCTCGCTTCTGGATCGCCTCCAGCAGGATGAGGTTCACAAGATTGATGAGGGTGGGTTCCTCAGCCATCCGATGGATGTCGTCGGCTTCGATCGCATCAAGGTTGTGTTCGAGTTCCTCTGATTCCGCCTCGGCGTCACCAGCCAACGCATCGGCCATCTTCGAAGCAGTGGTTCCGTAGTGCGTTCGCATCAGATCCATAAAGATGGGGCGTTCCATGCCCTCGCGTCTGACGGCCATTCCAGTCAGCGTGGCGACCTCGTCGGCGGATTCCGTGTCAAGTGGATCGAGCATCGCCAGGACAAGTCGCCCATCTTCGATCCGAAGTGGCACTACCCCGAGTCTGACGGCCTCATCGGCTCGCAGTGTGTCGACCGCCGCCGGTTGGGCCTCGACGGCATTCTCATGCCAGAAGATTTCAAGCAGTTCGCATCTGGCGCGAATGCCTGCTGACTCCGGGTTGGTGGTTGTGACGCCGTTCTCGCTCATAAAGTGTTCTCTCGTTCAGAGGGCATTTTCATGGGGGATCAGCTGGCTTCAGTCATCCTGACTATTGCCGGGTCTGTCGATGCCTGCTCCATTGCCGAGATTCTTTGGGGCATCGGGCCGTTTGTCAGGTTTCTTTTCCTTGGTGCCTCTCTTGGTGGCCTGACCACCAGGATTCGTGAGTTTCAGGATTGTTTCCTTGTTTCCATCGCCTTCAGGAGAAACGTATGACCGGTCGTCATATCGTCTCGTGCCGTTGAGTTCGAAGAAGGCATCGTCTCCAAGCAGATCTCGCAGCCGCTTCAGGTACTCCGATTCCAGTTCCCGCTTCTCCTGTTGAAGTTCGGTGAGGGGATTTTGCGGCCGTTCGACCTGTTCGCCATTGGATCGCCTGATCTGGTTCTCGAGACGTGCTCGCTGAGTTTCGGGTTCGCTGCTACGAGTAATGGCGTAGAGCTTGTCGTTGATCAAGGCCATCTGTCCGAGGAATTCTCCGTACAGCGACCAGATGGCGTCATAGGTTTGCTTGTCGGCCTTCGGCCCGGGGCCTTCACCGCCACCCGCGGGGTCGTATGTGGCCAATGCCTCGTCGAAAACGCGTTCGGCGTTGGTCGTTCTGTAGATCTTCGGATACGCCCTTCGCAACGTCTCTGTCCTGAAGGCGTCGGCCTTTTCCGGATCAAGGACAGCGGCAATCTCCTCGCGGTAGAGGTCGTTGATATTGCGCACCTTGATTCGATGTTCGATGATCTTCTTCTTGACGTCGATGTCGACGGAGGGATTGTTGGTTCTATTCTGAAGAGAATCGAGCAGGCTGGTGTCCTCGCCTTCGATGAGCCTCTGTCGTGCATGAAGAGCCTGATCCAGCTGCATGGCGTAGTCGTCCATGATTTGCTTGGCTGGTTCGATCTGGCTGTCGACATTGGTATCTCTCGCGATTATGAAAAGATCGACTCGTTCTCCGGAAAACTTCCCGTCATCCAGCTTCTTCTCTCGGTAGAGCCGACGGTTGAAGGCCGTCCAGAGTTCCTGCTGTTCAGGGATGAGGATGATCTTGACGTTTTCAATGAGTTGGCTGTTCAGCTCTTCTCGGCGCACCAGCCAGTCCTGAATCGGCATGACGACCATTTCAAGGATCTTGTCCTGTTGTCCTTGGCCTTTCATTGCCTTGATTTCGTTTGTCAGTGCCTCGATTTCCTGCTCCATCAGGAGCTTGCCGGCATCGAACTGCATTTCGTAGTCGTCGAAGATCGCTTCGGCAATGACGGCCTGGGTTTCATCCAGATCGAGCCCCTCGATGAAAATCAACAGGTCGCGTGTGAAGTACTCGGGCTCCATTGCCTGCGCCACGGCGGAGAGCTGAGCCTGTGATCGCTCAGCCGGCATGAGCGTCATGAACATGACCACGAAAAGGCCAAGAATCCAGTTGAGCTGGTTGGGTCGATGAGTAGAGACGAATTTCATGGTGCCTATTGCTCCGGGATCTGGTGTGTCAGAACTGACGAATACCTCTTGCCGGCATGTAGAACGCTGCTAGACGCCAGATCATTGGGCAAAATCCCAACATTGGAGCAGTTCAGCCATGCTTGGTGGGATTCTACCCCAGTAAGGGGGGTAGGCGAGCCGCCTATTTGACCTGTGGGGCCAGATTTGGGGGCATGAGGCCCGAAGGTGGCGGGTAATTGCTCAGGTCCCGGCAGGGCTGGTGGTCCGCTGCTCGATCCTCTTCTCGGAGACGGTCTGGACGATTCGGTTCACGAAAATACCAGGAGTGTGGATCTGGTCAGGGTCCAGAGTTCCCAGAGGAACGATCTCCTCGACCTCCGCTACGGTGATCTTTCCACACATGGCTACCAGGGGATTGAAATTGCGGGCGGTGCGTCGAAAGACCAGATTGCCCGATGGGTCGGCTTTCCATGCCTTGACGAGGGACAGGTCCGCCACGATTCCACGCTCGAGTACGTAGGTCGATCCATCGAAATCCATGTGTGGCTTGTTCTCAGCTACGAGTGTGCCGACGCCTGTCTTGGTGTAGAAGCCTGGGATGCCTGAGCCACCGGCTCGCATCCGTTCAGCAAGTGTGCCCTGGGGTGTGAACTCCAGTTCAAGCTCGCCGGAGATGAACTGTCGTTCGAATTCTGCATTTTCACCTACATATGAACTCACCATCTTCCTGATCTGCCTCGATTGAAGCAGCAGACCCAGTCCCCAGTCGTCGACTCCTGCGTTGTTGGACACGGCGGTGAGATCCTTCGCGCCTGACTGGCAGAGCGCGATGATCAGCTGTTCCGGTATACCGCAGAGGCCGAAACCGCCTACGGCAACGGTCATGCCGTCATGGGTCAGCCCCTCAATCGCCTGATCTGGAGTTGTGAACGTCTTGTCTGACATGATATTGTCCGATGTTCGATGGACCGCCGAGTAGGGGATCCGGTTAGATCAGCCTCTGGAATGGAGCATGGCTTGGTGCCAAATTCTCACACTGCTCAGCATAGCGTGATGGTCGCCCCTTGTGACCCGCTTCTGGATTCCAGGGACGGCTGCGGTCAGTCTCTGTTGTCGCCATGAAAGCCTCTGGTCTGAGAACTGTCGCCATCAGTCTTCTTGTCGGCCTGGCCACCTTGCCCGATGGCATGGTTCCGATCGCGCTCAATGCCGCGGTCGTCGAGCGATGGGGTGTTTCATTGCAGACGGCTCATTGGTTCACTGCGGCGGCCTTGCTTGGAGCCGTCGCTCTGTTTCCGCTTCTGGGTCCCATTCAACGACGTTGGAAGGCAGGCGCCTCGATCGCCTGGGCGTCTCTCATTAATGCGATCCTGCTGATTCTGTTGGCCTGTCCCATTCCATTCTGGCTGGCGATGATTCTGCGTATCGGAACCGGCGGCATGGACATGGTGACACTGGCAATCCTGCTGGGGCTCCTTGAAGGAGGCGATCGGACACGGTCTGGGAGGCGTTATGGACCGGCGACACTGGCCATCATGCTCGGACTGGCCATGGGCTTCACGGCTGGGGGCATACTCAGTCAGTTCATGCAGGCAGGCATCTTTCTTGTCGGGGCGTCATTCTCCATTCTTCTCGCGGTGGCGGCGGGATGCTCGGGTGGTCTTATTCGTGATGAGGCCATGGAGTTGGATTCGCCTACCGGAGGGGTGCGGTACTGGCCCACTTTGCTCTTCAGTTTCAGCGACCGCGCCCTTTCCGCAGTCGTGACTGTTTCTGTCACGCTCTATCTCGTCAAGGAGATTGCGGTCAAGGAGACGCTTGTTGGCCCATCGATGTCGATGATCCTTCTAATCATCGCGTTGGGCGCCTGGCCGGCTGGCATTCTGGCGGATCGAATCGGGCCTCTTCCAGTGAGAATCGTCGCGGTCATCGGCTATTCCGCCGGATTCGCCATGCTTGCCGCGGCACCATGGGTTCCCATCTGGGTGATCGTTCTAAGCCTAGGAATCATGGGTATTTTTGGTTCCGGGCTGGCCCCGTCCATGTACATACTCGCGTCTAGTCGGGGTCGAGGTGCCATTGATATGGGGGGTATTCATGCGGCAGGCAATGCGGGATATCTATCTGGCTTGCTCGGCGCAGGTGGCTTGCTCGCGATCAGTGACGGCATGTCGACAATCAGCGCCTATCAGATCATCTTCTTGATCTTCACGACGATGTACCTCTTGTTGAATCTGCCAGCTATCGCCGCCATGGCCGGTTGGCGTGTCCATCGTCCGGTCAGCGATACCCGATCCACCTGAACATCTCTATGGGGTTCGGAGGCTTGCCCTGCATGAGGACTCCGATGCGGAAGATCCTCGAGGCGATCCAGATCATGGCGACCGCGCAGGTGAACCCCCACGCGATGCTGAATGCTATCTCCATCGGGTTGATGGGTTCCGTCGCGAGGATCCTCAGGATCATCATGAATGGGGTCAGTGGCGGTATGTAGGTGGTCACCAAAGCGACTGTTCCATTGGGCTCCTCGGCGATGATCGTCATGAGGAACAGCGGAATCATGACGGCGAAGCTGACTGGCCCCAGAAGTGTCTGCGCATCTCTCAAGTCGCTGACCGCACTGCCGATTCCGGCCATGATGGCGGCGATCATCATGTAGGCCATCACCAGATAGATCAGCAGCAGAACGATATGCAGTGGCGTGATCAGATCTAGAACCGAGACGAGTATCAGGAAGGCGATCAGCACCGTCGAGAACATGGCGACCATGATCACGGTGACCATGGCATAGCCAAGAATCTTGCCGCTCATCAGTTCCATGGGGCTAACCGCGCTGAGAAGGACCTCCATCACACGATTGGATTTCTCCTCGATCGTGGATGTAAGCAGGTAGTTGCCGCTAATGAAAGTCGTGATCCAGACCAGCATCATGAAGGCCATGGGAAGAAAACGTCGCAGATCGCCTATTTCCGTCTTCTCATCACCACCTTCCACGAGTCTGACGGTGGTCACACGTGGACGTGCGGTCAATCTCTGCACCAGCCCCGGATCAAGCCCCTGGCTGGAGAGCCTCGCCTCGACCAGTGCATTGCGACTTGAGCTTTCGAGCAATTCGGTATGGCTGGGTGGGGAGTCGGGGGAGACGTAGATTCGGACTCTGTTCCCGTTCACTTCTCCGTCGAGGTCGAGCGCTTCTTCATCCACGACCACCAGCGCTGTGTAGCTGCCGTCGCGAATCCCCTTCTTGATCTCGTCGATTCTGGATGCCTGCATCGAGACGATGTCGATGTCCATCTTCGTTACCGCGACCTGTGAGGCGCTGCTGGCAGAGGCCTCGCTCAGCAGTACATCAGTGGCCTCTTCGGCACTTAGTCCTTTGATATCCGGAAGTGAGCTTGGTTTCTCAGGTTGGAGGGATTCCCTGAGAGGTTCGGTGATCGCATCATCAGGGCTTATGACGGCGATTGTTCCAACGAGTGGTTTGGCTTCCGGTTGAAGGAAGATGCTTGCAAGAATCACGATAGCGCCGAAGCACAGCGGTGCGATGACCACTCCGATAACGAAAGCCTTGGTGAAGACGGTGTGCCTGAATTCCCGCCATGCGACGGTCCATGTCTTGTTCATGAGGAGCTTTCTCCTCCGACAAGGTCCACGAAGATGTCGTCAAGTGTCGGGCGACGAAGCTCGATGGATCTCAGGGCGATCGACGACGTGATCGTGGACATCAGCAATTGGATGTCGGCCTCCTGATCGAGATGCAGGTCGAAGCGTTCTTCGTCCCGAGAGATTTCGCGAATCCCCTGAAAATCAGGTATTTCCTGTTGCCGGGGATCCATGAGTTCGATGGCCAGTACCCTCGGGTTGTAGCGTTCGTGGATGACATCGAGCGGGTCGTCCAGAAGCTTGATGCCCTTGTTTATCAGGAAGACTCGATCGCACAGTTGCTCAGCCTGATGAAGGACATGGGTGGAGAAGATGATGGTTCTTCCCTGATCATTGAGTTCACGGATGGTGCTGCCAAGGAGGCTGGCATTGACCGGGTCCAGGCCGGAGAAGGGCTCGTCGAGAATGATCAGCTCGGGTTCGTGCAGTACGGCAGCGATGAACTGAAGTTTCTGCTGTTGGCCCTTGGACAGTTCTTCGCATCGTCGATGGAGGACGTCCGGAAGTTCGAGACGTTCAAGCCACTGGTCGATCCGCTGATCGGCCTCGTGCTTGCGAAGGCCCTTGAGCCGTCCCACATAGCGGAGGAACTGGTTGATTCGCATCTTTCTGTAGAGGCCGCGTTCCTCCGGGAGGTAGCCGATGCGATCCTTCGCCTGAAGGGCCGTGGCGCCGAGCACTTCGATATGGCCGGCGTCGGGGTAGATGATCGACATGATCATCCTGATGGTCGTGCTCTTGCCGGCTCCATTGGGCCCGAGAAATCCGACGAGCGATCCTCGTGGAACCTGAAGGTCGAGATTCCGGACGGCTTGAACCGATCCGTAGCTCTTGTCCACATTCTGGATGGTGACCGCATTTTCGTTCATGGCGCTTGGTCGGTGGTTGGGGGGGTGGGAACGGCTTCATTCACCAGATCGATGATTGACTGGGGTGGTAGAAACAGATCGGGTGCGGCCTTGTCCAGGGAAATCGAGTCGAACACCACCGTCAGTTCCATTTCCTGAGCTGAAATCGCCAGTTCATGGAAGAGCATGAGCGGCTTCACGGGTTTCCAATTCCGAAAGGACATGGTCACTTCGTACTCGCCCCCGATTGAACTCTCGATCATCCGTATGCCGCGGAGCAGATACGAGTTTCGATCGATAAAGATGCGTTCTTCGAGTCCTGCTCGATTAATCTTCTGCACTTCCCAGCAGGCATGTCCTTCGAAATCCGCGGGCCCGATCGTCTTCAGCACTCTGGCGTCGGCGTTGATCCTGATCGCGAGTTCGAACCAGTTCAGTGTTCGTCTTCGCTCCCTTGAATCCGAAAGGTCGATGAGTTCCTCGGATTCGGTTCCATCATCCGTGGTCACGATCTCCCATGCGATTTCACCATCGCTTCCCACTTCACTGGTGCCCATCTGTCCCAGATCCACTCTGATTCTCATGAGGTCGGGTTTACGGAAGGCCAGATCCATCTTCCCTTCGGCTTCGGTTCCCTCGATACCCAGCGTTGCATTTGCCGTGAAGGACTCGAGATCCCAGATGGCGACCCGGCCTCCAACGGCATTGATGTATCTAGAGAACACACCTCTGGCCAGTGGTAGTACCACCGGAGACGTAGTCGAGGCAGCAGGCTGCTGTACTGCAGGTGGGCTTTGGAGTCCCAGGCAGGCGATGAGCAGAATGAGTGGCATGGAAGTCGTCATGGTGTTCTGAAGGCGGGCGAGTCATGGTAGTCCAGGCAGTGACTTGGAATGACTGACCTGAGGAAGTGTCGCTTGATCCTTTCATCCGGATGGACGGTTGAAGCATATGTTCATCTATTTTATACTCGGTTCATGACTAGCACACTGCTCCAGGCACTTGATCGAGGCGTTCTTGTTCTTGATGGTGCCATGGGTTCGGCACTCCAATCCATGCCTCTTGAAATCGACAAGGATTATCTGGGGCACGAGAACTGTGTTGATCTACTGGTGCGATCCCGGCCTGAGCTGATCCAGCAGATCCATGAAACATTCCTCGAGGTGGGTTGCAACGCCATCGAGACGAACACGTTCGGCGCCAATCCATTGGTGTTGTCCGAGTTCGATGATGAAGTCGCGTCGTGGGCAAGGGCCTTGAACAAGGAGGCCGCCGAGGTGTCTAGGGCGGCCTGTGACGTCTATTCGACTCCGGGTACACCAAGATTCGTTCTTGGATCGATGGGGCCGGGTACCAAACTGATCACGCTTGGTCAGGTCAATTGGGACTCAATGCTCAATTCCTACTGCACGCAGGCGGCGGGACTTCTTGATGGCGGGGTGGACGCGTTTCTCATCGAGACATGTCAGGATCTTCTGCAGGTCAAGTGTGCAGTGAATGGTTGTCTCAAGGCGCTTGAGCAGGCAGGTCGCGATACGAATGAAATACCCATCTTCGTGAATGTGACCGTCGAGACGACCGGGACGATGCTTCTGGGCACCGAAATCTCGGCTGCCATCGCGGCCCTGTCCAGATATCCGATCGCCTCCCTTGGATTGAATTGTGCAACTGGTCCGATCGAGATGTCCTCCCATCTCGAGACCATCGCCAAATTCTGGCCCAGAAGAATGGCCTGTATTCCCAATGCAGGTCTTCCCGTGCTGGTCGATGGACAGAGCCACTTTCCGTTGACGCCTCAGCCAATGGCGGAGAGTGTCGGTGGATTCATTGAAAAATTCGGTGTCGACATCGTCGGCGGTTGCTGCGGAACAGGCACGGAGCATATGGAGGCGATCGCCAACAAGGCCTTCTCGTTGAACAGGGCCAATCGCAGTCAGTCCGGTTGGACTCCGGGTTGCACTTCGCTGTACACCGCCGTTCCGTACCGACAGGAGAGTTCCTTCTTCATCGTGGGTGAGCGCATGAACGCCTCGGGCAGCAGAGCCTTCAAGCGTTTGCTTGAAAACGAGGATTGGGACGAGATGATCTCGCTGGCTCGAGGCCAGATCCGCGAGGGCGCGAATTGTCTTGACATCAACGTCGATTACGCCGGTCGGGACAATGCGGCAGACATGGCCGAGATCGTCTCTCGTGTGGTTCGTCAGGTCGATGCGCCGCTGATGCTGGATTCCACGCAAATAGCCACCATCGAGGCCGGGCTTCGGCATGCACCGGGCAAGTGCATCATCAATTCGGCCAACTTCGAGGATGGCGAGGAGAAATTCGACAAGATGTGCCTGCTGGCCCGTGAGTTCGGCACCGGGCTCGTCATCGGGACAATCGACGAGGATCCTGAGGCGGCCATGGCTCGAACGGCCGAGCGCAAGTTCTCGATCGCAAGCCGTGCCATCGAGCGTGCCAAGACCGTCGGCGGCTTGGCGGTCGAGGATCTCTTCATCGATCCACTTGTTCTTCCCGTGTCAACCGGTATGGACGCCGATCGTCGCAGTGCACTCGAACTGATCGAGGGAACACGGCTGATCCATGAGGCCTATCCCGACGTCCAATTGACCTGCGGTTTGTCCAACTGCTCGTTCGGATTGAAGCCCGCCGCCCGACAGGTGCTCAATTCCGTTCTCATGCATGAACTCCTCGAAGTCGGCATGAGCAGTGCCATTGTCCACGCCTCCAAGATCATCCCCTTGAATCGAATCGATTCGGAGCGGATCGAAGGAGCCATGCATCTGATCTACGACAGACGGTCAGTGGAACAGGGTGGCACGGGGTTGCCGGACACCATCTCGGATGACTCGTTTGATCCCCTCCAGTCCTTCATAGATCTCTTCAAGGGCGATGAGGTTGCGGTAGCGGCCGTCGACGTCGAGTCTAGAACTCTGGAGGAATGGCTCAGGGCTCACATCATCGATGGTGAAAAGCAGGGGATCGGTGATCGGCTCGACGAGGCCATGAAGGTCTATTCGCCTCTGGACATCATCAATGACCATCTCCTGGCCGGCATGAAGCGAGTCGGCGAACTCTTCGCTAGCGGCGACATGCAGCTTCCCTTCGTCCTGCAATCCGCAGAAGTCATGAAGATGGCGGTGAAGCATCTTGAGCCGCACATGGAGAAGCTGGAGGGCACGTCGCGAGGGCGTGTCGTGCTGGCGACCGTCAAGGGCGATGTTCACGACATCGGCAAGAATCTGGTTGACATCATCCTGACCAACAACGGTTGGACCGTCGACAACATCGGCATCAAGCAATCGATCGAGAACATAGCCCAAGCCTGGCGGGAGTCGGGGGCCAATGCCATCGGCATGTCGGGCCTGCTGGTGAAGAGTGTCGTCGTGATGGAGGAGAATCTCCGTAAGCTCAACGAGATGGAGATCGATGTGCCCGTGCTGCTCGGCGGGGCCGCCTTGTCCAGACACTACTGCGAATCGCATCTTCGCGAGGTCTACAAGGGCCGTGTGTACTACGGGAAGGATGCGTTCGAGGGACTGGAGCTGTGCGAGGCCATCATCGAAGGGCGCCACAGAAGGCTGGATGCCGAGATAGATCGTCGCCTCGCCACACGTGAGGCCGCTCAGGCTCGCGTCGGTGAAATCAACAGTGAGGAATCTGAGTCCGAGACGGCGACCGCGGTTCTTGATGAACCTGCCGTTCGCAGCGAGGTCGCCACCGACATCAATGTGCCTGTCGCGCCGTTCTGGGGCAATCGAGTCATCAAGGACATTCCGCTCACCGAGATCTTCCCATACATCAATACGGTGGCGCTCTTCCGTGGGCAGTGGGGTTTCCGCAGGGGGCGTCGCTCGAAGGCGGAGTTCGAACAGTCGATCGAGGAGGAGGCCCGTCCGGTCTTCAAGGAGCTGCAGCAGTCCTTCCTCGAGGACAATGTTCTGGAGCCCAGTCTTGTCTATGGATGGTATCCATGCGGTAGTGATGGGGAGGATCTGATCGTCTTCGATCCGGAGGATCATGACAAGGAACTCGAACGTTTCTCCTTCCCACGACAACGTGCGCGACGTCGCCTGTGCATCAGCGATTATTTCAGGGACGTCTCGACTGGCGAGCGGGACGTTCTGGGGTTGAGCTGCGTGACCGTCGGACATCGTGTCAGCGAGCTGGCGCAGAAGCTCTTCGCGGATGACGAGTACAGCAGGTATCTCTATGTGCATGGAATGGGAGTCGAGTGTGCCGAAGC
>MDTD01150862.1_pt1 | contig 16909 bp, 10 predicted proteins | sample 811221 | NCBI WGS metagenome assembly MDTD01 (sample SAMN05326646, study PRJNA326480) | marine metagenome | isolation source: seawater | place: Pacific Ocean: South West | collected 2011 | reverse complement strand
GGGGGGGGGGGGGGGGGGGGGGGGGGGGGGGGGGGGGGGGGGGGGGGGGGGGGGGCGATGGGTTCGCGGGTGCGCGGGACGGCGAGGGTCGAGCGGCGAGACGCGAAATGAGCCGCGAGACGCGATGGAGAGACTGACGAGAAGTGATTCGCGTGCGTTTGATCGTAGGCGTGTTGTTTACAACCTGTGGACGTGGTCAAGACGCGATTACAGTTGGATAAGACGGGACAGTACCGAGGCGTCGTCGATTGCTTTAAGAAGATTCGCGCCGAGGAGGGCGTCGGGGCGCTTTGGAAGGGATTAAACGCGTTCGCCACGCACTTGTGTTTTAAATATATGTTGCGAATGGGGACGAATGCGACGTTTCAGGCGGCGTTGAGGGATGAACACGGGGATTTGAGCACGGGGAGACGCATGGCGGCGGGTTTCGGCGCGGGCGTCATCGAGGCGCTCGTCATCGTGACGCCGTTCGAGGTGGTGAAGATTCGGTTGCAGCAACAAAAGGGCACGGCGATGGAGGCGTTGAAATACAAGGGGACGTTACACTGCGCGAGAACGATCATTCGCGAGGAGGGGGTGCTGGCGCTGTGGAACGGCGCCGGTCCGACCATCGCTCGAAATGGAACCAATCAAATGTGTCTCTTCACCGCCAAGGCGCACGTCGACTCATTCTTGTGGGGTAAAAACGACGGCGACAGCAAGGTTTTACACCCCGCGCAATCGTTAGTTTCCGGTGGTCTGGCGGCGACGATCGGCCCGATCGCCACGGGGCCGTTTGACGTCGCCAAGACGCGTCTCATGGCGCAATCCAAGGCGGGCGGCGCCGTCAAGTACAAATCCTTCGTGCACGCGCTCACGCTCATTCCGCGGGAAGAGGGCATCATGGCCATGTGGAAAGGACTGCTCCCGCGCCTCATGCGCATTCCTCCGGGACAAGCCATCACGTTTTGCGTCGCAGACCAGATAGTCGGTCTCTACACCAACTCAGAATTTGCCAGAGGAGAAGACTAAAGAATCAAACGGTTGGCGAAAGAAGGACGCCGAGCGCAAAGTCACGACGAAAGACCCGATTCCACCTCGCACGACGACCAGAGCCCGACGAACGAACCCCTTTCTTTAATACCCGTTCTTTAATATTTATTTCAATCGTAGCCCACGCGGCGGCCGCGGCACCGACGAATCCCTCGCGCTCGTCGTCGCGTCGTCGTCGGCGACCCGGAGGCTCGACCCGCACACGACGACGCTCATGCACGCGCACCACGTCGCGCACGTCGCTGCGCGCGCTCGTGCGCTCGCGTGTGCGTCGCGAGACGTCATTACTCGCGTCACCGGCGCGTCTGTCGCGCGAGAGACGCGTCGTCGGCGCGTCGCCGGCGTCCGCATCGTCGCGTCCCGACGTTTTCGTCAATTCCCTCCCGGGACATCTTCGCGCGCGGTCTCCGTCGTCTCTCGCGCGTCCGCGGCGGTTCGCGAGGACGAGACGACGAATGCGTCCGCGGCGACGGCGTCCACGTCGGCGGCGAGCGATGGGACGATGTTATTCGCCGTCGAGGGCATGCGGTGCGGTGGATGTTCGGCGGGGGTGCAAAAGACGCTCGGCGAACGCGACGACGTCGAGCGGTGCGCGGTGAATCTGGTGACGGAGACGGCGGCGGTGACGTTTCGTCGTGAGTTGACTGGTGATGCGTTGCGCGCGACGATCGATTCGGCGATCGAAGCGATCAGGAAGAAGGGATTTATCATGACGCGACGCGCGGCGGGTCGAGCGGCGGAGGCGGCGGCGAGAGAGGCCGAAAGGAAACGCGAAGAGGAGATGGAAAAGACCAAGTGGGATCTGTACAAGGCGTGGGGGTTGACGGTGGCGTGTTTGGGAACGCACCTGACGCATCACTTGCACGCGTTGGGATTGCACGAGTACGCGCATACGGAGGTTTTGAACGCGTTGGCGCAGCCGTGGATCGGGGCGACGCTCGCGGCGGGCGCGTTGTTAGGACCGGGTAGGAAAATACTGAGCGAGGGCGCCAAGGCGTTCGCGAACGGGGCGCCGAACATGAATTCGCTCGTCGGCGTCGGTTCGCTCGCCGCGTTCGGTCTCTCCACGGCGGGGGCATTGAATCCGCAGTTGAACGAGTACGGGCAGTGGACGAATGATTTCTTTGAAGAACCGGTGTTGTTGATGGCGTTCATTTTACTCGGACGCGCGCTCGAGGGACGAGCGCGCGCGCGAGCGAGCGCGGATTTGCGTTCACTGAGCTCGCTCCTTCCGCTCGACGCGCGTTTGGTCGTGCCAGATCGCGAGAGTGCGGAGGACGAAGATCCCGCCAATCACTCCGTCATCGTCGACGTCGATCGCGCGTCGGTGCGACCGGGAGATTTAGTGCGCGTGAACCCGGGTGAAATCATCCCCGTGGACGGGATGGTCGTCGCTGGAAACGCCGGCGTGGACGAAGCGACGCTCACGGGCGAACCCGTGCTCGTGTACAAGACGAAAGGGAGCGACGTCAACGCGGGCACCGGCGTCTTCGAGGGCCCGCTCACCGTCAGAGCGATGAGCAGCGGGGATTCATCCATCGTCGCAGGCATCACGAGGACGATAGAGGAGGCGCAAGGTCGCGCCGCGCCCGTACAGAGACTCGCCGACGCCATCGCTGGTCCTTTCGTATTCGGCGTCATGGGCATCAGCGCGGCGACGTTCGCGTTTTGGACTCTCGCCGGGGACGCATTGTTTCCGGGTGCGCTCATGGAGGCCGGATCGTTCGGCGCCGCGCCATGGATGGGACCGTTGAAATTAGCCACCGACGTCCTCGTTGTCGCGTGTCCGTGCGCCCTGGGGCTCGCCACGCCGACCGCCGTGCTCGTCGCGACGTCTCTGGGGGCGCGAAATGGCGTCTTGCTTCGCGGCGGCGACGTCTTGGAAACAATCGCCGGCGTCGACGCCGTCGTGTTGGATAAGACGGGCACGATCACGCGAGGCAAGCCTCGAATGAAATCTGTGTACACGAGCGACGAGCGCACGGAATGGGACGTGTTGAGCGTCGCCGCCGCCGTGGAAGCGACGACGACGCACCCCATCGCCAAAGCGGTGACACGCAGCGCGGAGACTCGATTCGAGAGCGAAGAGAACCTATCGCCCATTCCTCGCGCGTCCGCGTCGGAGACCGAGCCCGGTCGCGGGGTCACGGCGACCGTGAACGGTGAGCGCGTCTTCGTTGGCGCACCCGCGTGGGTGGACGCCAAGGTTGGCGGCGTCGGCGCGTCGAGCGACGCGTTCGCCGACGCGCGCGCGGAGAGCGAGACGTGCTCGCTCGTCGCCGTCGGCGTCGAGGATCACGGCGTCGTCGGCGTGCTCACGGTCGCGGACGAGATTCGCGAGGACGCCGCGGAGACGGTTCAACGCTTAAAAGCCGCCGGCGTCCGCGTGCACATATTATCCGGCGATAGACAAGCCGCCGTGGACGCCGTCGCGTCCGAGCTCGGTTTGGGCACCGACAGCGTCGTCCTCGGGGGCATGTTACCCGGCGACAAGGCGTCCCAGATTGAAAAACTCCGCGCCCAGGGTTTCACGGTGGCCATGGTCGGCGACGGCATCAACGACGCCCCCGCCCTGGTCGCCGCGGACGTCGGCGTCGCCGTGTCTCGCGGCATGGAAGCCACCGGAAACGCCGCCGGCGTCATCCTCCTCGGCGACGCCTTATCCCAAGTCGCCGATTCCATTCAACTCGGCAAAAACTCCCTCGACAAAATCCGCCAAAACCTCGGATGGGCGCTCGCGTACAACGCCGTCGGCGTCCCGCTCGCCGCCGGCGCCCTCTTACCCGCGTACGGCGTCGCCCTCAACCCGTCCGCCGCCGGCGCGTTGATGGCCGTCTCCTCCGTCGCCGTCGTCTCCAATTCCCTCTTCTTAAGAGGTCCCGACGCCTGGTCCGCCTTCACCGATCCATCACCGACGATCGATCGTCGTCCGCGCGCCTCCCCCGACGCCGCGCGCGCGTGACGTGCCATTTAATTGTAATGCGCTCGCAGACAGTTTGCCCCGTCCCTCTTTTTGGGAAGAAATCGAATCGTCCCCCTCGCGCGGCACACCTCGCGCGAACGCCCGCGATGTCCCTCGAGACGTCCGCGAACGCCGACGAGGAAAACGAAAATTGTACGCGCGGATTCCCCGTGAAGGACGTCGACGTCTCGCGCGCGCTTCGCGCGTCGGACGCGCGATTGAATCGAAAATGGGAACGCGCCATGGTGGATTCGGGACGACGGTGTCGAGACGACGACGGTCGGCCCGGGGATTACGTTCGAGCGTTCGCGCGAGCGAACGGAATCGGACGCGCGAGTCGACGGGAACTGTGGATGGCGTGGAGCGGAGGGGAGGGGAAGAGGGCGGCGGCGATGAGGAGAGGGGAGGCGTCGTACGCGGCGACGACGGCGAGAGACCGCGCCGAGGAGGACGGCGGGGACGAGGACGGCGGGGACGAGGACGGTGGGGACGATGACGGCGGCGAGAGGGGGGAACGGTGGACGCGGTGTTTCGAACAGATTGATTTAGATGTCTCGAGGACGTTTCCCGAGCACGAAAAGTTTCGCGAGGGAGGCGACGGGTTGGTTCGGCTTCGTCGCGTGCTGCGAGCGGCGGCGAGGACGTCCGCCAAGACGAGCGGGTACGTGCAGGGCATGAATTACTTGGCTGGGTTTTTACTGTGCGTGTACGACGGCGAGCACGAAGACGACGAGGAGTGTGCGTATTGGGTGCTTCGGTGCGTGACGGAGGATATGTTTCCCGGGTATTTCGAACCCGGATTGAAGACGCTTCGGAGCGATTTGGAAGAGCTCGATTATCGATTTTCGCGCGTGTCCGAGGAAGCGCACGGCAAGCTTCAGTCGATGGGGTTGGCGGTGAAATTTTTCACCGCGAGATGGTTGATGTGCGGTCTCGTCGGGTGCGCAGCGGCGCCCATCGTGTTGCGTGTGTGGGATTTGCTCTTTGTGGACGCGGACAGGCAACCTCGAGAGACGTTGTTGAGATGCTCGCTGGCAATTTTAGCGTTACAGGCACCCTTCATACGCGCCGCCGAGGACATGAACGCGTCCGTGGAGTGTATTCGTGAGGCTGGATCGACGATCGATAACATAGAGGCGTATTTGCAGCGCGTGTCGGATTTGCGAGGTCGTCACTTTCCGTCCAAGCCCGTCGAGGCGCCGACCGTGGCGACTCCGTCCAGAAAGAGAACGCGATACGAGCCGCCGCCTCCGACACCCGCGCGCGCTGCCATGACGCCGGTGGGGAATACTCTGTACGCGTCCCTCATCTCTTTCTTTTCACCGACGCCGAACAAGCCGTCGACCGCGACGCCGTCGACGGCACGCGCCTCGGGACTCGCACCGAAAAGGCTGTGGAGTTTCGGAGAGAACGGGGAAGTGCAGGCGAGGTCGACGAAGCGCAAACGTGATGATGCGGAAACCAAATCGACGCAAACGCGCTCGACGCCGTCGTGTGGAAGAACGCCGAGAAGGTCGCCACGTCTCGCGCGATGAAACTCGCGACGTTTTGTAATTTATATTGTCCTATACGGTTTCATTTTCACTCAAAGGTCAACTAGCGACTAACGGATTTACTGTCCAAGAGAGATGTGCTGCAACATTCTGAGCAACTCTTGACTGCTGATGACGTTGGATCCCATGCCGGAGTCCATAAAAGCGGGAGTCTTGCTCGGTTTGGGACCGCATAAGCCTCCAGCTTGCTCGTCGTTGAGCCTGGAGAGACTATTGTTTTCACCCTCGACGGCGGCGCACCAGTCGACGTCAGATTGTAACGTGGTACGCACGCTGGCGCGCTCGACGTCATCGCACGTCTCGAGTTCGCACAGTGCGTTGGCCAAAATGATGACACTTCCCACATTTCCCTTGCGCGTGGAGATGGGCTTCGTCGCGAGCGCTTGTTGAATGGACGCGGCGAGCATACCTTGGAGACTCTCTTTACCGCCCTCAAACATGGGCGCCCACAAGGGCTCGTGCGGGCTGACCAAAGCCGCCAAGACCAAGCGGATGACGGTGGCGTGCAACGCAGAGCTCCAAGAATACTTGAAGAACATGCGCACGAGCGAAACCATGACGAACTGTCCATCGCTCGGAAGTTTCAGCGTGGCGATTCGTTCATCGATGCCGTGGCACCCAATCTGCAAGAGAACCGCCAAAATCTCCGCCGCAGCGACGCGGTGAGAGCCGATGGCGGGAATGATCTCTCCGCTTCTCTGCGTCACCGCGTCTTCGGGTTCAAACGTCAACGTGACGACGATCGTATCGATGTGTTCCATGACTGTGCGCACCAATTCGACCGGGAAATTCTCCAGGTCGTTCCCAGGGGCTCGCAAATCGTCCCTGTCCGTCAAGTCTTCCAACAACGCGTTACTAACAGCCCACAACAAACTCCCCAGTTTCCCAGCGTCGAGCGGTTCACTTCCATCCGCGATCGCCTTGATCAACTCCACCGCCGCCGCCAAAGCTTCCCCTCTCGAGATCTCTTCCTCTTCCTCTTCTTCCTCGTCCTGAAGTTCCCGGGAGAGTTCTCCCGAGCGCTGCAACGCCGACAAATCGGGCGGTCCTCCGACGACGATCTCCTCAACCTCCTCCTCCTCCTCCTCCTCCTCGTCATCATCGTGCGCCTCCACCGCGTCATCGAACGTCGCTTCCGCGCGCGCGTCCTCACTCTCCGCGCGCTCCGCGCCTCCGCTCGCGCCTTGGCCGGTCGCCGCGGCGTCCGCGTCCACGTCGCCCTCCCCGACCACCGCCACGCCCTCGATCGTCTCTACCGATCGCGTCGACGCGACGACATCGTCCGCGCCCATCGTCGTCGTCGTCGTCGTCGTCGTCGTCGCCATCGCCACCGTCATCCTCGTCGTCGTCGTCGTCGTCCTCAGCGGTCCAGATTCGTCCTCCTCCGCCATCTTCTCCCGACTCCGTCGCGCGCAGCCCCCCTCGCGCGCGTCTCGACCGAGGAACGCACGCTCGAGACGGTCACGCTCGCTCTCACGTCGCGCGCGCTCGATCGATCCGCGTCGCGCGCGGTGTGCGGCCGCGCGCGTCGCGCGCGCGATGGGAAAACCTTGCGAGGGGGGACTCTCCACCGTTCACGACTCATCACGAGAGTACACGAGTCACGACCCGTCGATACCCCCCACACGCGATGCGCGCGCGCGACCTCGTCGCCTCTCGCGTCGCGTCACTCCCGCGCGCGCGCGTCGCGGTCGCGGCGCCGTCGCTCACGATGACGTCGACGTCGTCCGCGTCGACGGCGTCGCGCGCGAGCGTCGTCGCGCGCCCGTGGTCTCGGTCTCGGTCGCGATCTTCTCGGCGTCCATCGTTCGCGCGCGCGAACGCGGGCGTCGACATCCCGACGCTGTTGAACAACACCCCGCACGCGAGAGAGACGCGCGCGTGGTTTTACGACGATTGCGCGAAATCCATCGCCGCGGCGGTGACGTCGAAAGAGCGAAGGATTAAGATCAAGACGGAGTTTCCAGAGTTGAATGTGAGCGGCGACGTGTATCGCGTCGGGACGACGCTGGAGCTCGTGCGACGGGTGGCGACGACGTTGGCGCGAGATGGAATGCGAGTCAAGGTGTGTGTGCAGCGAAGCATGGGGAAAGGGGTGTTTCAGGCGCTGCCGTTGAGTCTGAGTGGGGTGTCGAAATTGTTGGAGTTGATGGATTGGGACGACGACGTGGCGGACGCAATCGTGCCGAACGGCGGCATCAGCGGCGAGGATGGCTCGGACGCGGACGCGTTCATCTTGGTACAACCGCAAAACATCGTAGGGTACTCGATTTTACCGTACATTGCGGAGATGGAGGAGGCGGTGGGGGATAAACCGATGATTATGATTAATCCACGATTGGACGACATTCAATCCGCGGGCAACGTCATGTCCGTCAGAGGTCGCAAAGAGCGCATGGAGGCGGTCGCGGCGTGGAAAGAGTGCTACCACTTTCGTCTGCTCTATCGCAAGCCGTATTTCCATCCAATCTACGGCGCCCTTCGGTTCGCATATTACGAAAACGAATGGGAATTGTACAAGCGCACCGGTTTGCGAGAGGCGGAAAAGTATGAGTTGCTCGCGACGTTCGCGAGCGAACCCGACCCGGAAGAGATGACGAAAAAAATCTGGGGATAGCGTCGCATCGCGCAGTAGTCATTTGTGTGTGTACATCACGTCACGTCACGTCACGTCACGTCACGTCACTCGCGTTTCACCGTCGACGCCGCGCCTCGTCGCCGTCCCGAAGACGTCCCGAAAACAGTTGTCCCAACCGTCACACCGCGCCCGACGTGGAATGAACGGTGCGGACGACGACGACGACGACGACGACGACGACGACGACGACGTCCATCGTCTGAACGCGCTGTTGCGCGAGTGGCGAGAACCGCTTATCACGCGCGTGTTGCCGCGATTGGTGATCCCGGACGGAACCAATCGCGCGGCGACGGGCGTCTCGCTCGAACACGCGCATGGGATCGCCCAGAATATCGCCCAGCGCGGGTTCGATGTCGATCACGACGTGCCCGTCGTCGTGCGAGAAAATGTGCGCGAGATGCTGCGGTCGGAAGCGTACGCGCGGTGGGAGCGGTTCACGCGCGCGAACGCGGCGGTGTTACCGGCGACGTCGGCGAAAGTGTGGGACGGCGAGCCTTGGGCGTTTTTGACATTGGGCTCGAGTCATTTAAATCTCGCGTTAAAACTCATTGAACACGACGTCCCGAGCGTGTTCTCGAAAACGGTGCGTTATGGAAGCGCGCTCGGTCGGGATAAGCGTCTGCGAGACGCCGTGTACGATGGGTTACCGAGCGTGGTGTTACGACCGTCGACGCCGGCGGACGTCAGGAGAGAGATATCCGTCGCGCTCAATCGAGCTGAAGACGTCGGTTTTCGCGTCGACGACGACGGACGAGCGATTCGTGTGCGAAACACAAATGTCAAAGAGCTCACCGTGTACGAAGCGTTGTCGCGAACGCTCGATAGCGAGGAACTAAGTTCGCTCGCGCGCGTGAAGCACGGCTTGGATTTATCAGACGCCGACGCGGGATACGTCGGCGCCACGGCGTCCAACGTACCGAGAGCGCGATTGTGACGCCTCAACGCGTAGATGTACACCAGCACGAGGCGTTTCGTCTCACCTAGCGCAGTAGTTTCGTCTAGTATGGACGCATTAGCCACACGCCCGCGCGCGTTCCCAAATAGCTCAAAAAAGCAACTACCCAGCCGCCATCGTCACACGAAGACTCGCGCGATGGCGTCCACCCCCGCCGACGCCCCCGCCGTCGCCGCGGACGCGGTGCTCGTGAAATCGGTCGAGATGCCCGCCGATGCCGACGTCGTGCGCGGGTACGACTTCGAGGGCGACATGAATTACGAGGCGCTCCTCGACTCGCTCTTCACCACCGGGTACCAGGCGACGTCTCTGGGACAGGCGGTGCGCGAGGTGAATCGCATGCTCGCGTGGCGACTGAGCGATGAACCGGTGACCGAGGAGACGGACCCGGACGAGCGCGACGAGGCGTACCGCGCGGGCGTGCGAACGAAGATTTTCCTGGGGTGGACCAGCAACCTCACGAGCAGCGGGACGAGGGAAACCATAAAGTATCTCGTGAAGAATAAGATGATCGACGTGCTGTGCACGACGGCTGGTGGGGTGGAGGAGGACTTCATCAAGTGCATGAAACCGACGTATCTCGGTGATTTCGCGCTGCGAGGAAAGGATTTGAGAAAGCAAGGATTGAATCGCATCGGTAACTTGATTCAGCCGAATGACAACTATTGCGACTTCGAGGATTGGATCATGCCGGTCTTGGACGCCATGCTCAAGGAACAGAACGAACAAGGCGTGAAATGGACGTGCTCCTCGGTGATCAAACGTTTGGGTTTAGAGATTAACCACGAAGATTCAATCTTTTATTGGGCGGCGAAGAACGATATCCCGTGTTACTGTCCAGCGTTGACGGACGGTTCGATCGGAGACATGTTGTATTTCCACTCGTACAAGAACCCGGGTTTGATGATTGACGTCGTCGCGGACGTCAGGGCGATGAACGACGAGTCCATCAAGGTGAAGCGTCCGAAAAAGACGGGGATAATCATCCTCGGCGGCGGGGTCGCGAAGCATCACATTTGCAACAGCAATTTGATGCGTAACGGTGCGGATTACGCCGTCTTCATCAACACGGCGCAAGAATTCGACGGTAGCGATTCAGGTGCACGCCCAGACGAAGCCGTGTCCTGGGGTAAAATCACCATGGACGCGAAACCAGTTAAGTGTTACGTAGACGCGACGGTCGCATTCCCGATTCTCGTCGCGCAAACGTTCAAAAAGAATTTTGAACCTCGAACGTAAAGTCAGAAGGTCGTCGCGCACACGCGCGTCGAAGTCATTCGTAGTCAACATTTTTACCATGCACCTAGTTGTTGTAATAGACGCGTTGAGCCGTGTTATCATCAACGTTTCTGCCAACTGTGCGTCACTGTGCGCCTCGCCTGTGGGATGACCGTGGAGAGTCGGCCACCGAACGATGGGTGGGCCACCGCGTCCACCAGCGGCGCGCTCTCTCCCGAAGAAGTCGCGACGTACCGAAAGCAAGGCTTCCTGGCCATCACGGACTTTGCCTCGGCCGAAGAGATGACCAACATGCGCGCGCGAGCCGAGAAGATTGTCGACGAGTTCGAGTACGACCGCGCGTCCGTCTTCAGCACCACGGACCAAAAACGAACGACAGATGATTACTTCTTGGACTCGGCGAACGGAATCTCGTGTTTTTTCGAGGAAAAAGCGCTCGATGAGCGCGGGAACCTGTGCGTGCCCAAGGCTCTCGCCATCAACAAGATTGGGCACGCGTTACACGATTACGACGACGTCTTTCGCGCGTTCAGTCGCTCGGAAAAGGTTGCAAACCTCATGAAGAGCTTGGAATTACCCAACCCGACGCCGGTGCAGAGCATGTACATCTTCAAACAACCGAGCATCGGCGGCGAAGTCGTCCCGCATCAAGACTCGACGTTTCTCAACACGGAGCCGCCGACGTGCGTCGGCATTTGGCTCGCCCTCGAAGACTGCACGCTGGACAACGGATGCCTCCACGCCGTACCAGGCACACCTCCGGTGACGAGAATCATGTCTGTGGACCACGATTCGAGCGAACGCTCGATCGAATTCATCGGCGAAGCGCCCGCCGTCGACCTCTCGCGCGCCTCACCGCTCTGCGTCCCCGCCGGAACGCTCATCCTTCTTCACGGCGCCAACGTCCACTTCAGTCGCGCCAACACGTCACCGCACAGCAGACACGCGTATTCCGTCCACTTCGTCGACGGTCGAGCGCGTTGGCGCGACACCAATTGGCTTCGCCGCGCGCCCTCCCGTCCTTTTCAACCGCTGTAACTGTATACCCACACCGCCTCGCGTGTCCTCCGGCATTCATACCCGGACCGTCGCGTCCCGGTCTCGGATCCCCCGACGACGGACGCGAGAGTCCCGCGCGCGCGTCCGCGCGCGACGACGGTCGACGGGCGTCGCGACGCCGGCACTCCCGCGCGTCACCGCGGTGACCTCGACCGAACGCGCGCGTCGCGAGGACACGCATCGCACGGACCGAGACTTTTTTTGCATTTTAATTTGAAAAAGAGGGCCGAGCGAGCGACGCGATGGCGCCGACGGAGGAGCTCACCGAGTACGAGCGCGAGCGTCTGGCGAAGATTGAGCGTAATAAGGCGTTGATGGAACGCCTGGCGCTGGCGAAGCTCGCGAGCGAGGCGGGGGGGGGGAACGAGAGCGGGAGCGGGCGAGGAAGAGGTCGCGGTCGCGGTCGCGGTCGCGGGCGAGGACGCGGGCGAGGACCGCGAGAGAAGCGAGCGCCGGCGAGAACGTCGTCTCGAGTGGAGAAATTGAAGAAAGAGTCGAGGTTGACGTCGTGGAAAGGAACGAGGATCGAGCGACGGTTGAGGACGCATTATTTTGTGGAGGTGGACGCGGACGTGTTGTGTCTGGGAACGGCTACGGAGGAGGATAGAAATACGCACGGAGTGTTGGTGCCGAAGAATTTTTACTCGGAGGGGTATCTGGCCGATGAACCGTACTCGGCGTGGACGGATGACGATGGATGGCATCACATGATATGGGGGACGGATCACGTGGGTGAGAAGAAGAGACACGTGCGCACGGAGGAGCAGGGCTGCGCCACGCCGAGCGGAGCAGCCATCGTCTTCTTGCGGGAATTGTCGCGCAGGAAAATGGAAGCGTACGAGGACTTCATGGCGGATCGCGCGTCGCAAGCGCTGAAAATGCTCCTGTCGTCTCAGCCGCCGAGCTGGTATCGGCCGTATCATCCAACATTCATCAATAGGCACTCGCAGAGGCTCTGGGCGCCGCTGACCGTCGACACGAAACCCGAGTTTAAACCCCTCGACGAGTCGGGGGAGGACAAGGAGGTGGCGAAGCGTCGCCAAGACTTTCGAAACGCATTTTCCATGTCTTTGTCCATCATGAACGCGCGAGAGGGAGAGAAACTCGAGTGGATCATGGGCGACGTTCTGGAGGCGTGCGCGAACTGTGGCTGCAGTCGCACCAATACGACGCAAATGCGTCTCGGTCCGGATAAGCGCCGCTCGCTCTGTAATGCGTGCGGTCTCTTTTACGTCACGATGGGACACTTGGGTAACGCATCGAGCGTGGACCATGAGCTCAATACAACTCACGAATTCGTCGATTTGAGCATTGGCGAGGAGAAAGTCGTCTCCAAGGAGGAACAAAAGGTCGAAACACCTCCGTCGAACGAGAACGAGCGCGTCGTCGTTTCTTTGGAGACCGTGGAAGAAACCCACGTACGACTGAAGCTGGACGTGACTCCGGAGGAGTCCTCTGAACCAAGAGAGGACAAAGCGGCGCGGAACGACGAACACAAGCTCATCGTTAGATATCCAAACGTGCATCACACATCTGCTGCGAACGGATCTGCGGCATCAGCGCTGCCGGGAAAGTCTTCGAGTTGCGTGACCACGGGCACCGTTGAAGATTACCCGATCGATATGATTGACTGGGACGCTTTACCTCATTACACGAAGCTCGTGACCCTCGCGAGCACGGGTTTGCTCGCAAATCGACAAATCATGGCGGACGAGTTTCCGGATGAACGCCTCGTGCAGCGTGCGGTTCCGTATGCCGCGCATTCACATCTCAAGCGCATGGTAGAGACGGGCAAGTATGCGAAATACGCGCCGAATATCACGGATTCTGAGCGTTACAGACCGCAGCAGGTTTCTTTCAAACCCGATCAAATCGACGGGCTCACCATTTTCGGTTACGCCGAGGAGAAAGTGCAAGAGTCGCTCGAGGGACACATCGAGCGTCGCGTCGAGACCGCGGCCATCGAAGAGGAGGAGATAAAACGAGAAACTCTCGCCAACATAGCGATGGAGGATCTCGACGCGAAGCGCACGTTTGAGTACCACATAGAAAAAGGCATATCAACGTTTGAAAAAGCGGCGGAAAAAGCAGTCCGCGATGCCGAGCGTGAACGAGAGAACGCTCGGCGAAGGAAAGAAGCCGAAGAACAAGAAGCGATTCGACAAGCGGAGCTCGAACTGCACGGTAATGTCAGGAAGTTTGGTATCGACTTGGAAGATGTTGTGGGTTACACCGACGAGGAATTGCACGCATACGAGGGTGAGGTTGAACATCCGCAGCCGATAGAAATGACCTGCAACGGGCACTTGGGGGTGTTACAAACCATGGGTCGAGCTCGAGGCGAGCGAGTTCACGACATCGATAGCGACACCATCGTCGGTGCTGGCGAATTCGAACGAATGTCGGGCTCCGGTAGCTCCAAAAAGTGGAAGTGCTCGTGCCGTGTGCGCAACGCAGACGGCAGCGTGGGTACGAATATGCTCACGCACTTGGTCGAACGCGGTGATGAATTCGGAGACGACGTGATCGGACGACGCATAGCCATTTGGTGGCCGACGGAAGAGCTATACTACCTCGGATTCGTTGAAGGGTACAACAGCGCGAACGGCGAACACACCATCAAGTACGACGATAACCAAGTCGAGGACATCATGCTTTTCATGCAAAAGTTCAAAATGCTCGACGACGACGTGCTCCTTCCAGGAAAGGATGACGAAGACGGAGAGGATACTCAGACAAAGGTGCACGTTCGACCACCGGGCGTGGCTGGCGGTGAGGAGGCAACCGTCCGAGTTCCTCTGGGAGGATTCAGCGTGTATGCTCGCATCAAGCCCGCCGTGACGCTCAAGAATAGCGAACGGCGCAGGTGCTACGAAATTTTACAAGCCGTTCGCAAAGTGGTGGATGAAGACGGAAGAAACATATCGGAGCCATTCGAAAAACTTCCCAGTCGCTTCGCGCTGCCAGAGTACTACGACATCATCAAGTGTCCGGTGGACTGTGCGTCCATTGAGCGCATGCTTCGGAAGCCCTCCGGCGGGTACCCGAACGTTTGGTTTTTCCTCGTTGCGATGGAATTGATGTTCACAAACTGTAAGCGGTTCAACGATCCCGCGGCTCTGCTTTACAGAGACGCAGACGTGCTTCGCAACGTCTACCTCGAAGCCGTCAAAGAGCGTTTCCCAGGTCATCCGGTTCCTCCGTCAATCACCGTGTACGACAACGTAGACGAACCGGCGTGGGATAAACCAGCTGACGACGGCATCATCGAGGATGAAGAAGATCCGTTCCCACAAAAATATGTCGCACCAACTCTCGAAACTCTGAAGAAGAAGCGTCAAAGTCCCGAAGGGGAAGGGGAAGAGGAAGTCATACGTCAACGCAAGTCTCAGCGCACCGCGCCGAGAGATCGACGCATCCCGAAGGATCCCATGCAGTGCGTGGTGTACCTCCTATCGCGAGTCCGAGGAAATGCCATGCCGTTAGACGCATTGCACGAGTTGATGATAGAAAAAGGCGTGAAAGACTTCGAGACGTCGAGGAGACCGCTCGCCGCGCTCGGTGCGCTGTTGCGCCAAAATCCAGCTGTCATTCAAGAGGCTCGCGGAGGCGAACTCTGGGAATTGGTGGACAAAGTGGAAGTGGACTCGGACGAAGAAATCTTCATCAACGGCAAGGAAAACACGGACGACGCGAGCGAGGGTGAACCATCGCCTCCACCGCCCGTCAAAGTATCCATGACGAAAAAGGAAATCAACGCGTGCAAGCTCGTCTTGCACGCGATTCGTTCATGCAAAGACGAAAAGGGTCGTGAACTCGCCGAACCGTTCGAACTTCTCCCGACGCGCAAGCAACTTCCAGATTACTACCGCGCCATCTCAGCTCCCATCGATTTGGGAAGCATCCAACGCTGTCTCAACGCTGGAGGCTATCCATCCACCTGGATGTTTTGCGTCGCAGTCGAACTCATGTTGTCCAACTGTCAAAACTACAATGAGCCCGACAGCCAGCTCTACGAGGATGCGGACACTCTGCGCGGCATCGTCGCCAAGACGGTGGAATCTGAGTACCCGGGACACCCGCTTCCCAAGCGCGATTCTGTGTACGACGCCGAACAGTGTATCGAACCACGATGGAAAAAGACGCCGACGCTCAAGTTTACCATGCGCAAAAATCCAAATCAATAAACCCGCCGCCCGACGAAATAGAATCAATATTCATAGCTCACCGATAGACATTGATGAAACGATACACGAATCACGAGTATTCATTTTCTACGTCCCGATCGTGTCCTCGCGATGTCCTCCGCGTCCGCATCGCTCACTCCGCGCCCTCGCGCGTCGCGCTCCGCGCGCAAAGTTCAAATTTCGAGAAAAAGAGCCGCGCCCCCTCACATCGAGTCGAACGGTCGCGGGACCATGTACTCGCAGCCCGACACCGGGGGCCTGTCAAAGGATGAGATTCGACAAGCCTTCAGAGAGTTCGATCTCGATCGAAACGGGTACGTCGGCGCGGCGGAGATCGCGCACGTGCTCGCGTCGATGGGCGAGAAGGTGACGGACGATGAGATCGATGAGATGATTTTAATGGCGGACACGGACGGCGACGGACAGATATCGTTCGATGAGTTTCACAAGTTGATGTATCAACTCTCTGGGAAGCCGCTCGCCCAGAATCGAGGCGGGCTGGGCATGCAAGCGCCGCCGCACATGCAGGGACGTGGGCAGGCGCCGTACGGGCAACCGCCAAACATGGCGCTCAACAGAGGAGGGTACCAGCAAGGACAGCAGAACTTTGGAGGAGGCGGGTACGGCGGTCCTCCGCACATGGATGGGGATTACGGTGGCCAGCGTTCGATGGGAGGCGGGTACGGCGTCGGCGTGGGCAGCGGCGGCGCGGGAGCGGTGGGCGTGGGCGGCGACGGAGGCGGGAGCTCGTTGGGTGATTTGCAAAGTTTCCAGCGCGCGCAAGGGCTCGACACGGAAGGTTTGAAGAAAATGTACAAGACATTCTTAGAGAGCGATAAGGATGGTAGTGGGCGCGTCGATGTCAATGAGTTTGTGCGCATGTTGCGCGTCGATCGAACGCCGTTCGTCGAACGGTTGTTTTCAATTTTTGATTCCGATCGCACGGGCCTCATAGATGTGAAAGAGTTCATCATCGGCATGTCGAACTTTGGCGGCGAAGCGCGCGATAACAAGATCAAATTCGCTTTCAGCGTGTACGATCTCGATGGTTCCGGCTTTATCGATTCGAGCGAAATGCGGAAAATCATTCGCGCCACAAACATGAGCACGGATAAACAAGTCGAACGAAAGGTGGAGTGGCTCATGCGACAGTGCGACACCGACGGCGATGGAAACATTTCGTTCGATGAGTTCACCCAATTATCAAAAAAGTTCCCCAATATCGTGTTTCCAGCGTTCAATCTCGCCGGAAGCATGGCGGGTCTTTAAAGTTCGCCTCGTCGT
>MDTD01167463.1_pt1 | contig 16911 bp, 15 predicted proteins | sample 811221 | NCBI WGS metagenome assembly MDTD01 (sample SAMN05326646, study PRJNA326480) | marine metagenome | isolation source: seawater | place: Pacific Ocean: South West | collected 2011 | reverse complement strand
TTTTTGCATTACATACTGCTAAACTTTTATTAGAAAAGAAAGAAACAGAACTAGTTATTTCTATTGGACGTAATCAAGTAAAAAATCAAGCATTTACAATTGGTGTAGGAAAAGGTGATAGTAGATATGTCTATAAACCCTGCCATATTGTTTATGAGCAGGATTTCTTATTTGAATATTTTGAAAAATATAAACCAGATTATATTATAAATTTTGCTGCTTTAGCATATGCAACATCATGGGATAAGTCATTTAGATATTACGATACTAATGTAACAGCAGTATCAAAAATTGTTGAGTTTCTGTTGAACAAAGACTATTTAAAAAAATTTGTTCAAGTTGGAACATCAGAGTTATATGGTCCTGTTGATGAGCCAGCAGATGAAAAACATCCTTTAAATCCAACAAGTCCATATGCAGTATCAAAACTCGCCGCAGATATGCATTTAGAAAGCATGTTCAAGGTGAAAAAGTTTCCTATGAATATTATTAGACCAAGCAATGGATATGGCTCAGGTCAATTACTTTATAGAATTATTCCAAAAGCAACTTTGATGATCCTGAAAGGAGAAAAGTTTCCATTAGAGGGTGGAGGTAAAGTAAAAAAATCATTTATGCATTGTAGAGATATCGCTGAAGCAATTTATGCTGTTCTAAAAGATGGTAAAATGGGAGAAATATATAATGCTGGAGTTGATGAACCAGTATCTATGAGAAATTTAGTGGAAATAGTTTGCAAAATATTGAATAAAAAATTTGAAGATTCAGTTCATATAACAGAAGGAAGAGTAGGTGAAGATAAACAGTATTGGCTTAATAGCAATAAATTACTAAAAGATACAGGATGGAAGCCAAAGATATCACTGGAAGAAGGAATAGCTGAAACAGTAAATTGGGTAAAAGATAACGTTGAAAAATTTGATAACGAAAGTTTGAGTTTTAATTTAAGAGCTTAGCTTTGCTTTTGCCGATATTGACTTTGATGTAATTCTATTTTTTACTTCATCAGAATCGTTTGAATACAAACCTATAAACCATCGGCCTTTATTAGTATCCCACTCACAATTTTCTAATCCGTCAATTTTATCAACACCATGCATTATACTTGCATATCCAAAACCAATATCACCAGCATTGATATATTCCTCTAAATCAAGTTTTTTATTGTCTTTATCGATTACATAAAATCCACCAGATTTATAATCTTCCCCTCTGGTACTCATATAAATTGATATAAAAGTTCTTTGATTATGATAAGGATCGCAATGCGTCTCTAAACTACCACCTGGTGGATATTTGAGAACTTGTATTCTATCTACTATCCCATCCTTAGGCGTATTATTTTCAAACTCGTTATATTTTCTTCCACCCATAATTTTCAAGTACCTCCAACGTTCGTTAATTACTGGAAATAAATTATATTTATCACCGTTCCAAGGAAAAAAATAAGCTGAATGTTTCAATGCTTTTATTGAGTATAATCCAGATACTTTTTCATCAATAACTCTGTGAAAATCAGGACAATTTTCTACCATTTTATGAAAACCACTTTTTTCAGATTTAACAAAATTTTGAAAGTCATTTTTAACTTTACTTACAAAATTTTTCTCAAAGCAATTTTTAATTATGTAGATGTCTCCATCAAATATACTATTAATTAGCAATTTTATCTTTTTGATGTCAGTAAATTTTTCTTTGAAATCCTTATATGAAACAATTTTTAATTCTTTAGCAAACTTTGGTCTTTTACTTATCTTTTCAAGATTTTCCCAGTAATTTTTTATCAATAAATTATCAATTTGATTCATTTTCAAATTCCAAAAATTCTTTTTTCAAAATATCAAAGCTATCGCTTGAGTTCCATACAATTTTTTGCGATCTTTTGGCAAAAGGCCATTGTTTCCCAAAACTAAATCCATTAATTTTTTCAAAATTTTTTAAACTAGCGTTACTTTCTTCGTCTTCTACAAAAGTTTTAAAAAGTAAATATCTATTATATTTTGAAAAAACAAGACATAAAGTAGGCCCACATGCTACTCCAGTATTTAAATAGGCAATCTCATATAATGCCAATCTAATATTACAATTTAAACTTGCTATATTTAGACAATTATATTTTTTTTCTTTAATAACAATACTGTTCAAATTATCTATTTTCTCTGTATCATTTACAAATATTGGATAATAACCCCTTTTTTCGATCCATTCATAAAATTTAGCCCACTCTCCATTATTTGAGTTTCTAACTTTAGCATATGAACTATTTCTTAAAGTTATAGTAATTATACCTTTCCCAATTGTATTTTCTGATAATTTTAAATATTTAAGCAAAAACTCTTTTATATATTCAGGGCATTTAAGTGAAGGTATTTTTTTATTTTGCCTATAGTAATCATTTATTTTTATATAGTAATCATCCCAATCAATTAGCTTGTCTATTTTCGCATTGCTAGGAATTAGAATATTTCCTTCATCAAAAAATCTTTCAGCTTCATGCATTTCATCAAAGAGATAGATGTTTGGCTTGAAATTCTCAACAAGATTTAATAATTGGTGTGTTATAAAATCATTTCTAAAATCAACTACACCATTTTCTAGAAAATTTTTTTCTTTACCTGGATTTACAATATATCCGTTACGTGAAGTATGATGATTTCTAAATAAAATTAAATTACATTTTTTATTTTCTGAGTCACAAATAATTTTAGTGTAAATTAAGAAACCAATTATATCGTAAGTACCTCTAAAATTTTTGAGATCTAAAAAAGCATTTATAAAATCATTTTTACCATTATATGACTTTATTCTCTTATTTCTTTGGCTCAATTCTATAAATTTTGTTCTGAAGAGAAGAGATAAATAGTCTATAAAACCGCTTAATTTTTTCATAATAAAAATTCTTAATAAAAAATGGAGACTTAATCATATATATTTTTATTGATAAATTAAGTATTATTTATTAATAAATTTGTCTTAATTTAACTTAATGGCTTCATTCTACAAATTTTTAAAAAAAAAAATACTTACTCCTCAAGAGCATTTAGAGATAATACTTGATAGAGAATATAGTGTATCAGAAGTACTTATTATTTTACTTAAGAAAGTATGGAGAAATATTTATAATTTTATCCAAAGACTTTTTTCTAAACCATCACATAGAAATATAATTAAAAATATAGAAATTTCATTTTCGAAAAAAGTCAATGTAAATGGTGATGAAAATATTATGCATCACTGTAAAAGGTTACGACAAGATGGAATAACTTTCTTTGAAAAAAATGAATTTGATGCGAAATTTGAAAAAATTTTTACTGATCTTTCATCTGTAAATAAATTATATTCTGCTTATGAAGATAATACATTTTATGATAAGAATAAAAATCATCAATTTAAAATGGGATATATACCCACAGAAATTCTTGTTAAAAATGAGGAAATACTTAAGCTTATTAATAATAAATTAGTTCTGAATGTTTTACATAAATATTTTGGAACTAAAGTAATATTTGACAATATTTGGTCATGGTGGTCATTTAGACATAAAGATAATGCAATTGGCCCCCAAAATTTTCACAGAGATTATAATTCAATTAACTTTTTAAAATTGTTTGTATACTTGAATGATGTAGACGAATTATCTGGACCCCACGTATTTGTTAAAACCTCACATTTATCAGATGTATTTAATAAAATTGGGAGATATAAAGATGAAGATGTAAAAAATAAATTTAATAACGAACAAATTGTTTCTATAAAAGGACCTAAATATACAATTTTTTTAGCTAATACATTTGCATTACATAAAGGTTTGCCTCCTAGAGAAAAAAACAGACTGCTGCTCTGCATTCTTTATTCTGTGAAACCTTCAAGAGCTTCACCAAAATTACCATTATTTGATGCATCTGACTTTAGTGTCAAAAATATTTTATATAAAAATAAATACTTAAATAAGATGTATTTTAAATTTTAATAATGTATGCACTAAAAATCATAAGAAAATACATTTTAAATTTAAAAATTTATTTTCTTTTTCTATTCATTTTTTCAACAATCTCGTCCTTATTTAATGCTTTATCCGCAGTATCATTAATTCCGATTGTATCTTTATTGCTTGGAGAAAATGTAAATTTAAAAATTGGAAAATTTTTAGAAAAACATGAGATAATTAATATAACAGAGTATGGGCATTTAGAACTTATAATTTTTTTTCTTATATTTTTTGTTATTGGAGGTTTTTTTAAGATTATTTCTGACTATTTAATAATAAAAATTAGAGTTATAATATTATCTCTTTATTTTAAAGATTTATTAAACCGTTTCTTTTTGAGTAATTGGCATTTTTTCTATTTGAACGATATAGGAAAAATTTCAAATAGTGTTTATAAAGAATTAGATAAAGTTGGTGGTTCTATAATCGCAATATTACATTTATTTTCTAACGTCTTTTTAATATCAATAATTCTCTTAATACCTATTTTTGTATCTTTTCATGTTACTATAGTCTCTACTTTGGTTATTTTAGGATTATTTCTTCCAGTTAAATTAATAAATTTTTATTTTTATAAACTGGGAAAACGTTTCACAGATGAGTCTAATATTTTCTCAAAATTATTTTTTTATGCTGTATCGATGTATAAAAATATATCCGCAAATTCTGCCAATAAAATTACTATTGATGATATACACAATAGTTATAAAAAAATTAACAAGTTCGAAATTATTAATAAATTATTAAACTCCAGTATTTCTGAAGTTTTAAATACATTATCGATTTTCTTTGTTTTTACTATATTTACAATTTCTAGTTATTATAATTTAAGCATTCCAGAAATAAGCGCTGTTCTTTACTCTTTTCTTAGAATTTTTCCACATGTTAATAATTCGATCTCAATGATAAATGTAATTCAATCTTCTCGAGCAGGATTTGAATTAATTGAAAATCTAAAAAGAAAAAGTACTGAAATTAATGAAGAATGGGGAAGTTTAAAATTTGAAAATTTAGAAAAAATTTCAGTTGATAATTTAAATTATAGTTATCCAAATGGAAAAAATGCATTAACAGATATTGAAATAGATATTAAAAATGGGGAGATGGTCGCTATTGTTGGCCAATCTGGATCTGGTAAATCAACAATATTAGATTTATTAGCTGGTTTAAATTTTACAAAATCAGGAAAAATATTTTTAAATGATAAAAACCTATATGATTATGACAGAAAATCATATCAAAGCTTAGTAGGTTATGTTGATTCAAATATTGATTTATTTCCATATACTATAAAAAAAAATATTTCTATGTTTTGTAATAATGTAAAAGATGAGGACCTAAAAAAAATTTACTCTTTTGTAAATTTAGATAAAGTAATTAATAATCTTCCTGAAAAAGATAATACTATTCTAGGAGACAAAGGATCAACATTATCCTCAGGGCAAAAACAAAGGATATGCATCGCAAGAGCATTAATAAAAAAACCAAAAATTATTATCTTTGATGAAGCAACAAATTATTTAGATGATAAAAATGAGGAGATAATATTGCAAAACTTATCAACATTAAAGCATGGTTCTTTAATATTATTTGCTACTCATAAAAAATCTATTCTAAAATATTTTGATAGAGTTATATTTTTTAAAGATGGTAAAATTGAAAATATTAAATAATAAAATTAAAATAGATTTATAAATAAAAATGGAAAAAAAAAATCAAAAACTTAGTAAGTTAGAAACAATACATTGGAAATTAAGAAATTTTATAATTTTTAAAGTTATAAGAATATTCTACTCACGTTTCATGATGACACTAGCTATATGGTTTTTTCCAAAGCTAACATATCTTTTTTCATTTAATAATAAATTGCCTCCACCAAAAGATAGAATTAAAGAGACTTCTAATCCATTAAATGACTGGATTTTTAAAAATCCTTTTAATTTTGAAAACTACGATAAATCTGTTCTTGATGAGGAGGTGTTTGTATTTTTTAAAAGAGAAAGTGATGAATTCAAAAAGTATGAGCACAAAGATGTAAAAAAATTTTTAATTAATTGGGAAAATACAAGTAATGGTAAAAATATTTATTATGCAACATCTGATGGAGCGGCACTTAGTTTCTTTGTTTTAAACAACAGATTCCCTTTTTTTTATGTTTATCCTTTCTCTTATGATAAAAATAAAAAACCATTTTATGTTGAAAATGAAGATAAATTTGTCGATTTTGTGTGTCCTTCTGGAATAAGATACCAGCATAAACTAGTTAAAGAAGATATAAATCTATTGAAAACTAACCCAAAAAATATAATGATTTATATGTCTAACAAGCTTAATGTAAATGGCTCCACTAATGCTAATCCAGGGTCAGGAATAACTGTAATATTGGCATTACTAAAGATATATAAAAAAGTGAGAATTTTTGGATTAGATTTATATCAATCTAAAAATATTCATGAAAAAAGTTTCTTTTATTCACTTTTATCATTATCTAGACATTTTAAACCAATATTTTATCAAGAGAATCACATGGAAAATCTCATTTATCAATATATTTATTTATCTAAAATAATTGATAACTTGAATGTTCAAATTAGTGGCAAGGTTTCAAAAATTAATTTGCAGATAAAGCTGATAAAAAATTTAAAAAAAATAATTTATAGTTAAGTGAATAAGTTCTTCAAAATATCAAATATAAAATTAGGTTTTGGTTATGAGCCTGTTTTAATTGTAGATTTAGGTATCAATCATAATGGAAATTTGGACAAGGCAATTTATTTGAGTGATCTTGCGATAAAAAATGGAGCAAAAATAATCAAACATCAAACACATATTGCACATGAGGAAATGTCTATTGAAGCAAAAAAAATAATTCCAGGTAATTCAAAACAAAATATTTTTAAAATTATTCAGGATACATCATTAAAACTTAAAGATGAAATTAAATTAATGAAATATATTAAATCAAAAAATGCGATATTTATCAGCACTCCTTTTTCTAAAGCAGCCGCAGATCATTTAAATAAAATAAATGTTCCATGTTTTAAAATTGGATCGGGTGAATGTAATAATTATCCATTGGTAGATTTTATTTCTAAGTTTAGAAAGCCAATAATTTTGAGCACTGGGATGAATGATATAAATTCAATAAAACAATCAGTAAAAATAATAAAAAAAAATAAAGCACCTCTTGCAATTTTACACTGTACAAATATTTATCCTACACCAACTAATTTAGTAAGAGTTAAAGCAATGCTAGAACTTAAAAAAGCATTTCCAAATATACCTTATGGATTATCAGATCATACTTCGTCAAATTATACTTGTTACTCAGCAGTTGCTTTAGGAGCAAGCGTAATTGAAAAACATTTTACAGATGATAAAAACTCAAAAGGTCCTGATATGAGCGCTTCAATGGATCCAAAAGATCTCTCAAATATGATTAAAGGCATAAAAATAATCTACAATTCTTTAGAAGGAGAAAAGAAACCAGTTAAAGAAGAATTAAAAACAATAAAATTTGCTTTTGCATCTGTTGCAGCTACAAAAAATATTAAAAAAAATGAAAAATTTACAAAAGATAATATTTTCCCCTTAAGACCATATACAGGTTTTTATAAGGTAAAAGATTATAAAAAACTTTTAGGTAAAAAGGCAAACAAATTCATAAAAAAAGGTAATCAACTTAAAAAAAAAGATGTTAAATAAAAAAAGAAAAGTTTTATTAATCACGGAAAGAAGAGCTGACTATAGCCGGTTCAAGCCGATAATTAATGAAATTAAAAAGGATAAAATTTTAGATTATCGACTAGTTGTGACTGGTTTACATTTATTAAAAAGCCACGGAAATACTAAAAATGAAATTAAGAGTGATAATTTTAAAATATCTAAGGAAATTAAAAATTTTCAAGATGATGGTAAAAACACAACGGGAGCAGGTATGGCAAAAGCTATGGGTAAAGTTTTTTTACAACTTAGTGAGTATGTGGAAAAAATTAAACCTGATATAATTTTGAGTGGTTTTGATATTGGAGCAAATTTTGTACTAACTGTAGTTGGTGCACACCTAAATATACCTGTTGCTCATATACAAGGGGGTGAGGTGACCGGTTCAATAGATGAGTCACTTAGACATGCTATGTCGAAATTTTCTAATTATCATTATGTAGCAAATAATGATGCTAAAAAAAGATTGGTAAAGATGGGTGAAATTTCAAAAGATATACACGTGGTTGGTTGTCCATCAATTGATGCACTTCTTTTAGAAAAAGAATTAAATCTTAAAAAATTATTGAAAAAATTTAGACTAAATGAAAAAAAAAAATTTTTGTTACTAATTCAACACCCAATCACAACTGAAGTTTCAAGATCTGAAAATCAAATTGTTAAAACTCTAAAAGCAATTCGGAAAAGTTCTATCCAAACTCTTATCATCTTGCCAAATAATGACTCAGGCTATTTAAATATTGTAAAAAAGATAAAAAAATCAGAATTTCGTTGGACAAAGACTTTAACATTATCAGAATATAAAACTTTATTAAAAAATTGTTCTGTTTTAGTAGGAAATTCAAGCTCAGGCATTCATGAAGCATCAACTTTTAAAATTCCAGTAGTTAATATTGGGAGCAGACAAAATAAAAGGTTAAAACCTAAAAATGTAGTTAATGTTGCTCATGATGAAAAACAAATTTTTAAAGCAATCAAACTAGTTCTCAAAAAGAATTTTAAAGCTAAAATTAGTAAAATTAAAAATCCTTATGGAAACGGAAGATCAGCAAAAAAGATTGTAAATTTACTCAAAAATATAGATTTAAATAGAAACACGCAAAAAACTATTAATTATTAATGCAAGAAAAAAGGATATTAATTCTTGGTTCAAGTGGCTATTTAGGTAAAAATTTTTCTAAATTTTTTAAAAATAAATATTTAATCTTTAATTCACATATTTTAAAAAAAAGAAAGGTAGATATTTTAAAAAAAAAATATTTATTTAATTATTTAAGTAAAAACAAAATTAATATTATTTTAAATTTATCAGGACAACTTTTAAAGAATTTCAATGAATATAAAAAAATTTCTATAGAGGGAAATAAAAATCTAATTTCTTATGCAAAAAAAAATAATTTATTGAATATTTATTTTTCATCTGACCAAGTTTATGGCAGATCAAGAAAGAAACCTTACAATGAAAAATCGAAAATTGCTCCCATTAATGAATATGCTAAGATTAAATATTTATGTGAAAAATTGTATAATAAAAGTCAAACAAAATATATTATTATTAGATTATCAAATGTTTATGACACAAAATTCAAAAAAAGAGGATTTCTAAATAACTTAAAAAGCTATTTTAAAAAAAAAAAAAAGACGATTAATTTAAATAAAAAAAATTTAATTAGAAACTTCATTCACATTGAAGATGTATGTTGTTTGATAAACCATATAATTAAATCAAATTATAGAAATAATCAAATTTTCAATATTTCTCACGAAAACTTAAGACTAGAGGAAATAATTAATATGTTTGAGCAACAATTTAAAAAAAAAGTTAATTTAAAAATAAAAAAAAAAGAATATATTCAAGATAAAATATATATAGATAATAGCTTAATTAAAAAAAAATTTAATCACAAATTTTCTTATAATATTAAAAAATGTCTAAAGAAAAATTAAAAAAAATTTTTAAAAATAAAAAAATACTTATCACTGGTGCAACTGGTTCGATTGGTATGTCTATTTTAAAGGAGTTAATAAAATATAACTGTAATGTAATAAGGGCTCTTTCAAATGATGAAAATGGTCTTTATGGTTTATCTCAGGAGCTTAAACTTGATTTTAATGAAAATAATTTTGAAAATTCAATGCAAAAAAAAAAGATTAGATTAATACATGGTGACATTACTGACCTTGAACGTTGTAAAACCTCATGTGAAAATATTGATTATGTTATTCATGCAGCAGCAATGAAACATGTTCCAATTTGTGAATACAACCCATTTGAAGCACACAAAGTTAATGTTGTTGGGACCCAAAATATGGTTTTAGCCTCTCTTGAAAATAAGGTAAAAAAATTTCTTTTTATTAGCACAGACAAAGTTGTAGAACCAACTTCAGTTTTGGGATGTACAAAGCTCTTAGCAGAAAAAATAGTAATAAATTCAAATTCTATTAAAGGAAGAAAAAGTACTATTTTTTCGTGTGTTAGATTTGGCAATGTCATAGGTACACGTGGATCAATTTTACCAATGTTCATTGATCAAATAAAATCAAATAAAAAATTAACTGTTACTAATAAGGAAATGACACGTTTTTTTATGACAAAATCAGAATCTACAAATGCAATAATTAATTCAATATATTATATGAAAGGCTCGGAAATCTTTGTACCAAAAAAGTTAGTATCATTCAAAATAGATGATCTGGCCAAATCTATTATCCAAATTTATAACAAAAATCTTAAACTAATATCATATATTGGAAAAAGGCCTGGTGAGAAACTTCATGAGAAACTTATCGCAAACTATGAATTAGAAAACTTGCATGAAAATAATAATTTTTATGTGATAAAAAAAGAAAATAAAAATAAAAAAATGTTTAAGAATTCTGATTTTACTAAATCTAATTTGACTAATCAAATGTCAATAAATCAAATAAAGAAATTCCTCAAAAAAAATTCATTATTAAAATTAAAAAATCAATAAATGAAATCTGATGAATTTAAAGAAAATTTACTTACTTTGATATGCGCTAAAGGCAATAGTGAAGGTGTAAAAAAAAAAAATTTAGTAAAAATTAATGGTAAAACTTTATTAGGTTTAGGAATTATTAAGGCACAACAAAATAACCTAAAATATATATGTGTTTCTTCAGAAGATAATTTAATTTTAAATAATGCTAAAAAGTATGGTGTAAAACCTTTCTTTAAAAGAAACAAAAATTTAAGCTTACAAAATGTTGCTAAAGAAGATGTTTGGAAAGATGCTATTAAAAGAGCTGAAATCTATTTTAAAAAAACATTTAAGTATGTACTCGATATAGATATTACAAATCCATTACTAGATAGAAGAGATCTTGATCAGTTTTTAACTTTATCTTTAAAAAAATTAAAAAGCAGATGGAATGGAGTATTCTGTGTCTCTGACTCAAGAAGAAATCCATATTTCAACATTTTGATGAAAAACAACAAAAATGGCTTCAAAAGATGTTTAAATAAGCCATTTAAAGAAATTTATTCAAGGCAAAAAGCTCCAAAAACCTATGATCATATTGCAGGTTATTATTGTTTTAGAAAGGATTATTTACTAAAAAAAAAAAATAGTTTATTTGAAAAAAATATTTATGCCTTCAAAGTTGAACAGTCGAAAGCTTTTGATATTGATACACTAGATGACCTAAAAATTATTAGAATTTTACATAAAAATATAAATAAAAAATAATTATTTTAATGAATTATAAAGATAACAAAGCGCTGGCTTTTTATGGACTTCCTCAAGAAGTAAAATTTTGTACAAAATGTGTTATTTCTAATCAAAGACCTAGTTCAGACGTAGAATTTAGGTCAAAAAAAGAGACAAAAAAAAATGTTATTAACTTTGATGAAAAAAATGTTTGTTCTGCATGCCAATATTCAATTGAAAAAGAAAAGATTGACTGGAAAATTAGAGAAGAAAAATTAATTGATCTGTGTAAAAAAATAAAAAAAGATAATAATGGTAAAAATTATGACTGCATAATACCTGGAAGCGGTGGTAAAGATAGCGCTTTTACAGCTCATATTCTTAAGTATAAATATGGTTTAAATCCATTGACTGTCACTTGGGCTCCTCATTTATATACTGATATTGGTTGGAAAAATTTTCAGAATTGGTCAAATATTGGTGGACTTAATAATATCCTATTTACTCCAAATGGTAAACTTCATAGGTTACTCACGAAATTATCTTTTCAAAATTTACTACATCCATTTCAACCATTTATTATTGGTCAGAGATTAATTGGACCAGTAATAGCAGATAAATTTAATATCAATTATATTTTTTATGGTGAAAATCAAGCAGAGTATGGAAATAATATTGAAGAAAATTATAAAGAAACCATGGAAAAAAAATTTTATTCAGATCATAGTGAAAATATTTTTTTTGGTGGTGTATCCAAAAAAGAAATTATCAAAACGTATAAGTTTAAAAACGAAGATTTTCTTCCTTACGAACCATTGAACAATGTAAAGCAAAATGATAAAATACAAGTTCATTATCTTGGTTATTATTTAAGATGGGATCCTCAAGAATGTTATTATTACGCAGCTGAAAACACTGGATTTAAAACTAATACAGAGAGAACTGAAGGAAGCTATTCTAAATATTCTAGCATCGATGACAAAATAGACCCATTTCACTATTATACTACATTAATTAAATTTGGTATTGGTAGAGCAACTTATGATTCATCTCAAGAAATTAGAAACAATAAAATAAGTCGAGAAGAGGGTGTAAATTTAGTAAAGCTATTTGATCATGAATTCCCTAAAAAATATTTTAAAGATTTTTTAAATTATATAGATTTATCTGAAGAACTGTTTTTTGAGACAATTGATAAATTTCGTTCACCACACTTGTGGACAAAAGATTCTAATAATAATTGGAAATTAAGGCACAATGTCTCTAAAACAGGAACTGATGATATTAATTAAAATCTTTTATTAAAATTTTGAGAAACTCGAGTCCTACATCTCCACTTTTTTCAGGATGAAATTGGGTACCAAAATAATTATTCTCACTTACAGAAGATACATAATCAAATTTATTATAGCTGGACATTGACACAATATTACTCTTTTTGACTTTTGATGCAAAATACGAATGAACAAAATAGAATTTTTCCTTATCAAATTTGGATAAAAATTTATGTTTTTCATTAAAATAAACTTCTCTCCAACCAATTACTGGTAAAATAAAAGTATCAGGAAATTTTATTATTTCTCCATTAATAAAATTAAGACCCTTACTTTTTCCATTTTCATAGCCAACAGTATGAAAAAGTTGCATTCCTAAACATATGCCAACAAATTTAACCTTATTTTCATTAGCTTTTTTTATGAATCCTGAAATTTTGGGATCATTTATAATGTTTGAAGCTTTTGAATAAGATCCTACACCAGGAATAAAAATAAATTCGTAATTTTCATTTCTTTTTTCACTAAAGAAGCTGGGCGAGTAACCAATTTTTTTTAAAGCATTTTGTAAACTCTTAATATTTCCAAACCCATAATCTAATATACAAATTTTACTCAATTTCTCTCTTTATTTCTTTAATATTTGCTATTTTATAGTGCAGTAAAGAAGCTAAAGCTACGCTTACATTATTAAAATTTTTTTTTACATATTTTATATGCTCAATATTTCCACATCCACCAGATAAAATGAGTGGAACTTTTATTTTATCATAAATTTGGTTAACCATCTCTATATCGAAACCTTTCTTCATACCCTCATAATCAACAGAGGTAAGTAGAATTTCTCCGCATTCGAATTCTTGGATTTTATCTATCCAATATATTAAATCCAATCCAGTTTTTTCTCTCCCAGAGTATTTATAAACTTCCCATCTTTTTTCTGATATCTTTTTTGCTTCAACATATATTACAATTGTACTCGAGCCAAAATTTTTTACAGCTTCGTTAATAAAATTTGGCTCTTCCGTACCAAATGAGTTTATGGCTACTTTATCAGCACCAGATTTGAGTAGTAATTCAATATCCCCAAGTGATCTTATACCTCCACCTACCGTCATAGGAACAAAAACATTTTCAGAAGTCTTTTCGATTGTATCTGGTAAAGAATTTCTCCTGTAAAGACTTGCTACACTATCTATGTATATTATTTCGTCTATTTTTTGCTCGTAATAATTGTTTGCAATAGAAATTGGGTCTCCTATCTTTCTTAAACCCTCTAAATTTATACCTTTAATTACAAAATTATTTTTTATATCTAATCTTGCAATTATTCTCATAAATTTCTTATTTAGGTATCCATGTTGAACCAAAAATGAAACCTCCAGAATAAGTATATTTTCTTTTTAGATTTTTTTTGTAAAAATCAGAAGTTTGCAACATTCCATCAACACAAATTGAGTAGTCATCAGGCATCTTATTTTCTATAACTATAGCATCTCCTGCAATTTTATATTCATCGTGATCTGTCCTATCTTCATAAAAAAAATTTATTTTTGCATCTGGAAAGTTTGTACAAACACTAACGGTAGTATCATTATATTTAACCAATTTTAATTCAGTGAAAATAAATTCTACATAAGAGATAATTTCCTTATCTAAATTATTTTCTAAATATTTTTTATGTAAATCCATATAGAAATTATCTTGTTCTAGTGCATAAAGTTTAGGCTTTATTCCATTTTCATCATAATTTTTCTTAAGAGCTTTTAATATTATGTATGTACTATAGCCAGGACCTACCTCTAAACAAATTTTAGGCTTTCTCTTTCTTACAATTTTATAAATATTATAGAGGTCGCAATAATCTGGTTCTATATAGTTATCTTCTATTGTAAAATTTAAATTATAAATTTTTTTAATCATAAATTTTGAGTAATAAAAAAAAATTACTCTTGCATCAAATTTAATTGCAATTATTGGGCTTTTTATATGAAGAATAATCTTATTTATTATTTTGATGAATATTTTGTTTATTAATCTCACTCGTGATGTATATCTTATGGTTGGATATTTTAAAATAGCAGTTTAAAATATAATTTATTATATCTCTATATAATAAAAATATGTCTTATTTATAGTTTATGATTAAATATTTATATAACCTACTAAACAACAAGGTCAGTGACCTTAGAATTAGAAAAGTAATTAATTACGAAGATAAAAACACAAAAATTGCAGAAAATAAGGATAAAGATCTCATTGATCTTAAAAAAAATGGGTATTTGTTTATAGAAAATTTTTTCACAGAGGAACAAATAAATGTTTTTAAAAATAAAATTTCATATTCTAAAGAAAAGAGAAATGCAAAGATATCAAATTTCATGATTACAAATTCATCGCTGCCAGATATCTTGATATCAAATCAACGGTTAAATTTGTTATTAAAAAATTATTTAGGAGATGATGTTAAATTAGATTTTTTTGAAGTTAATAAATTAAGTTTAAATCCCGAAGTTGAAATAATTTCAGAAAAGTGGCATTATGACATTGTTGGGAAAAGAATCAAAATTTTTGCTTTTCTAAATGACTGCCAAAAAGTATTTACAGAGTATGTTGCTGGCACAAATAATATAAAACACAAAAATTATACAACAGTTTCATCAAGAAGATCTGACAAATATATAAGATCTAAATACAAGGATTTTTTTAAAGCTGTTCCAAAAAAAGGATCAATATTTATATTTGATACTAATGGTTTCCATCGAGGTTCATACAGAGATAGTATTAATTTATCTACAAAGAACTCGAGGGAAAGTATTCAATTTGAATTTTCATCAAAATCTAAATCTGATAAAATAAACAATATCGGTATTGATCAAATCGGTGTTAGGGATATTTTTTTTAGTAAAGATTACGATTTCAATAATAAACTTATTTGTAAGGAATATTTGTCAAAAGTTGATAACTCTGAATTATATTTTTATGACAGAAATCTAAGTTTATTTTAATGAAAAAAAAAATACTATTTTCATTAGAAAATTTTAATAACCCTTACATTGCTGAATTTATTAAGAAACTAGAAAAAAAATATGATGTTCACATAATCTCATCTAAAAAGAATAATAATTTACTATATAAAAATACCAAAGTTTTAAATTGTAATTATACTTTTACTGATAAAATTATTGATAAAATTTGCATATTATTCTCAAATGTTCATAAGTCAAAAAAACAAAAAATATATTTCCAATTTCAAATTGAACAGGAAAAAAATATCTTTTTAAAATTACTTTTAAATTTGAAACTTGTCCTTTCTCATTTTAAATTTTTACCTGATATGGATATTTTATATAAACAACTTTATAAGTTTTATTCTGTCGAAAAAAAATTCTTTGATAGATATGAATTATTTATTTATGACTTTCGTCTTTTCGAAGAACATAATAATTGTAAAAGATACATCTATAGTGCAATTAATCATAAAAATACCAAAACTGTATCATGGGTATACAGTTGGGATAATATTTTTACCTTTAGTACGATTAAATCATCAGATTTTTTTATTGTATGGTGCGACTATATTAAAAAAATCACTCAAAAAATTCATAAAATCAGTCACCACAAAATATATTTAAATTATCCTATGCAATTCGACTATCTTCGAGATAAACCAAGAAATTACAAAAATGATTATCTCTTATTTGCTTGTTCTTATAATGGAAATGAAAATAATCTTAAAGATTATGTTGTTGATGATTTAAATATGATCAAATTGATAATAAAAATTATAAAAAAAAATAATCTAAATATTAAAGTATTAGTTAGACCTTACCCTTATGTTAAATATAAGAAGCTGATAGCTTTAATAAAAAAAAATCAAAAAATAATAAAGTTTGATTTTAATTCTTATAATTTTTATAAAAAGAATTCCTCGTTAAAAATTCATTTAAAACAAAAGAAAAAACAAATTTTAAACTCAATAGCAGTTTTAAGTTTTGGTTCCACATTTAACATAGAGTCTTCCATTTTAAATAAACCAACATTTCATTTAGATTTTAGTGATGTCAAAAGAAAAAACGATTTATATCAATATTCAAATTTTAGTAAAAATTTAGATGAGTTTGAATATTTAAAAAGTTATAAATGCAAAAATATTATAAAAAATTCTAAACAATTAAAAAATATTCTAATTGATCTAAGTAAAAATAAAACTAAATCCTACTTAGGGTATGGTTCATATTTGAGTAAAAAATTT
>MDTD01144502.1_pt1 | contig 16913 bp, 19 predicted proteins | sample 811221 | NCBI WGS metagenome assembly MDTD01 (sample SAMN05326646, study PRJNA326480) | marine metagenome | isolation source: seawater | place: Pacific Ocean: South West | collected 2011 | reverse complement strand
AGACGCGCTGGATTCAAAATCCAGTTCTGGCAACAGAGTGTGGGTTCGATTCCCACCCGAAGTACAATTTATCTCCAAGTCCGTTTTTGTAAGAGAATTTATAACAAGAAAGTTAAATGGTAGATTAATTTTCTTCCACATACCATTTTATAGTCTTTTTTATTCCATCTTCAAAGTTAATTTTTGACGACCAACCGAGCGTTGATTGAATTTTACTAGAATCAATAGAATACCTAAAATCATGTCCCTTTCTGTCATCTACAAACGATATTAGTTGATTATAATCGTAACCACATGGATATAACTCACTGTATACTTTAATTATTTTAACAACTAACTGTAAATTTGATATTTCATATCCTCCTCCGATATTGTAGGTTTCACCAACTTCTCCTTCATTAAAAATTTTTTCAATTGCAGAAACATGATCTTTTACATATAACCAGTCTCTAATATTTTTTCCTTGTCCATAAATAGGTATTGGTTCTTTTTTCTTAAGTGAAGAAATTACTTTAGGTATGAATTTTTCTTGATTTTGAAATGGACCATAGTTATTGGAACAATTAGAAATAACTATTGGTAGATTATGAGTATTAAAATAAGATCTTACAAAGTGATCTGAGGATGCTTTTGATGCAGAATAAGGAGACTTAGGATCATACTTTGTACTTTCCTTAAAAGAACCCTTTAGGCCTAAAGATCCATATACTTCATCAGTTGAAATGTGATAAAACAGATGATCTCTATCTTCACTCCAATTATTTTTAGCTGCATTTAATAAATTAACAGTACCAATTACATTTGTTAATGCAAAATCTATAGAGTTTTCGATTGATCTGTCAACATGTGATTCGGCAGCCAAATGGATTACATGTGTTATACTGTGGTCTTTGAAAACATCATCAATATTTTCAGCATCATTGATGTTGATTTTTAAAAATTTATAATTTTCGCAAGATTCAACATCGGCAAGGTTTTTTGGTTCAGCAGCATAGGTTAAACAATCAAGGTTGATTATTTGATCATTTGTATATTTTTTCACGAAGTGTTTAACTACGTGCGCTCCAATGAATCCAGCCCCACCTGTTATTAAAATTTTCTTCATTATATTTTTTTTAGAAATTTCTTTAGTGAATCCTTCCAATGTGGTATTTCTAAATTAAATACTGATATTATTTTTGCTTTACTAGTAACTGCAAATTTAGGTCTTTTAGACAATTGACTAATTTCATTTGTTTTAATTTCTTCTAAATTGCAATTATCACCAATATAGTCTAATATAATTTTTCCAAAATTAAACCATGTGGTGTAGCCAAGATTCGAAAAATTATAAATTTTATATTCCTTATCAATTTTATTTTTAGATTTTATAATTTGTATTATGGCATTGGCTAAATCATGCGCATTTGTTGGACATCCATATTGGTCTCCGACGATTTTAAATAAATTTTCACTTTTTGCCTTTTCTAAAATAGTTTTAACAAAATTTTTACCAAATGATGAATAAAGCCATGATGTTCTAATGACAATTGATTCCGAAATTGAATTTTCTATATGTTTTTCACCATTCAGTTTTGAGACTCCGTAGTAATTTTGTGGATTAACATATTCGTGCTCTGAAATTTCTGATTTATTAATTCCATTGTAAACGTAGTCTGTTGATATATGAATTAATCTCAGTTTGTAAATTTCAGATATCTCGACTAAATTTTTAACAGCATTACAATTTATTTCATCGGCTTTTTCTTTTTCGATTTCCGATTTATCAACGTAAGTATATGCAGCACAATTGACAATACATTTTATATTGTATCTTTTTATAAATAATTCAATTTCTTTTTTTTTTGTTATATCTAAACTATTTATATCAGTAAAAATAAATTTAGTGTTCTTTTTTACGATAGATTGAATTGTTTTACCTAACTGTCCGTTTGACCCAGTAACAAGTGTTATCATGGATAAAATCTAAATTTAGGTGAATCTTCAAGATTTGGATAAATTGAATCCTTTTGGCTCCTTATAATTTTATCGCAGTGAGATTTTAAGTCAAAGTTAAGTTTTGAATCAAGTGAATTTATTCCGTGATCATAATCCTTATTATAATAGTTATCTACTTGATAATTAACCTCTGCAGTATCACTCAAAACTAAAAAACCGTGCGCAAAACCTTTGGGAACTAGTAACTGAAAATGGTTTTTATCATTTAAAATAATTTGTATTCCTTTCCCATATGTTTTTGATTTATCTCTAACATCTACAATCAAATCCAAAATTTCCCCTTGAGCAGCGCTTACTAGTTTTGTTTGAGCATAAGGATGAGTTTGAAAATGAAGCCCTCTCAAAACACCTTTTTTACTTTTTGACAAATTGCTTTGACAAAAATTGAATTTTTCATTTGAGAAATTTTCAAGAAAATCTTTTCTGAAAATTTCAGCAAAAAAACCTCTCTCATCCTTTATGATTTTTGGCTTACACAGAATGGGACCTTCAATATCAAATTTTTCAAATTCCATTTAAGATACTTTCTAAATAATTTCCGTATTGGTTTTTACCAATTGATTTAATTAATTCTTCAAACTGTTCATTATTAATATAGCCCAATTTAAATGCAATTTCTTCCACACAGGCAATTTTAAGGCCAGTTCTTTTTTCAATAGTATGTATAAAATTAGAGGCCTCAAGCATAGACTCATGAGTTCCTGAATCCAACCATGTAAAGTTTTTATCTAGCAACTCAACCCTCAATTGTTCTTTTTTAAGATACTCTGTATTTATAGTTGTTATTTCTAGTTCCCCCCTTTGACTAGGTTTTATTTTTTTTGCAATTTCTACAACATTCGGAGGGTAAAAATACAATCCCACAACTGCGTAATTACTCTTGGGTTTTAAAGGTTTTTCCTCAATTGAAATTACATTATCATTTTTATATTCTACAACCCCGTATCTAGATGGATTTTTTACGTAAAAACCAAAGATTTTTGCTTTCTTATTTTGTGTTAATTCTAAAACACTATTTTGAAGAATTTTAGTAAAACCGCTGCCATAAAAAATATTATCTCCAAGGATTAAACACACAGTATCGTTATCAATAAATTTTTCACCTATTATAAACGCCTCAGCTATCCCCTTTGGCTTCTCCTGTTTAGCATATTGCAATTTAATTCCAATACTTGATCCTGTTCCTAGGAGTCTTTGAAAGTTTGGTAGATCTCCTGGTGTTGATATAATTAAAATTTCTTTTATACCCGCAAGCATCAATATAGACAATGGATAGTAAATCATTGGTTTATCGTGAATGGCTAAAAGTTGCTTTGACTGACCTTTAGTGAGTGGATATAACCGAGTTCCACTTCCACCTGCTAAAATGATACCTTTCATCAACTGCTAAGTTATTTAATTACATGGTATTACCTATATTTGCACCTCAAAAATGAATTATTTTTTTACTTCTGAGTCTGTTAGTGAGGGTCATCCAGATAAAATCGCGGATCAAATTAGTGATGCGATTTTGGATGCGTTTCTAGCAATTGATGAAAATTCTAAGGTTGCATGTGAGGTGATGGTAACAACAGGACAGGTAATTGTATCGGGTGAAATAAAATCCTCTGCTTATGTAGATATACAGAAAGTAGTGAGAGAACAAATTAAAATAATTGGTTATGATAAAAGTGAATTGATGTTTGATTACAAATCTTGTGGAATACTCACATATATTAACGAACAATCAAAAGATATATCAAGAGGGGTAGAAAGAATTAGTCCAGAGAACCAGGGCGCAGGTGATCAAGGAATAATGTTTGGATATGCTACTGATGAGACAAAAAATTTCATTCCTATCGGTTTAGATTTATCTCACAAAATCCTTAAAGAATTAGCTCTCTTGAGAAAGGAATGTAATGAAATTAAATATTTAAGACCTGATTCAAAATGTCAAGTTACTGTTGAATATGAAAAGCCTAATTTTCCAAAAAAAATTAAATCAATTGTTATATCAACACAGCACGACGAATTTGATTTGGAAGAAAAAATGCTAAAAAAAATAAAACTTGATATCAATGAAATTGTTTTACCTAGAATTTTAAATAAATATCCTGAGTATAAAAATATTTTAAATGATAATGAAATTGAATATTTTATTAATCCAACTGGAAAATTTGTAATAGGTGGTCCAAATGGAGATACTGGTTTAACTGGGAGAAAAATAATTGTTGACACTTATGGAGGTAAAGGTGCACATGGAGGTGGTTCATTTTCAGGAAAGGATCCATCAAAGGTAGATAGAAGTGCCGCATACGCCGCAAGACACATAGCCAAAAATATTATTGCAGCAAATATTGCAAAAGAATGTCTGATACAGATTAGTTACGCAATTGGAAAATCTGAACCATTAAGTTTATATGTAAATACACTTAATACTTCCAATCTGACCATTTCAGATGAAAAACTTTCTCAAGAAATTTATAAAATTTTTGATTTGAGACCATACTTTATAATTGAAAGATTAAAGCTTAAGCAACCAATATATACAGAATCAGCAACTTACGGTCACATGGGAAGGAATTCAAAATCCCTAATCAAAAACATTATCGCAAAAAAAAATATCACAAAAAAAATAAGTGTAGAATTATTTACGTGGGAAAAGTTAGATTATGTAGATTTGCTGTCCACAAAATTTAAAAAATACTATAAAAATGAAAAGCAAGGTTAAGAAAATAACAAAACCGAAATTTAAGGTTAAAGATATCTCTCTTGCCGAATGGGGACGCAAAGAAATTTTGCTTGCAGAATCAGAAATGCCAGGTCTAATGTCCTTGAGAAAGGAGTTTTCAAGTTCAAAACCATTGAAAGGTGCAAGAATTGCTGGTTGTTTACACATGACAATTCAGACAGCTGTTTTAATTGAAACTTTAGTTGAATTAGGAGCAGAAGTTACTTGGAGTTCATGTAATATATTCTCAACACAGGATCACGCCGCAGCTGCTGTGGCTAAAGCTGGAATTCCAGTTTATGCGTGGAAAGGAATGTCAGAGGAAGAATTTGATTGGTGCATTGAGCAGACAATATTTTTTGGTGATGACAAAAAGCCATTAAACATGATACTGGATGATGGAGGTGACTTGACAAATATGATTCTCGATAAATACCCTGAACTGATTAGCGGAATTAAAGGTATAACGGAGGAAACAACCACAGGTGTTTTAAGATTATATGATAGAGAGAAAAATAACACTCTTCCATTGCCAGCCATTAATGTTAATGATTCCGTTACTAAAGCAAAATTTGATAATAAATTTGGTTGTAGAGAATCTGCAGTAGATGCCGTAAGAAGGGCTACAGATATAATGTTGGCAGGAAAAAGAGTCGTAGTTTGTGGATATGGAGACGTAGGTAAAGGTACTGCAGCATCCTTTGCTGCTGCAAAATGTTTGGTTACTGTAACCGAAATAGATCCAATTTGTGCATTACAAGCTGCTATGGACGGTTTTGAGGTAAAAAAATTATCAAACATAATTGATAAAATGGATATTGTTGTCACTGCCACTGGAAATAAAGATGTTGTAGTTGATCAACACTTCCTAAAAATGAAGGATAAGGCGATAATATGTAATATTGGACACTTCGACAATGAAATTGATATGAAATGGTTGAATATGCACTTTGGTCCAACCAAAGAAGAAATAAAACCCCAAGTTGATAAATACAATATTAACGGTAAAGAAATCATTGTACTTGCAGAAGGAAGGTTGGTAAATTTAGGATGTGCAACTGGTCATCCTAGTTTTGTAATGAGTACATCATTTACCAATCAAGTTATAGCTCAAATTGAGTTGTGGAAAAATTCTAGTAATTATGAAAATAGAGTTTATGTTTTACCAAAAATCCTTGATGAAAAAGTAGCTTACTTGCATCTTGATAAGTTAGGGGTTGAAATTGAAAAATTAACTAACGAACAATCAGAATACATTGGTGTTTGTAAAAAGGGACCATTTAAGTCGGATCAATACAAATATTAAACTTTTATTAAATGAAATTGTCGATAAAATGTATAAGTATTAAATAAAAATATTATGAAAAAAAATATTGGAATTATTGGAAACGGTTTTGTTGGGGAATCTCAGGCTTTTGCATTTTCACCAACTAATCCTATCTTGATTTATGATGTTGATCCACTTAGATCGAATGCTAAACTTGAAGATGTACATAATTGTGATATTATTTTTGTTTGTGTTCCAACCCCTATGTTCAAGGACGGTTCGCAGGATTTGACATATATCATGGATGTCTTTAAGAATGCAAAAGGAAAGGGCATATATGTTATAAAATCTACTATCTTGCCTGGAACAACCAATAAAATTAAACAAACTTACCCCGAAATTAATGTTATTTTTTCACCTGAGTTTCTAAGCGAAAGAACTGCAAAACTCGATGTAATTACTCAGGCAAGAATAATTTTAGGAGGTCCACCAAAATTGACTAAAACTGTCAGGGAGGTATTTGAAAACAGGTTTGCAAATCGTAATATAATTGAAACTGATTCAATTACAGCTGAAATGATTAAATATATGAACAACACCTTTTTTGCTACCAAGGTTGCAATAATGAATGAATTTAAATTAGTTTGTGATAAAATTGGTGCTAACTGGAATGATGCTTTAGCCGGGTTTGTTGCTGACCACAGAATTGGTGATAGTCATTTAGATGTTCCTGGTCCTGACGGAAAAATGGGTTATGGCGGTACTTGTTTTCCTAAAGATGTTAATGCACTAATCATTTTTGCTAGATCTCACGGATTAGAATTAAATTCAATTCTAGGAGGTTGGAAAACAAATCTTACTGTAAGACCAGAAAAAGATTGGGAAAAAGATAAGGGAAGAGCAGTCAGTGAATAAATAATCTTTACTATTTATGAATAATATTCAAATGGTTGACTTAAAAAGTCAGTATTTAAAAATTAAAAAGGAGATAGATAAAGAAGTATTAGACACAATTAATTCAACAAAATATATTAATGGTCCAAAAGTTCACGAATTTGCATCTAACCTTGCTAAATATTTAAAATGTAAATACGTTATACCGTGTGCAAATGGAACAGATGCATTACAGATTGCTTTGATGTCCTGTGATTTAAGTCCAGGTGATGAAGTGATTTGTCCATCTTTTACTTACGTTGCTACCGCTGAGGTGGTTGCTTTACTTGGTCTTGTTCCGGTGATGGTAAATGTTGATGAAAAAACTTTTAATATTAAAGCAGAAAATATTAAACCATTTATTAATTCAAAGACAAAAGCCATAGTACCTGTGCATTTATTTGGACAGTCTGCTGATATGGAAGATATACTATCCCTTGCTCAAGAATATAATTTATATGTCATTGAGGATAATGCTCAAGCAGTTGGTGCAAAATACACTTTTACAAATGGCGAAACAAAAAAAACTGGTACAATAGGGCACATAGGTACAACTTCATTTTTTCCTTCAAAAAATCTAGGATGTTATGGCGATGGTGGAGCAATTTTTACAAATGATGAAGAATTAGCTTCAAAAATAAAGATGATTGCAAATCATGGTCAAGAAAAGAGATATTATCACAAGGTCACAGGTTGTAATTCTAGGTTAGATTCTCTGCAAGCAGCAATTTTAAATGTTAAATTAAAGTATTTGGATGAATACAATCAAAATCGATTAAAAATGGCAAATAAATATGACGAGGCATTTAGGGATTTAGAACAAATAACCACTCCAAATAGATCGAAAAATTCAACACATGTTTTCCATCAGTATACATTAAAATCTGAATCAATTAACAGAGATGATATATTGAAGTATTTAAGTAATAGAGGAATTCCTGCCATGATTTATTATCCAGTTCCTTTATACAAGCAAGAGGCTTTTTCAAAGTATGTAGACCCAAATTTTAAAATTGATAATATTGAAAATTTGTGCAATAATGTATTTTCTTTACCAATCCACTCTGAAATTGAAAATTCAAAACAAGATGTTGTAATTGAGGCTATACAATCATTTATTAAGTCAGTCTAATTTGAAACAAGAAAATTTTAACTTCAGAAAGATTTTCAGAAATATTACATTTTTCTCTTTTTTATTTATATATCAAATTATAAATAGTCAAGTTGAAGTTAAGACTAACTTGTTGACATCAATTGTATTAGTTCCAAATTTTGGAGTTGAGATAAAAGTTAAAAAAAAGTCAAGTCTTCAAATTGATTTTCTTGGTTCATTTTGGGATTCAGTTGAACCATTAAATAATTCACCTTTTCATGTTAATCAAAATTTTATTGAACACAGAACTTATCAAAATGAAAATCTAACCGGTTTTTTTTATGGGCCAAATATTGGTTATGGAATGTTTACAATGCAAAAACCAAATTTTGCAATAATATATGATCATTGGAGGGATAAAAATTCCAGCTCCATCGACGATGATTCGTATAAATCTGGTAGAGCCGCATTTTATGGAATAACATTAGGATATAAAAAAAAAATCGGTAAAAATTTTGCTCTTGAAGCTTTTATTGGTGCTGGTTTAACACAATCAGTTTACAGGTCTTATGAGGGTTTAGTTAGAACAGATTTTAATGAAGATAGACCAAGAGACTTTGATAAAAGTGGAGAGGTGGCAATTTACAAGGGGGGGTTAATGTTGGTATATAAATTTAATTCTAAGAAAAAGCAATAGTTTTTAAATTCAATATTATATTCTATCTATTTAATATAAAGTGATTAAATTTGGCACGTGGAACATGCCAAAGATTATTTTATTCATGAAAGTGCTATTGTCGATAGCCCATCAAAAATAGGTAAAGGAACTAAAATTTGGCATTTTAGTCATATCATGCAAAACTCTACAATCGGTTTAAATTGTAATATTGGCCAAAATGTAGTTGTTTCCCCGCGAGTTATATTAGGCAATAATGTAAAGGTTCAAAATAATGTATCAATATATACTGGCGTTACATGTAATGATGATGTTTTCCTAGGTCCATCAATGGTATTTACAAATATTATTAATCCAAGAAGTGCGATTGTTAGGAGAGATAAATATGTTGAAACTCTCGTTGATAAAGGGGCTTCAATTGGTGCTAATGCAACTATTATTTGCGGTAATAGAATAGGAAAATATTCTCTAATTGGGGCGGGAGCTGTAGTTACAAAAGATGTATTAAATTATTCACTTGTAGTAGGAAACCCAGCCAGGCACATTGGATGGGTTAGTCAGTATGGTCATAGATTAATATTTAATTCTGATGGAATAGCGACATGTCCTGAAAGTGGCGACTCTTACTCATTGAACGAAAATACTGTGTTTAAAATATTATAAATATGAAAAATTTCACAATAATTGGGGTTGCTGGGTATATCGCCCCGAGACATTTAAAAGCAATTAAGGAAACTAATAATAATTTATTGGCGGCATTAGACCCCTCTGATAATGTTGGTGTAATTGATTCCTACTTTCCAAATTGTGATTTTTTTACTGAGCCTGAGAGATTTGATAGGCATATTGAGAAATTAAAATATGAAAAGAAAACATCGATAGATTACATGACAATATGTACCCCTAATTACATGCATGATTCTCATATAAGAATGGCGCTAAGGAGAGATGCAGATGCTATTTGTGAAAAGCCATTAGTTCTAAACCCATGGAACTTAGATTCACTAGAAAAAGTTGAAAAACACACTGGTAAAAAAATTTGGACAGTTCTTCAATTAAGACATCATGAAACAATATTAGAGTTAAAAAATAAGGTTAAGAATTCACCGCCAGAAAAGATATTTGATATTGATTTAACTTATATCACATCAAGAGGGAAGTGGTACTATTCCTCATGGAAAGGGGATATTAGTAAATCAGGTGGAATAGCAACTAATATTGGAGTTCATTTTTTTGACATGCTCAATTGGATATTTGGAGATTTAGTGAAGAATGATATTCATGTTCATTCTCATGACAGGGCAGCCGGGTATTTGGAATTCAAAAAAGCCAGAGTTAGATGGTTTTTATCAATAAATTCAAATTTATTACCTCAACATATTAAGGAAAAAAATCAAACAACATATAGATCCATCAAAATTGCATCTGAAGAACTTGAATTTAGCACTGGATTTAATGATTTACACACCAAGGTCTATAAAAAAATTTTATCGTCCAAAGGTTTTAGATTAGACGATACTAAAACTGCAATTAATATTGTTCACGAGATTAGATCAAAAAAACCAATTGGACTTAAAGGTGAGTATCATCCATTTGCAAGAAATAATTTATCAAAACATCCTTTTTATAGATTAGGTTGATCCTTTCCAAAAAAAATATAACTGATATTTCAAGTCTTTCAATTTCTGAGGGTTTGAGTATGTTGATTCTATTATTTACACTACCATTCATAACCCGAATATATGATCCTGCTGATTTTGGTAATTTTGAAAAATATGTTGTTTTAATCGCCATAGCAACCAATGTATGTCTTCTAAATTTTGAATTTAAAATCTACGATTATAAAACAAAAAAAGAACAAACCTTATCCATAATCGTTTGTTTATTATTTACACTATCGATATCGTTAATAATTTTTTTATTCACAATATTATTAAACTTATTTATCCCTATTTCTATATTTTTTTCCTTAGAAATTATACTCTTAATATTTGTGTGGCTATTTTTTGTTACTATGAGTAACATAGTACTAACTTTTTTTAGTAGTTATGGAAAATTTAAATATTATTCATTTATAAGATTATTATCAACAATTATTTTAGTTTCTTCTCAAATTATTTTTGGTCTTCTTGAATATAATTTTCTTGGTTTTATTTATGCAATTATTTTACAAAATATTTTAATCTGCTCCTTTGGCATAGCCCCGATATTTAACCAAATTAAAAAATATGGAACAAGTTTTTCCTTTTCTGAAATGGTTAATCATATCAAAGCCAATGATAAAATAATTCTATTTTCATTTCCTGGAAATCTAGTAAATAGGCTTACTCAATCATTACCCATATTTTTTCTGTCCTACTTTAACCCTATATTTTTAGGTTATTTTTCATTTAGTAATCAATTGCTAAACTATCCTCTTAAACTCTTTAATGGAATTGGAAATATGTTTAAAAAAGAGTTTAATGATGAAATAAGATCAAATTTTACTTATAAAGTCGCGTTTAAAAAATATTTTAAAATTTTTTCTATAATTTCTGTAATTCTTTTGGTTGGAGTTTACTCATTATCTGATATTTTAATCCCTCTACTTTTTGGAGATAAATGGATTGATTCAATAATCATTTTGAAATATTTAGTTTTTTTGGTTGCTATCAGATTTATTGTTGCAGGACTAAGTCCGGTTATGATTTTAGATTATTTACCGAAATACGAAATTTTATTGCAAATTTTTAACCTAGTACTTACTTCAACATTTCTTTTTGTTGGATTTAATTTTTTTAATGATCACATGCCAGTTATAATTTCATATGTATTAAGTTCTATTATTTTTTATATTACTTACTTTGTCGTTATGAAATATTTTTCAAATAAAAGACTTAATTTTAAAAATCATGGAGTATAAAGACTTAGGTGTTATAAATCACAAATATACTTCTATTCTTCATCAACAACCATATAAGGTTTGTTCAAAAACTATTATGGATACATCAGATATCAATATAATATTTGATAAAGATGGAGTATGCAATCATTATTACTTATTTCAAGATTTTAAAGAGAAATATTATGTTGAAGATCCATCCTTAATTTTAGATAAAAATATTGCCAAAATTAAATCAAAACGTAAAAACAGAGAATTTGATTGCATATTAGGAATTAGTGGCGGAGTTGACAGCTCATATCTTGCTTACTATGCAACCAAAGTATTAGATTTAAAAGTTCTTTTATTGCACATTGACACAGGGTGGAACTCAGATATTGCAGTAATGAATATTAAAAATTTAGCAAATAGCTTAAACCTAACGTTACATACTTATGTTTTAGATTGGGAAGTGATAAAGGATTTACAAAGGTCATTCTTTCTCGCTGGAGTTCCAAATTTGGACATTCCGCAGGACCATGCCTTTACAGCTTGTATGTACAATGAAGCAAAAAAAAATAACATAAATTATATTTTAAGTGGTGGTAATATGACAACCGAGTCAATTTTGCCCAATTCCTTTGGCTATGATTCAAATGATTCAATTCACTTGAGAGCTATTCATAAAATATTTGGAGAAAAAAAGTTAAAAAATTATCCAATTTTTAGTTCATTTAAAAGGTTTTTTTATTACCCAATTTTTAAAGGCATAAAAACTTTTAGACCGTTAGATTACATTGAATATAATAAAGAAGACGCTATAAAATTATTACAAAAAAATTATGGCTGGAAATCTTATGGACAAAAACACCATGAATCTGTTTTTACAAAATTTTTTCAAAACCACTATTTACCAACGAAGTTTGGTTTTGATAAAAGAAAAGCCCATTTATCAAGTTTAATTTCCTCAGGACAAATCACTCGAGAAAAAGCAATTGAAGAAATAAAAAAACCACTTTATGACCCTAAAGAGTTAATTGCTGATACAGAATTTTTTATTAAAAAACTTGACTTTAGCAAAGATGAATTTGAAGATATAATGACTAGAGAACCTATATTACACAATAATTATAAGTCATATGCGTACATGTATAACATGTTAAGAAAAAATAGTAAAGCCTTTTATTTAGTAAAAAAATTTTTAAATAAAATATAATTTTGAAATTTTCAATAAGTAAGAAGTTTTTGGTTACACTTCTATTAGTTTTTACAAGTAGTCAAAGTTCTGTTGTTGCATTTTCATATTACACGCTCATAGCATCTCTTGCATTTGTATTTTACATATATATCAATATGAATTTAAAAACTGATAAACTTTTTATCCAGTTTACAGTTTTGTTTTATGTAGTAAACATATACTTGTTTTTTTCTTTGCCAAGTTATGATATCTTCCTATCTGGATATGTGTATTTAAAGTTTTTGTATGCTTATTTATCAATCAAAATTATTGGTTATAATTTTTTTGAAAACGTTGTTAAAATAGCTTATTATGGGACAATAATTTCTTTTCCATTTTTTATTTTACAATTAATAAATTATGATTTCACATTTAATCTTGTTGGATTACTCCAAAATAATTTAGATTTTTTATCATTTAGAAATGATTCATATGCAAATAATTTTTTATTTACCGTAAACGATGCTGCTCAATATAGAAATAGTGGATTTATGTGGGAACCTAAAGGCTTTTCTAATTTTTTAATTTTAGCAATTTTTTTTAGGTTAATATTAAATGGAATTAAATTAATTGATAAAAAAATATTAGTATTAATATTGGGTGTTATATCAACATTTTCAACAGCGGGAATAATATCTCTTTTTATTATTATTATATTTTATTTTTTAAATAAAAATATCAAGATACTGATCACTGTATTTCCTGTTTTTTTAATTGTTTCTAGCTTAATTTTTTTTAATTCTAAAATTCTTTATGAGAAGATAATCTATGAGTTATCCCTACAACAAGAATATCAGACCTTATTAGAAAAAGATGATTATGAAAAAGAAACATACTCACTTGGTAGAACTGGTTCATTCATTGTTGATTTTAATGATTTTTTAAAACGACCACTCGTCGGTTATGGATATACTAGGGAAAATAGAACTAACTCAATTTATGTTAAGCTCATTAGAGTGAATGGTTTTTCTGATTTACTTGTTGTCTATGGGGGAATAGGCTTACTAATATATTTTTACAGGCATTACCTTTTTCTAAAAATCTTACAACAGAAATTGGGATATAAATACTTTTTTGTAATACTTATTATGTTTATAGGTATTTATTTCGCAACAACTTTAACTTTACATCCACTTTGGATGTCTCTGATTTTTTTGACTTGTATTATAAAAAATTCAATGTTATAATGTCAGATTTAGTTAAAGCATATTTGGATTACCCAACTTATTGTATACTATTAAATAAATTTGAGAGAATAATAAGATTAGGTAATCTTTTTGGACTTGTTCCTGATTCAGTAATTAATAAGTACTTTTACAAATAATGTATTAATGAAACATAAAGATTAGTATAGTTTTAGATAACTTACAATAATGTAAAATGAATAAAAAGTCAAACAAAATGAATAAAGTGTTGATTATTTCCCCTCACACAGACGATGCAGAATTAGGAGCTGGAGGAACAATCTATAAGTATTTGAAGCAAGGTAGAGATATTTTCTGGCTTGTACTTTCAACTGCTGAAGAATCATTACCGAATAATATGCCCGCGGATACTTTAGAAAGGGAGTTTTTATCTGTTGTAAAAAAACTGAAGCTTAAGAAAAAACAGTTTCTCATAAAAAAATTTAAAGTCAGAAATCTTCATCAAAAGAGACAAGAAATTTTAGAATTATTGGTAAAAATAAGAAATGATTTTATTCCCGATTTAGTAATTGGACCATCATTAAATGATTTTCATCAAGATCATGTAATTACAGCCACAGAAATGGTTAGAGCATTCAAATGTCATTCGTCAATAATTAGCTATGAGCTTCCGTGGAATCATATTGTTTTTCGAACTCAATATTTTGAAAAACTAACTAAAGAAGAAATTACTTCAAAACTTGATATGTTAGAGTGTTATAAATCTCAAATAATAAAAAAAAGAAATTATTTTAATAAAGAATTTATTTTTGGATTAGCCAAAACCAGAGGGATTCAGATAAATTCAGAATATGCAGAATCTTTTGAATTGATTAGATGGATAAATGAATAAAGTAAAAACTTCCCAAAAACTCAATATTTTAATCACTGGTGCTGGCGCACCAGGTATCTCAGGTACCATTTATTCGTTAAAAAAAAATTTTGACAATAGAGAAATCATTATTATTGGAACAGATGCAAAAAAAAATGTTGTTGGTAAATTTCTTTGCGATCGATTTTATGTTATACCGCCAGTAAAAAATGTAAAAAATTATCTAAATACATTAATTAAAATATGTAAGGATGAAAATATAAATGTGTTGATTCCTCAGAATACAATGGAGTTAAGTATTTTATCTTCCAATCAAAATAAATTCAATAAGGTTGGTACCAAGGTTTTATTAGCCTCCAAAAAATCCATTGATTTAGCAAATGATAAATTTTTATTAATGCAAACATGTAATAATTTAGGTGTACCAGTTGGTAATTTTTTCAAGGTTAATAATTTCAGTGATTTAATTGTTAAAGCTAAGCAACTAGGTTGGCCAGATGAAAATATTGTTGTAAAACCCCCTGTATCCAATGGGATGAGGGGAGTTAGAATTATTTCAGAATCCTTTGATAAAAAGAAATTATTTTACGAAGAAAAACCAAATTCACTTTTTACAAACATGGACGATTTGAAAAATATTTTAGGGGACAGCTTCCCTGAACTTATTGTGACGGAATACTTGCCTGGTGATGAATATACTGTAGATGTGTTTAGACATAATAATAAAACTACTGTAATTCCTAGGATTAGAAATCATGTAAGATCTGGGATAACTTTTCAAGGGGAAGTAATTAAACACGACAAATTAATTGAATATTGTAAAATAATTTCAGAAAGTTTGAGCCTCGAAAATTGTTTTGGATTTCAATTTAAATTGGACAAAAATAAAGTACCCAAAATCTTGGAGTGTAATCCCCGGGTCCAAGGTACTATGGTTTTGGCAACTTTTGCAGAGGCAAATATTATATATGCCAGTGTAAAAAAAGCCCTTGATGAAAAAATTCCAACTTTTAATATTAAATGGGGTGCCAAAATATTTAGATATTGGGGTGGTGTTGGTGTATTGAGTGATTCAGAAACTATAAAGTTATGATGAAACTATTAACTCAGAAATATAAATTTTTCATTTTTGATTTAGACGATACACTTTACCCTGAAATTAGTTATCTCAGTGAAGCTTATTACAATATAGCATTATATTTAGAGGAGAAAGAATCAGTCAGCTCGAAGGAAATACATAAATATTTATTAGCAAAGTTTAAAGATGATGGAAGAAAATCATTATTTGATAGCATGCTTTCAAATTTTAAGTTAAGTAATGTTTTTTTAGAAGATCTGCTGCATATATTAAGAACATTTAAACCTAAAAAAAAAATTGATTTGTTCTCCAAAATTTATAAAATCTTACCTACGATTATAAAAAATTCTAATAAGGTATTTGTATTAACTAATGGAAATGTTATTCAACAAAAAAATAAAGTAAGAAATATCAATTGGAGATTTAATGACAAACATTTAGTTTTTATTTATGCAAATGAATACAAGAAAAAACCAGCGATTGATAGTTTTAATTTTATAAAAAAAAAATACAATATAAATAATGAATTAACAATCATGGTTGGTGACTCAGTTACAGATAAAACCTTTGCGGACAATTGCAATATAAGATTTATGTGCGCAGATGATTTTATGAAAAACTAAAAAAAACCATAAATTGTTATAATACTCGAATTTGATATTTAATAATCTTTGTGAAAATACTTATTATAGCCTATCCAAGTTTAAAGAAAGACCCAAGACCGTATAGGCAAATTAAAGCTCTGTATAAAAATCACGAGGTGCACACAGTTGGATATAGTGAATCAGGACTAGAAGCCTCTTTTTCTAAATTGGGCAAGCATAAATTTTTTATTGAGATTTTTAGACTTTTCCTACTAAAATTAGGGTTTTATAATTTTTACTATTGGGATAAATACAAACTAAGAGTTTTAAAAAAATTAAAAGACACAAAGTATGATTTGATTATTGCTCACGAAATCAGACTACTACCTTTAGCTCTTATAATTTTTACTATTGGGATAAATACAAACTAAGAGTTTTAAAAAAATTAAAAGACACAAAGT
>MDTD01054805.1_pt1 | contig 16917 bp, 16 predicted proteins | sample 811221 | NCBI WGS metagenome assembly MDTD01 (sample SAMN05326646, study PRJNA326480) | marine metagenome | isolation source: seawater | place: Pacific Ocean: South West | collected 2011 | reverse complement strand
GTAAACTTTTCCAGCTGAAATAAAAGCGAAAGGAGGTTCCTCGTCAAGCATTCCTCTAATTTGAACTGGAGATGTATGTGTTCTGAGGACAAAAGATTTATTCTCTACATAAAAAGTATCATGCATTTGTCTAGCTGGGTGATTTTTGTGGATATTCAGCATGTCGAAGTTATATTTTTCAGATTCAATTTCTGGCCCATCAATAAAATTAAATCCAAGTGATCCTAACAAATTAACTATTTCATCAAGGACTAAAGAAATTGGATGAGCAGAACCTGCTGTATTAGATGTTACTAAAAAATTGAGATCTTCTTTATCCAACATCTGCTATTTTTGCGCAGATTCGATAATTTTCTTAAATGCTTCATCATCAGATATTGAAATTTCTGCTAAGATTTTCCTATTTAGCCTTATATCCTTCTTTGAGATGAGGTTAATGAATCTCGAGTAGCTCAAGCCATGAGATTTAGCTGCTGCGCTAATTCTTGAGATCCACAATGATCTAAAATGTCTTTTTCTGTTCTTTCTGTCTCTAAATGCATATTGTAAAGATTTTATAGCTGATTGTTTAGCAGTTTTATAGAGCCTACTCCTTGCTCCATAATGACCTTTAGTGCTATTTAGAACCTTTTTATGTTTAGACTTTGCTGTTTTAGCTTTTGTAACTCTTGGCATGTTTATTTAATTAGTTTTTCAGCGGTCTTTAAGGTAACTCCTGAAAGCTTAATTAATCCTCTATTATGTCTTTTTCTTTTAGTGCTTTGTTTTGAAAGAATGTGATTCCTTCCGGCACTTCTACTTTTGACTGAAGATCCTGTCCTTTTGAAGCGCTTAGATGCGCCTGAATGTGTTTTTAATTTATATCCCATATTATCAATTCTTCTTTTTAAGAGGTGATAAAACCATTAATAGTTGTCTTCCCTCAAGAGATGGCTCTTGGTCTACTTGCGATATATCACTAAGCTCATCTTTTACTTTTTCGAGAAGCTTTAAGCCTATATCACTATTAAGTATTTCTCTACCTCTAAAACGGACGCTTATTTTAGTCTTATCTCCATTAATAATAAAGCTTTTAATCTTTTTTAATTTAATTTGATAGTCACCGATATCTGTAGAAGGCCTGAACTTAATTTCTTTAAGGCTTGTTTTTCTTACCTTAGATTTTGATGAGGACACATTTTTCTTTTTATCAAAGACATATTTCCCATAATCCATTAGCTTACAAACAACTGGATCTGAATCTGGAGCTGAAACTTGAACCAAGTCAAGAGATAGCTCTCTAGCTTTTTCCATAGCATCATCCAGAGAAGTAACTCCTTTCTGTTCACCATCTGGACCAATAAGCATTAGTTTAGATGCTCTTATTTTTTCATTTACCGGAGAATTTTTGTTTTTTTTAATAGCTATGATATGTTCCTGAAATATTAGAAGAAGATCACGAAAAACTGCAAGCCATATTTAAGAAGGAAATCTGGTTAATCTTGCTTTTCATTAAACGGATTTTAAACTAATTTGTCTAATTGATAAATATATTTTTAGTCAGGGTTGAAGGTAATTTTTTTTCCAGCCTTTTGTTTCATCGATTTTTTTAAAAAGTATTCTTTTATTGAGCCTATTTGGTTTGCCTTCCCAAAACTCTATTGAATAGGGTTTAAATGAAAAGCCCCCCCAATATGACGGCCTTGTATCAAGATCCTTATCACCATGTAAAGTTTTTTCATAATTTATTAAAACCTTATCATAAGATCCGATCTGTTTAGATTGATCTGAGCTGATAGCTAGAGCATTTTTACTTTGTGATCTTTTAGAGAAGTGCTCATCTGATTTCAGCTTCGAGGTATGTTTTATGTTTGCAAGAATTCTGATTTGAACATTTATTGATTTCCAAAGAAGTATTGCTGAAATTTGATCATGTTCAGAAAACTGTTTTGCTTTTGGTGAACTATAGTTAGAAAAAAATATCCACTCTTCATCATCAATATATTTTAGGTTTACATACCTTGAATCAACCTGATTTAAACTCTTTGAAAAGGATGATATTGAGATTGCTTCTATTTGTTTTTCATCTTTGCATAATGCTTTTTGATACAGCTCATTAAATAGGTTGTAAGGCTCAGAATCATTTAATTTATATATCTTAATCATTTTTTTTGTTTTGAAGGATTCCGCAAAAATCAATTGAGTTTTTTAATTTTAATCTACTAGTTATGTCTTTGGATGTAAATTCCTTATGACCAACAAGTATCGCTATTAAATCAAAATCATTTAAAGCATCATGAAGATTTATGATACAGAATTCACTATGACTTTCTATGTTTGGTTCAACGCAACCTACCTCATAACCTTCTCTGATTAAATTTTTGACAATCTCCACCGCAGGTGATTCTCTTAAATCATCTATATTTGGTTTAAAGGAAAGGCCCAGACAGGCAATCTTTTTAGATTTACTAATATTAGCTATAGATATAATTTTATTCTTGACCCACAATGCTTTGTTGTTATTAGTTTCTCTAGCTGTCTTGATCATTTTAGAGTTTTTTGGATCTGCAGATGCTAAGAACCATGGATCAACAGCAATACAATGCCCTCCAACACCTGAACCCGGCTGGAGTATATTCACCCTAGGGTGATGATTTGCCAATCTAATCAGTTCCCAGACATCAACATTTAGGCTTTCACAAATAATAGAAAGTTCATTTGCAAAAGCGATATTCAAGTCCCTAAAGCTATTTTCAACCAGTTTGCACATCTCAGCTGTATTTGCATCAGTTACTAATATTTCTCCTGTTACAAAACTAGAATAAAATTTTGCAGCTTTTTGTGAAGACTCTTCAGTTAAACCCCCGACTACTCTAGGATTTATGGTTAGCTCCTCAAGGATATTTCCAGGAAGTACCCTTTCTGGGCAATATGTGATAAAAATTTTTGTTATATCGATACCGCTACTTTTTAGAACATCTCCTACAACTTCGGTTGTTCCAGGGGGTGAAGTTGATTCTAGGATCACTAAGTCTCCATCTTTGATAACTTTTGAAATGCTTTTAGTTGCTTCAATAACAAAATCTATATTTGGTGTAGGAATTTCATTATCAACAAGAGGAGTTGGGACACAAATCATGAATATATCAGCGGCTTTTATGTTATTGAAGGCTTTTAAATTTCCTTTGGAAACTGCTGAGCTAACATATTCTTTTAAATTAGACTCAATTATATGAATTTCTCCTCTATTAACTGTTTCAACAATTCCAATATTTAAATCAATACCATTTACTCTATAGCCTTTGTTTGCAAGCAATGCTGCAGTTGGCAATCCAATATACCCTAGGCCAATAACTGTAATTATTTCTTTACTAGATTTCATAAATTTTTTTCTTAATTATTTTTACAATTATTTTTGAAGCTTTGCCATCACCATAAGGATTGGTTGATTTTGACATCTTTTTGTATTGTTTTTTATCATTGAACAACTTTTCGAGATTTGTAAAGATTGAATCTTTAGATGTGCCTGTAAGCATAACCGTTCCTGCTTCTAAAGCTTCTGGTCTTTCAGTCTCATCTCGCATAACTAATACTGGAATGCCAAGACTCGGTGCTTCCTCTTGAATGCCACCAGAATCAGTTAAAACAAGGTAAGCAAAACTCATAAGATAAACAAAATTTTCATAATCTAGTGGCTCAACTAGAGATATGTTTTTAATCTCAGATAATATCGAATTAACTGGCTTCCTCACATTTGGATTTAAATGAACAGGATATATAAAATGCACATCTTCATATTTTTGACAAAATTTCTTTATTGCTTCACAAATATTTTTAAATCCTTGTCCGAAATTCTCTCTACGATGGCCCGTAATTAATACAAATTTCTCTTTTTCCCAATTAAAGTTAATAGAAGATTTTAGGCTAGAAGTTATTTTATTTAATCTTTTAGAATCTTCATTTATTCTTTTTAAAACTAATTGCATAGAGTCAATGACAGTATTACCTGTTACAAAAATGTTATCTTTATTTTTTCCTTCTCTTAATAAATTTGCAGCACTTGCTTGGGTTGGAGCGAAGTGTAAATTTGAGATTATCCCAGTTACTTGTCTATTAAACTCCTCTGGAAAGGGAGCATATAAATTATTTGTTCTCAGGCCAGCTTCTACATGTCCGACTTTTATTCCTAGATAAAAACAGACCAATGCAGCAACAAAAGATGTAGTAGTGTCTCCATGAACTAAAACAAGATCAGGTTTTTCTTCTAAAAAACATTCTTTAAGTTTATGAATTATGTTTGAGGTTACATCACATAAGTCTTGATCTTTCTTCATAATATCCAAATCAATTTCTGGCTTTATATCAAACACTCTTAAAACTTGATCAAGCATTTCCCTATGCTGAGCTGTAACACACGTTAAAGTTTTTATGTCTTTATTCTTTTTAAGCTCTATAACTAATGGAGCCATTTTAATTGCCTCTGGTCTTGTGCCAAAAACAATAATAATTTTTTTCAATTAACCACCTCTTCTAAATAACCTAGCATTGCCATAGCCTGATTTTTCCTATCATATTTTAACAATGCTTTATTACAGTTTAGGGATAAAGAAAGAATTAAATCTTTATTTTCATACATTTCTAATATTGCATCACTTAGTCTTTCAGGATTTTCAGGAGGGACAACAATGCCAACTTTATTAGATAAAATAATATCAGTTGCTTCACCCTCGGGCATGCTTGCAATAATTGGAATATTCATAGCCAATGCTTCAAAGATTTTCGATGGAATTACTGTACTAAATAAGGGATCATTTTTTAAGTGAACTATTGATACATCACACAAATTTAATAACGAAGGCATCATTTCTCTTGGTTGCTTTGGAATCATTACAATATTATTCAATTTCTCTCTTAAAATTATTTTCTCAAGTTTTTCTTTTTGTGCTCCACTTCCAGCTAAGATAAATTTTATATTTTTTTTATTTTTTAAATATTTTGCAGCATACAAAATATTTTCCAAGGCATGAGCTAAACCATGGGTTCCTATATATCCTGCAACAAATTTATTATGTAAATCGTATTTCTCTATAAAGAAATCATCTTTTTTTGAGTCTCTAAAAAAATTTATGTTAGCTCCATTTAAAACAACTCTTATTTTATCTCTTTCTATTCCTCTTTTAACTAAATCTTCTTTGAAGCTTTTTGTGACAGAGACAATCATAGTAGATTGGTGATATAAAAATATTTCAATTTTTTCTAATAAATTAATAATGAAACCTTTTTTTACTGCACCAACAGCTGTTATGGAAGCAGGCCAAATATCTCTCAATTCAAATACAAATGGTTTTCTTTTAATTTTAGAGAGCGCCCATGCAGAAATTACAGTGAAGAATTGTGGTGAAGTTCCTAAAATAATATCAACTTTTTTAACAAAAAGACCAAAGAAAAAACTTGAAATCATAAAAGAAATAAAATCTATAGACCTTTTAAAAAAGCCAGAATTTCGAGAGATATATGTTTTAACTCTCCATACATTTACGGAAGAAATTTTTTCTTTTACTAGAAAACTATTCTTGTATCCATCATAAACTTTTCCGTCAGGAAAGTTTGGTGCGCAAGTAATAACCGTTACTTTATGTCCCTCTTTAACCCACTCTTTTGTATGCTCGTAAGTTCGTATTGAGGGAGCATTAGATTCAGGAGGGAAATTATCGGTAAGAAAAAGTATATGCATAATTACTAAAATCTCTCCATTTCAAAACTTAACATGTTTATGTTTTCAGAATAGTTTAATTCAAGTAGTTTATTCGGTATCTCTAAACCAAATTCTGGACTCCATATTGCATTACTAATCTTTGCACTAAATTTTTCTAAGTTAGCAGTCATAACAAAACTTTTTCCTTGAACTTTTATAATATTATTTTCAAATGACACCCTTAAGTTAGGATGAAAATAAAAGCAAGCAACAGCGCTGCGAAATTTTCCATAAATATTGTCATTTATATCTAGCGAATTATTTCTTAATTTAATATCTCTTGAATGGATGCATTTATTTAAAAAGGAACTATATCCATTATGGGAGGCATTCATATAGATTTCATGTTTATCGTTTATAAAACAGGATCTGTCAGTAATTTTTGCTCTTTTACCCACCCTAAAGCTACTCCAAACTTGAGATGAGTCCTTTTTATTAATTTGAACTGTATTGTGGGATACCGTTTTTCTTTGATGTATCCTTTTTTTATCAAATTCATAGTGCGAAACGCCTGAATTAACAAAAACTCTCTCTTTACCAATTGAAAATTCGAATGAAAGCGTATCGGCGTGTGCATGACCAGGAATATAATCAGGGCCAACAGGTGAGGCATCAAAAATTAATTTACAAGAATCTAAGGTACCTACTATATAACCGCTATTTTTATTATCTATTAAAGTAAGTCTGGTCTCGTCCAAAACATAATTTTTAAATCCTAACCTTTTGCCATAGTCCTCTATTATTTTATTAGGAGGAGCAATGCCATTTACAGAATCATTAAAAAATGACACTCCGCCATCAGGATGTGACATAGACTTCATGTATTTAAACATTTTGGGTATTAATTGGTTAATCTTTATATAAAGATCTCTATTAGAGTATTCTGGATATGAATTAAGAATATTTAGCATATCTAACATGTCAACTAACATTATTGAGTGATACATTGGACTTAATTCAAAGTTTGCTCCATCTTCAAGTACTTGCTCGTCCAATTCTTTTAATAATTCACTATTTGCTAAATCTAACCAAGGCTTTTCTTTGAAAATAATTCCAGCAAAGAGAAGTGCCTTTAAGTTAGTGAAATAATGGTTACCCAACAGGTGCCTCTCTGTATTCTCAAATAAATAATTTGCTTGAATATGTAAACTTTCAAAAGTCCTCTTATCAATATCTAAGCCACAAAGCCATGCTTTCAAGATATTGGTAATCCTTAGTGACGTTGGGTAAGGATCCCAACCAGATCCACAACCAAAGGGATTATCTTTTATCCATATATCTATTAGCTTTAAATGAAAATCTCTTTTATATTTTGAGTTTTTTTCAATTAAGCAATCGAAATAATGAAGGTTATATAGCCATAGCTTGCTAGGTTTTTCTTGATTCCAATCCTCTGGGAGATTTAGTTTTTTAGTAAAATTTAGAAAATTCGCCTCTAAATCTCTATTTACCTTTTCATCATACAAGGGAAATGAAATCCATTTATGAGATTTATGGTTAACTATATTTTTAAAACTGTCAGAAGCTCGTGGTTTTTTTATTATTTTGATAACTCTATAGAAGATTTGACTTAAGCGTAAATATCTAACTGTATTTAAAAATAAAAAGAATTTTTTCATAATAAAAATGGTTTATATAACCATTTAATTATTATTTCTTAGCATCTCTGCAATATCAACTGAGACTCTCGCAATCTCAAAAATTTCATCCATAGGAATGGGACTTTCTTCACCATCATTAATGCTTCTTATAAAAGAATTAATACAGTTTTTTTGTCCCTTATCTTGTGAAAAAAGTCTCATTCTAGAAAAACCATCCCAATTAAAACCATTTAAGACTCTAAAGTTATTTAACTGCAAAATTCCGCCATCACAAAAAACTTCAATTCTTTCTTTTGGAAAAGAATTTCCTCCGTTAGCAAAATAATGAATAGTTCCCATAGATCCGTCTTCAAATGATAATGAAATAGAGCATATATCTTCTGTGACTTCACCAGAAATATTTTTACCTATTTTATTTGCTGAGAATGACTTAATTTTGCTTCCAGCAAGAAATCTCATTAAATCTATGTAATGACAAGCTTCTCCAATAACTCTTCCTCCTCCAATCTTCTCATCATGCACCCAATGATCAGATGGAATATATCCAGCATTCATGGTCATAATAAAAGTTTTTGGTATTTCTTTTTTTTCAATAAGTTCTTTAATCTTTGTAATATGTGGTGCAAATCTCCGATTATATCCAACCATTAGTTTTGATTTAGATTTACCAAATGCATCAACTATTGAGTCAATACTTTTATGATTTAGCGCCAATGGTTTCTCTACAAATACATTCATATTTTTATTTAGTCCTTTAATTATTTGTTCTGAATGCAAGTTATGCCTGGTAGCAATGACGACAGTATTTATATTATCATCATTCCAGACTAAGTTTTCGTCTGTAGATGTTTTACCAAAGTTAAATTTATTTCCAAAAAAAGCACCGCTAATTCCTCCACTTGAGATAATCGTCTTAAGAGTTGCAGATGTTTTCTTAAAAAGCGGTATTAGAGTTCTCGAAGCATAATTCCCAGAGCCAATAAAGCCAATTATTGCATTATTTTTGTTAATAGAATCTTTATCGATCTTTTTCAGGACTATTTCATTGTTTTCTTTTTTAGATGGTTTATCTTTTTTCGAATAATCTATTAATATTCCCAAAGAATTCTCGCTGTCTAAAACATCATATGCTTTTTTAGCCTCAGAGATCTTGAATTGATGCGAAATAAGTGATTTTACTTCGATAGTTCTGTTTGCCATCATATCAAGAACAGCTTCAAAATTTCTTTGTTCTGTCCATCTTACAAAGCCAATTGGATAATCCTGACCTTTTTCTTCGTATAATGGATCATACCTTCCTGGCCCATAAGAAGCAGAAACTTGAAAAGATATCTCTTTCTTAAAAAAATCATCTCTTCTTAAATTTAATCCAGTTTGACCAACTAAAACTATTCTTGCTCTCTTTCTGCATATTTCTGCAGCATAATGCATTAATTCATGACTTTTTGTAGATGCTGCAATCAAAACTGCGTCAACTCCTCTATTCCTTGAAAAAGACTTAGATTTTTTAATGAGATCTTCGCCTTTTGACAAGTCAACAACCTGAGCACCATAGTTTCGCGCAAGTTTGCACCTTTCTGAATCAAAATCTACTCCGAGAACTCTACAACCATTTGCAATTAAGATTTGAACAGCAAGGAGGCCTACTAAACCTAAACCGTATACTACAACTGCTTCACCTAACGTAGGATTTATTAGGCGAATACCCTGCAAGCTTATGGAACCAAGAACAGTAAAAGCTGCTGTATCATCATCTACAGAGTCAGGAATACGAACACATAAATTTTTTGGGACTCTAACAATTTCTGCATGAAACCCATTAGAAACAACTCTTTCACCAATCTCAAACTGTGTATTTGTAGGATCTAAGATAACTCCAGCATTACAATAACCGAGAGGAATTGGTTGATCCAGCTTTGATTTTACAGTCTCAATCGCTGTCATTACTCCATCAGTTTTTACTTTATCAATAACCATTTTTACCTTTTCAGGTTGTTGTCTAGCCTTATCAAAATATGAAGCTTTACCAAAATCCATTAACATTTTTTCAGTTCCAGATGAAACAAGTGACTTTGAAGATGAGATCAGGACGTGATCATCTATTGGTTTAGGATGCGGGACATCCTCAATAGAAGTTAATCCATTAGAAATATTTTGAAGGACTTGCTTCATTTTATTTTGCCGATACTAGCTCTTTGATTGATTCTAACTCACTTATTAATTTCTGAACATTTTCACGGGACCCAATAGTGACTCGAATACAATTACTTAAAATGGAATCTCTGTTTCTGATATAAATATCTTTTAATTTTAAATACTTACAGACTTCTTTAGGAGAACTAACTTCAAATGTAACAAAATTACCATTACTTTTATAAAACGTTAAATTATTTGCAATGCACCAATCTTGGAAGTCAGTTCGTGCTTTTTTGACTTCGTTTATCCAATCATTTATAAGACTAATGTTATTGAGTGCGCATATTCCTAGCCTTTGTGAAATCATTGAAACATTCTTTCCATTTCTTATTTTTGAGACTGCATTGATGATCTCATCAGATGCACACATATATCCCAATCTTAAGCCTGCCATACCAAAAGCTTTGGAAAATGTTCTAAAAACAACTAAATTTTCGAACTCATTAATAAGAGTTACAGAAGATTTATAATCTGAAAATTCAATGTATGCTTCGTCAACAACAATTATAGAATCTGGAAGCCTCTTGCATAATTCTCTTATAAATTCTTCTGACAACATATATCCACATGGATTATTAGGATTTACTAAATATACCAATTTAAGATTTTTAGAGGAGCAAAGATGATTCAAAATTTTATTTTCATCTGGAGTCAATGGTTTATCTATTTCAACTTTTTTTAAGCTAGCGCCTGTTTGAAGAACAAAAACAAAGAAATTCTCATATGTTGGATAAAGACAAGAGGCGCTGTCTCTATCATCTAAAAAAGCCCTACATAAAGTTTCTAGACCAACATCACTTCCTGGAAAAGTCAAAATATTATTTTTATCAAAAGAAAGATATTCTGCAAGTTTGTTATTTAATTCTATTGAAAGATAATCCGGATACCATGCAATCATACCTCTTTCATTTGAAATCTTTTTGAGCTCTTCTTGATAAAAAAGAAGCTCCTTGGGTGACTCATTCCAATCAATCTTTAGAATATCTTTAGGAGCATTTTCTGCCCAAATATCTTGAGGAGTTATCTTGTATGCCTCTATATTTTTTAAAAATCTTGATGTTTTAATCATTTTTAATTGTAAAGTCTGAATAGAATGCATTTTGGGAATGCCTTTCATCAGATAAATTATATCTTATAAGCTTTACAAAGCGTCTTATTTTTTTAGGAACAAATTTAAGCAGAAATTGATAAAGCCAAGTTTTTTGAAGGATATTAATTTTTCGCCCACTTTTTTTTAACAATGAAGTATCTATAAGTAGTCTTATATCTTCTTGTTGCATGCTCCTCAAGATTTCTTGAGCCTCTCCAACATTAAAAGTAACCGAATTTTCTAACTTTGTTACGCACAAGCCAACCTGACATGCTTTGTGTGAATCGGAGGATGAAATCATCCTCATATTATATTTGTTTGATAAATTAACTATCTGTTTTTCAAATGCAATTGAGTTCCAACCTCCATTAAGTATTTCAATGAAATGAAACTCATAAAGCAAGCTATCTTCCTCATAAATTTTCATATAGCCAGAGGATTCTTTATATGGATGAGGCATTAAAATCAATCCATTTTCACTTTTAATATGGTTAATAATAGCTTCCCTCGAGAGATTCATTGGTTCGTTTTTAGAGATAAATAACCCTATAATATGAGCGCCTTCATTTGTCGTAAATTCACATCCAGGTATTAACTCAATATTATTTTCGCTGAATAGCTTCTTGTCTGAAAGGCAGGGAATGTCATGCTCAGTTATTGAGATCGCTTGAATTCCTTTTTTTAAACAAGCTTCAATAATCTGTTTGTCACTGCTAAAACCATCGTAGGACCTTATTGTATGATTATGAAGATCAAAGATCATTTTTTAATTTTTTAATAAATGCAGGCATTTTTCCCTCATCAGATTTGATAAATTCATCAGTCATTTTAATATTAATTTCAAATTTAGTTTTATTTATTAATTCATTTTTAACTTTATTGCATATATTTTCACGATTTACATAAGGAATTTTATTAAAAAAATTGATAAGAATATTTAAATGGCCAGGTCTTTCGTGAATTAGCTGAAATTGTTTTATATCTTTCTGAATTGAAAAATATGTATATAAATTTACCGTTGATAACATTGACCCATCTGATGCAGTTAAGTAATCATCCTCCCTGCCCCTGATTGAATCAATTTTCATTATCATTTTATCGGACTTAGAATCAATCCAGCCTCCATTAGATAGATCTCCGGTATCATATCTCAATAAAGGCATTGAAAAGTTATGAAAATTTGTAGCTATTATTTTGAAAGCGTCTCCTCGATTATCTTTAGGTGCTAATTCAACATAACCATATTCCCAATCTAAATAAAGATTGTCACAATCTTCTCGGTTATGAAACATACAAGTTATTTCTGCTTGACCATAATGATCAAATAATTGAATGTTAAATGCTTTAAGAAGAAGTTGTCTCAAATCATTTGGGATTGTTTCTGATGCCGAAAAAGCTCCTTTAAGACTTGGCAGTTTAATATCTTTATTAATAGCATGAAGTGCTATTAGTCTTAAAGCAGATGGATAACCTCTCAGGTAAGCAGGTTTCCATTTTCTTAAATATTTAAAATAATAATCCATATTTTCTTCACTCATATCGAATACAGAAAAATAGGTCCAATTTTTTAGGTAATCCTTTTTAATAAGAGATTCTCCTTTATTAGGAGAAAAGCTTCTAAAGATAGCTATTTTGTCTCTAAATTTATATCCGGCCCACTTCCAACTTCTCCAAATGATACCTTGTTCATATATCCACTGATTCTTGCTTGTATATGTTGTAATGGGATTCCCAGAAGTCCCAGAGGTGTGGAATTTAAGTGAATCTCCTGCTTTGGATTGCATTATTAAATCCTTATTTTTGTGAAATTCTTTTTTTGAGAGAATTGGTAGCTTTTTTAATTCATCAAAGGGGCTGCTAGAATTTACATTGACTTTATATTTTTTGAATCTATCTCTATACCATGGAATATTTTCTTCACAATGAACAAGAAGTTTTGAAAGCCAATTTTCCTGGACCAATTTTGCTTTCTGTTTTGAATAATTTTGCGAATATTTAAGAAAACACTCAAATTTTAGAATCCCTCTTAATGTCAAAAAAGCATCTAGAAATTTATTCATTTTTTAAGCTTAGTTATTGTTTTTTGTTTTACTCGTTCTCAATAGATTAGCAGAGAGAAATCGTTTTATAGATTCCTCATGAAGTACATTCCAAAAAAAGGGCACATATGAAATTAACCATAAAAAGAAAAAAGTAAAACTATATGTTTTAATTTTATACATAATCTGTCTTGCTTGAAAATATTTCTTTGAATCAATTAAAAACCTAGCTTCATAATAATCTGCTGTAGCAAGGGCATATGAATATTCTTCAGGAAATTTTTCCTCAATATTTGGCATTATTCTTTTTAGTTGATTGAGAGTATATTTTCTATCTTTAGACCAAAATGCAATTGATTGATTTGTTAATGAATTTAATCTTATTCTCCAAACCCCAAGGACTTTATTTATTGTGCAAAACTCTCCAACACAAGCCAATTTCATAAAAATATTGTATTCCTCAGATGCAACTATCTTTTCGTCAAAATTAATATTATTTTCTTCAAGTGCTTTTTTTCTAATAATCGGAGTAACCATATTAATATCAAATTGCTTCAAATGATCTTTTAGCTGATTTCCATCTGGATACTTTGGAACAAGAGATCTAATAAGTCGTCCAGATTCTGAAACTTCATTAACTCCGCCATAACAAACTATAAAATTAGTATTCTTTAATTTTTCCATTTGCAAGAGTAACTTATCTTCAAACCAAAAATCATCGGTATCTAAAAATGCAATCCATTTTCCGGTACTTTTTGAAACTGCCAGTTTTCTTGCTTCACTCAGGGTAGTCTTTTCTTTTGACAAGAAATACTTCAATCGATTATCAAAAGAATTAGCTATAGAACTACTATTATCATTTGAACAATTATCCCAAAAGATTATTTCCCAATTCTGATATGTTTGACTATAAACAGATTCGATTGCCTGTCTGAGATATTCATCACCATTAAAACAATTAATTATTACGGAAACTTTATCGTCCATTTTCTAGGAAAGTACTTATTTTTTCGCAGATGTATTCAACTTGATGTATTTCGAGATCTGCATGAAGTGGGAGCGTAAGACTTTCCTCTGCAAATTTTTCAGCATTTTCTAAGGGATAATCAGTACTAAATTTTGCTAGGAGATGGCAAGGTGTGTAATGAAAACCTGTTTGTATAGAATTTTTCTTCAAGAATTTACGTAGGGAGTCTCTTTTTGACTGATCAACTTTGATAACGAAAATGTGAGAAAAATTTTCGTTGTAGTTTAAATCAAGTAATCTTATATCCTTTGATTTCCCTAAATTCTTTAAGTAAGTATTAACTAATTTTTTCTTTTTTGTATCAAAAGTAATTGCTTTTTTTAATTGCTCCCTTCCTATGGCTGCCATCACATTACTCATGTGGTATCTCCAGCCTTGAAAATTAACATCAAAACTCCAACTTCTTTTGCCCTCTAATCTTTTATTAGAATCACCCTCAACTCCAAGAAGTCTAGCATTTCTAATTTTTTCAGCTATTGTTTTATCATTGCTAACAACAGCCCCTCCCTCTCCAGAAGTTATATTTTTAATACCATCAAAACTGAAACATACAAGATCACCTTCAAAACCTATTCTCTTATTTTCTCTTATAGAGCCAAAACTATGTGCAGCATCCTCAACAACTCTTAAATCATATTTTTTAGCAAACTCATAAACGGAATTCATTTCAGAAGAGTCACTCGCATAATGAACAGGCATAATAGCTTTTGTATTTTGATTAATCCTTTTCTCAGCATCCTTTAAGTCTATGAAACCTGTATCAAGATTTATATCGCATGCGACTGGTTTTGCTTTTGCAGCAGATATTGATTGCGGAGAAGCAACATATGTTATTGAAGGATATAAAACCTCAGCATTCTCTCCAAGATTACATGCCTGTAATGCCAAATGAAGTGCTGCTGTTCCTGATGAAACACAAATAACATCATTTTTTGTTCCAATAAAATCTTTTATTTCATTTTCGAATTTACCAACATCACTTCCCATACCCAAGTATTCATTTTTAAGCACACTTGTTACTGACTTAATTTCTTCGGAACTTAAAGAAGATTTTGATAATCTAATTTCTTTCATAACTTTACTGCCATTTATAACTAAAATAATTCAAGTCGAGACTGTCTGATTCAGAAGGATCATGCTCTAAGTCAATAATATTATGAAGCATATTTTTCGCTTCCAATCCTTGAAATGCAACCCAAAATCCTGGAGGAATAGTAAGTAATTTATAGTTAGTATTTCCAATGACATATTCCTTACAAATGTCTGAGGTAAGCTCTCTTTCGTCTGAGCTATGGATTACAAATTTAATTAACCCCACAGGAACACATATATTTAAAGTAACCTTATTATGCTTTTTCCAACCCTTGGTTTCCAATTGATTTACTTCTGAAAAATAAGATTCACCAAAATTTATATATCTGGGAGAAGTTTTTTTTAAACCATGAAAAATATTACCTTTCTCGGTCTTTATAATATTTAAATCAGTTAATAAAACGTTTTTTAACTTTGCGCCCATGATAATGATACTTCTCTTGCATTTTCTTCATAAAATTTTATTTGATCATATGTTTTTTCTTTTAAGGTCTGTTTGCTATCCCTGTATGTCAGGTACCAATCAGAAATGAGTTTTATGGTTTGTTCATAATTTAAGTTTTGACTCCATAGGAGAAGGTTTTTGGCTTTAGTACAATCTAACTTGAGAAGAGAAGCCTCGTGAAAAGGTATCTTATTAATAACATTATATGCTTCCTTAGGATTTGAAAACCCCCAATTAGATGCAAGATCTTCAATTAAGACTTTAACTGACTTTTCTGCCTGAAAATTTGGTCCAAAATTAAAAGATTCTCCATTTAAAGAATTATCTTGGAAAAGGTTATGACCTAAAGACAAATATCCTGAAAGCGGCTCCAAAACATGTTGCCATGGTCTTGTTGCATCAGGACATCTAATCTGAACACTATCATTGTTAATCCAAGCTTTCATACAATCAACGACGATTCTATCTTTTGCCCAATCACCTCCACCAATTACATTACCTGCTCTTCCTATTCCAATCTTAATATTGTTCTTTTGTTCCAAAAAAGAATGGAAATATGATTTTATTACTAATTCAGCAGCTCCTTTTGAACCGCTGTAAATATCTTTTCCGCCAAGAGTATCTGATTCAACATACCCTTCTAGCTGCTCAACATTGTCGTAACATTTATCACTTGTAATGATTACTGATACACAATCCCAGTCAATCTTTTTTAAGCATTCCATTAAGGATGCTGTTCCTAAAACATTAGCTCTTATTGTATTAAGTGGTTCGGAATATGAAGTAGATACTATTGCTTGAGCAGCTAGATGAAATATGAAATCCGGTCTATTGTCATTTATTATTTTTTTGAGTTTATCCGTATTACAAATATCCAAGAAGAAATGTTTAGAATCCTTTTCAATGTCTAAATCAACAAAATTTGAAGGGTTGGTTGGTATATCTGATGAGACACCAATTACTTCAGCACCAAGTCTTTTTAGCCAAATTGATAACCATGAACCTTTAAATCCTGTGTTGCCAGTAATTAAGACCTTTTTATTCTTATAGATATCTTTAAACAATTTTCTACCAAATCTTCCAAGGTGGACTTGACTCCCACATTTGCTGAAGCTCTTGTTTATCTTTCAATGTATCCATGCATTTCCAAAAACCATCATGATGATAACAATAAAGTTTAGATTCTAAAGCCAAGTTTTCAAGAGGCTCTCTTTCCAAAACAGTTTCATCTCCATTATTTAAATAATTAAAGAGCTCCTTTTCACAAACGAAAAAACCACCGTTGACCCATGAGCCATGGCCTTTTGGTTTTTCAAGAAAGGATTTAACCAAATTATTTTCGTCTTCTTCAAAAGTACCAAATTGTCCATAAGGTTGAACGCCACTCATTGTTATGGAGGCTTCGTTCTTTTTATGAAAATCTAGGAGCTTATTTAAATCAATATTTGAAACTCCATCACCATAGGTTAAAAAGAATTTGTCATCGCCGATGATATGTTCTGCTCTTTTAATTCTGCCACCAGTATTTGTGTTAGTTCCAGTATCAAGAAGAGTAATATCCCATGGCTCTATTTTAGTATCAATAGGTTTTATTTTTTGATTTTTAAGATCTATATTTATGCTTCCACTGTGCAGATGATAGTTAATAAAATAATCCTTAATTATCTGACTTTTGTAGCCTAACAGTAATACG
>MDTD01119639.1_pt1 | contig 16919 bp, 13 predicted proteins | sample 811221 | NCBI WGS metagenome assembly MDTD01 (sample SAMN05326646, study PRJNA326480) | marine metagenome | isolation source: seawater | place: Pacific Ocean: South West | collected 2011 | reverse complement strand
GTCATAGGCTACGATGGGACTCAGTGTTTGACGGCTAGTTGCATTGCCGGCGGCAAGACAGGGGCAGCCTTCCAAGCCCAAGCGGGGTACAAGTACGCAGTTGTTGTGGAACAGCCTCCAGCCACCGCAGCGTTTGCGCGCCTCACGGCGTATTGCGATCTGAACCAAGAGGTGGACTGTTCAGATGGAATCGACGACGACTTCGATGGTCTTGTCGATTGTGCGGACCCGAGTTGTGCAAACAAGGATGCTTGCCCATCTGATTCTGAAGCGGATTGCCAGGACGGTATTGATAACGATGGCGACGGGAAACTAGATTGCGCAGACGAAGACTGCTCGAACGACGATTGGTGCAACGAAATCTGCATCGTCGACTTTCAGGCAGAGTGCGGATTCAGCGATGCACGGGTTTCTGCCGAATTTGGTGCGGACGTCACAAACTATTCCTGTGGCCCAGAGGCAGGCGGCTACGATGTGATTTATCGATTCTCATCGAACACAGCGACTCAGGTCACCGTGGATCTAACGACCGACGTTGAGTCGATGGGACTGTATGGACTCATCGATGGCGGCCAAGGATGTAAGCCGTCAAGCTGCTTTCTCTACAACAACACTCAACTCGTTTTTCCAAACAGCATCGGACAAGTGACCTACGTGGCCGTGGATGCAGGACCGAATAAGGGCGGCTACTACACGATCGAATTCGCCTGTAACAACTAGCTCAAAAACGTTCAGCACCCCGTCCAAATCGACCATTTTGGTCGTTTTGGGCGAAATGTGTTGCCAGAAACGTCCAAAACGCTTATGTTCGTCACCACAGTAAGAGTGTTATAGGGTTACAATGGTTTGTAACCGCATGGTATAGGCTTGTAACCGATACAGTTCTATACCGGAGACGAGTCTTGTTTTGGAACCCAAGTTGTCACAACTAGAACGGCGTGAATTGGTAGCTACGATGGAAGCTGCCCTAGACACAGATGTACCGTCTCTCGCACTGGTAGCGCCGTCCGGATACGGCAAGACGTCGCTTCTCGAACAATACGAGCAAACGGTCGGAGCCCCAGGCACGGTCAGGATCGACCTCTTGCAGTGCTGCAACCACCCAGGACTCTTCATCGACCACCTCGTAAAGGGTCTACTTCGGTGGGATCCAGAGGCAACAGTAAAACCCATTTTATCCGTGAAACGTGCAGTGACGACGGCCGATTATGTCGACGGCCTAACATTAGCCTGCAAACGTGTGTCGAAGGATCGCAAGTGGACTCGAATCAACTGGATTCTCGACCGAGTTGATTCGGTCGATACGGACTCGGCGGTAGACAGTCTTGTGAAATCACTTCTGCAAGAACGTCCACCACAGGTGAGCGTAAAGGTCGTTGCCGCTTCCAGGTCCGCGGCGCCTTCCTTCCTGCAAGACGGAACGGTTTGGAGTCAGACGGAGTTGAGGCTAACCGGGGAGGAGATCGAGGCTCTCTTCCTAAACCGCGGTTTAGAAGCCCCGGATTCAGAGGTTCTCGCGCTTCTTGAGGCGCAAACAGAGGGATGGCCTGCGGCCGTCAACCTGTACGCGGACATCCTATGTCAGATGACAACCGGCGATTGGGCGCCGTACTTGAGTGGCCTTCCGACAGAAGGCGGAGTTGGGAGTAGGTTGGCTATGAGCCTGATGGAGCATCTAGCCTCTCCGGTTCGATATTTTGCAACAACAATCAGTGTTCTGGATGAGGTGACGAGTGCAGGGGTGCAAGCTCTTTTCCTACCTTCAGAGGGCGAGAATGGAGGTCTCGTCGCACTGCCGAAAGACAAGCTTAACATCTATCGTGAAGAATTAGTCGCGTCTCGATTGCTCGCACCGAGTAACGGGGAATGGCGGCTTCATCCACTGTTTAGAAATGCGCTGCGACAGTCGCTCAAGGATCGAAATCCGGAAGGGTATCGGGAATTGAACAGGCGGGCAGCGAAGCACCAATTGGCCCAGGAGGCACCCGTGCATACCAATGCCCTACAGCATCTTTACGAAGCAGAAGATTACGACGAGTTCATGGAATTACTTAAGGGCTCAAGCGCTCAACTTTTGCGCTTGGGACACCAACGCAAGCTTGGAAACTGGCTCGACGGACTCGCGGACAAGTTGCAAGAACTGCCCATATGGGCGAACTACGAACTCGCCAACATCCATTCCCTACGCGGCAATTGGGATCTGACGCGAGAGTACCTTGAGCGCTGTCGCGCTAGTTTGAAAGAACGAAACGAACCCGATGACGTTCTGTGGCTACCCAAGATCAACGCAGCCTATGCGGTGATGTGTGCCCGACGAGGTTGGGTTGCCGACGCGCGAACATATTGCCGTCGTGGGCTCGACTACATCCGGCAGGTTCGTCGACGTCAGGAGCTGGAGCCGGAGATAGAGCGCGAACTTATCTTATTGCAACTGCGGCTACTTGACCGGCTCGCGACGAATAAATACTCCGCCGGCTTGCTGAGCAAGGCTTGGGATGTGTGTACCGAAGCTAGAGAAATCGCGTTGGGTACTGGCGACCGCGCGTTTGAGTGCAAAGCGTTGTCAAAGCTCGGAACGGTAGCACACGTCAAAGGCTCTCTGGCCGTTGCCGAGGAATCGCTTCTCCAGGCATACAACATCGCATGCGAACTCAACGACCCGGTTCAGCGAGTGGAAGCTGAGTACGGCCTGGGGTGGAATTATCTCGACATGGGTGAATTCGGCGAGGCCGAGAAATACTTGGTTGCAGGCGAGGCTGGTGCCGCGGCCCTCGGCCATACCGCCCTGTTGTGGCGAGTGCGTACGACGTTGGGAGTGCTTCGCTTTCTCGAAAACAAGACGAAGGAAGCAAAAATAGCTTTCCGTGCTGGGTACGAACTAGCCGATTCCATTGGAAACCTGGGACTCCGGGGTGAGATGCTCGATTGGTATGCGCTATTTCTGGCACGTATCGGGGAGATCGACCGTGCGCGGGAAATCTTCGAGGAAGCTCATGAACTCATCGGTGGCAAGCTTCGTACACAGCAGCCACTAGCGGCGCTGCACCGAGAAGTCGAGGCAGAGTTGCTACTCGCAGAAGGTCGAGTGGAGTCTGCAGTCCGCGCATACACGTCCGTTGCCGTTCAATATGACGCGATGGGCGCAAAAATGGCGCTCATAAGAGCTCATTGGCGCCTTGCGGAGATAGAACATATGCTCTTTTCGGATGACCGGAGGTCATCTCCAGACGATGTGTTCGAAAACCTAGGCGTAGCGATGGATCTTGCTGCCGAAGCACGTGCGGCTCTCCCTCTTCGACCAGAACACCGGGAATTGGTTGAAGTGGGATACCGTTTCGGAGGCCCAGTAGTCACGCGGATGAGTGAGGACATTCTGGTCAACCAATACGGTGCCGATCTGGCCGCAGTTGACGAGCGGTGGAGTATCAAGGTCGACGACGAGTTTCACGACGATTACGAGCCGTCTGTGGTGGAGCGATACAGGCTTTCCGAAAAGCAAACCGGAGAGCTTGCTGCGTACTGGTCTGTCACGCGCGATTCAGAAAAAACGCTCACCGAAGAGGAACTGCAGACCACGCTTGATGACCAAAAGGGCAGGGTGCTCATGGTTCTGTTGCATGAGCAACACCTCGACAACTTCAAGTCTACGGTTTCTCTTGCCCAGAAGCGTGTGATCCTTCCCTTACTCGTACACTTCCTTCGCAACCATGAAGAGGAATTCACGATGGCGGAGCTTGCACAGTATGTCTGGAAAGCAGACAGCTTGGACAACTCTATGCGCACCAAGGTGAAGGTCGCAATTTCACGACTGAGAAGTCTGTTGGGTAAGCGGCGAAAGTACATAGTAACCGGTCGGCGTGGTGGCGAAGGTCGCCGCGGTGATGTGACGTATAAGCTGTCGCCTCGCATCGACTTCCAACTCATTGGTCATGTCGGAGACGAGTACTGTCCAGATGACCTGTTGACCGCCTAGCCGAATTCTTCGGTTAGTCTCGAGTGTAATGCAGACTCGACCTTTCCTTTGAAGGGTCGAGCGAGCATTCCCAGTTTGACGTCGACTGATATGGTTTGGTCGTCCACAGTGAAAGACCCCTTGAAGCCCTTGCCTGTCATGTTGGCCTTGAGGCCGCCCTTTTCCCACGTGACGTCATTGAAAAGGTGCGGCTTGGCGGCAAGGAGTTCTTTAAGAAGTGCGGAGGTCCGCTCCGCTGCGTCTGCGGCGTTGGTACCGTGCTGTATCGCGTAAGAAATGGCTGACATACTTCAGAGCCTTTGAGTCTTTCTCAGTAGGATTTCGCAATACCTCTCCTCGCTCTTTGTGTAAAGTCGGCGAACAATACGTTGCCGGCCTAACCGTTTGCAGGGAGACAGAGAATGCGAACCGTCTATCTGAGCTTGTTCATCCTAGGTATCAGCGTTCTTCCGAGGTCCGCAGCCGCCGCTGGTGGGAGTGCCGTGGCGACGGCGCACCCTCTGGCGACAGCTGCAGGAACCCAAATTCTATCCGAAGGCGGTAATGCAGTCGATGCAGCGATAGCGATTTCCTTTGCTTTGTCGGTTGTTGAACCCTGGTCCTCAGGAATCGGTGGTGGTGCCTTTATGGTGGTACGCATGAAGGGCAAAACACGCACTTGGGATATGCGTGAAACGGCACCTTCCGCGGCAACTCGGGGGATGTTTGTGAAGGACGGTAAGGTTGTGCGTGGCTTGAGTACGCGCAGTGCGTTAGCTGCGGGGATACCAGGTCTTGTTCGGGGGCTGGCCGCGGTTCACGCAGAATACGGAAAACTACCCTTCAGGCGGTTGGTTGAGCCGTCGATTAGACTAGCGCGGGACGGTTTTCTGGTTAGCCAGCGTCTGCGTGACGCGATCACCAATGTAAAGGAGGGCCTCAATCCTAGCGCAAAAGCGATCTTCTTAGACTCCAAGGGTCGTGTTCCAGCCGTCGGAACCAGGCTAAAACAGCTCAACCTCGCAGGTACGCTGGAACGCATCGCGGCAACCAGCGGAGCCGATTTCTACACGGGAGTATTGGCTAAAGAACTCGTGCGGTCGGTCAAGGCGGAAGGCGGAATATGGACTGCAAAGGATCTGAGTTCCTACGCTGTGAGAGAGCGAACTCCCGTTACAGGGAGATTCCGTGGTTACGAGATCCACAGCATGGGCCCACCCAGTTCCGGGGGATTGCTGCTGGTACAGCTTCTTGGGGTGTGGGAGGAACTCAATCGCGGGTACAAGCCTGAGGAACGTGGCTACGCGCATGACATGGCTGAGTCGACTAAACGAGCTTTCGCCATGCGAGCAGTGGGACTTGGTGATCCCGATCATGTGCGGGTCAAACGCGAGAAATTCACAGGACCATCGGTGATAAAGGAGCTTGCGGGGCAGGTGAGGGCGGCAAAGAGGGCAACACCGGCCCAGGCGATCGGGCACGTCCTCGTTCGGCCAGAAGAACGCACGGATACGAGCCATTTTGGAGTGCTTCACGCGAACGGAGATGCGGTTGCATGCACTCAGACGATCAACCTCATGTTTGGTAGTGGCTTGGTAGCGGGCAACACCGGTGTTGTTTTGAACAATGAGATGGATGACTTTTCCGCACTACCTGGGGCGCCCAACGCATTTGGTCTTGTTGGAGATGAGGCGAATAGCATTGCACCGGGCAAGCGTCCTCTTTCGAGCATGACACCAACATTGGTGCTGAAAGATGGCAAGGCCGTCGGTGTCTTTGGGAGTCCAGGAGGATCACGGATAATCACAGCAACGTACCAGTCGATTCTTAACGTGATTGAGAACGGGTGGTCCGTGAAAAAAGCGCTGGCTTACCCGCGCATGCATCATCAGTGGTTTCCCGATGCGATTCTTTATGAGCCAGCCCGTTTTTCGCCAGAGCAGCGTAAAGCTCTTGAGCAATTAGGGCATACGCTTCGTGAAAGTATACCGATGGGTAATGCGATGGGGCTTTGGCGTCACGCCGATGGAACATTTGAGGCGGAAGCTGATCCTCGCGGCGAGGGTTCTGGACAGATCAATCGATGAATACGGTGGTGGTAGGCTATGCGCGACTCCGACGATATCAAACCCTTGACTCACGTTCATGGGTGCACAACATTTCGACGCCCGGATTAAGGAAAAGCATATGAGTGCATCCGATTACTATAAGACACTAGGCGTCGAGAAAACTGCGTCGACTGACGAGATCAAGCGTGCTTTCCGCAAGCTCGCGATGAAATATCACCCTGATCGCAACGCGGACGACGCAGGGGCTGAGGCCAAGTTTAAAGAGGTTAACGAGGCTTATGCAGTGCTCTCCGATAAGGATAAACGACGCCAGTATGACGTCTACGGTGCGGACGGTTTTAGGGCTCGATACAGCCAGGATGACATCTTCAATTCCTTCGACTTTTCTCGCATCTTTGATGAACTTGGAATGGGAGGCGGACGCTTTGGAGGCATCTTCCAAGGTGGACGTGGCGGTGGTTTCAATCCATTTACAGGCCAACGACAGCAAACTCGTCCTCAGAAGGGCCAAAGCATAGAGCAAGAACTGACCATCGGTTTTCATGAGGCCTTCGGCGGCGGCGAACGAACCTTACAGATCCAGGGCCCAGCGGGAAGAGAGAGCATTAGCGTAAAAATTCCTGCGGGTATCTCTTCGGGCAAGAAATTACGTGTACGCGGAAAGGGCCAGCTTTCTCCCACGGGTGGTGAGCGAGGAGATCTCTTTCTCCGCATCGTCGTGGCGGAGCACCCGATCTACAGCGTTCGCGGGAAACACATTGATATGGATCTGGATGTTTCCCTTACGACGGCGATTCTAGGTGGCAGCGTAGAGCTTACAACACCCTCCGGAGAGGAAAGAAGTCTCAAGCTTGGTGCGCTTACGTCGAATGGAACACGACTACGGTTGCGAGGAGAGGGATTTCCTAGCAGCAGCGGTGCTTCAGGGGATCTTATCGTTCGTATTGTTCTGGCAGTACCCAACGAAATTACAGAAGAACAACGTGCACACTTTGAGGCGCTCCGTGAAACCGGCCTTTAAGAGCCGTCCCACTCTTTTTCTGTCTCGAAGTCCTGTTAACCGATGGTGTTCGAACTCTCTCATGAGTTAAAGCCTTGACAGACCCACCTCGCTGGCTATTCTCGCGCCGACGTGGCCAGGTAGCTCAGTCGGTAGAGCAGGGGACTGAAAATCCCTGTGTCGGCGGTTCGATTCCGTCCCTGGCCACACATTTTAACCCCTTATGCGAAGGGGTTGGGGATTGCTCCGTCGTCCTCTTCTTCGTCCTCTTCTTCTTCGGCGTCTTCGTCTTCGATGTCGATGACGATTACGGACCGATCGTCCTCTGTACGTCGCGCTGCTAGGCCTGCGATGGCTTCAGCAAGTTGATCCGTAGACTCAATGCCTGCGTGGCATTCCAAGAGTTCCGTGTCTTCTATGTGGGAGTGTACGCCGTCCGTTGTTAGAACGAAGCAGTCTCCATCGTTCACTTTACAGCATGCAACTTCGACGCGGAGTTGACTCGGTTGGCCTACCCCCTGGTCGAGGGCTTGGTGAAGCGGAGAGTCGTCTGGAACCTCATCGCCGTTCGTGATCATGCGGGCCGCAATAGAATGCATTCTGCTGAGGCGAGTGATCTTGTCCCAACGTACTAAAATGGCCCGCGTCATACCCACGTGAGCGATGACAGCGTGGCCCTTTCCGACAACCAAAAGCGTAGCGGATGTCATCGGTCCATCCTCACCCTCTGGCAAGCCGTATTCGTGACGCATCACTTTGGCTGCGCGTGAAAACAGCATGACAACTGCTCGCCGGAGAGCTCCAGGATCCGGGTCCGTAGGCTCCACATCCGCGAGCATTCGCGCGAGAACCACAGCGTTCGTTTTGACCGTCTCCGTGAAGATAACTCCGGGTGGTCGCATTCCTTCAGCACATACTTGACTGTCCGCGACCACATACACGCCGCAGATATCATCAACGAAGGTTGCGTCGGTAGCTGTTGGATTGGCCGCACCCACGTGCGTGGATGTGGCACTCATCGAAATGAAGCTCACTGCCTAATTGGCCTTATAAGGTGTGGGTAAATCATAGGGGGGGGAGATATGTTCTATTTCCCGACTTAAAGCTCGCACGAGTCTAAGCGATGTCCACACAACCGTCGAAAAATCGGCGACGTAACTTCGTTACCGGATTGAGGTGAGGAGTGTGCACCTGCGTGAGAGTTCTCGAAGAAGGAAGAGCCTCTCATTGCAGACACAGTCACACTAAGAATCCAGCAGGGCCCTCATTGCCTCGCTGCAGGGGATCCCTCAGTATCTTTGCTCTACAGGGCGGGCAGATTGTATAGCTCCTGCTAAGAGCAACGGATTCTTCCAGTTCGTCAGCCGAAACATGCTGGGTTTTTTTAAGAATCTTCGAAATTTCGTGTGACGAATCCTCGGTCGTGTCCTGGAGAACGCCATCAAACCCACTGACGATTTGGAGGGATAGGACATAATGCAGGGCGCCCGGAGCAATCATGCAATCACAGCGGGAGCAAGTCGTCATGTGTGTGGTTACTTGCAAAATACCTCTGCAGGTCAACAGAATCGTTTTTTGGGTATCTGAGAGTAGCGTGAAGAGACTTCAACAATGGGTACGCGACTGCTAGTCTACAGAAAAAGGTCGGTGGAATATGAATAATGCTCAGTTTGAAGACGCTCTAGGAGAGCTTTTCTCCAGAGTGATTGCGGGTTCTGGTACCTTGGATACGGATGTCCGTTTAGCGATCGCGAATGGCAAAGATATGCCCCAAGAGTTCGCGACGCTCACACACAAAATACACCAACACGCGTATCGGGTGACAGACGAAGATGTGGATTCCGTACTCCAGGCCGGATTTCACCAGGAAGACGTCTTTGAAGCCGTGGTATCGGGTGCCGTTGGTGCATCTGTGGCTCGCTGGCGGGTCTACTTGGAAAAGAGAGAGGAGGCCACCGATGCGTCTTGATGTTATCGAAACGAAGCATCGCCGGCTCAAGCACCGGTTTATGTTCAAACTCATGCCCTTAATGATGGGGATGAAGGTACCCGACGTGATGAAGGTTTTGACCTTCAGGAGCGATTACTTCGGGGAGCGATTCGCTGCCATGGTCCATGAGGCGATGCGCGGTGACTCAGAGTGGGAACCAGCGAAGCGGGAGTTGTTTGCGGCCTTCACAGCGCGTGTGCACGAATGCCGCTTCTGAACGAGTGCCCATGGCGCGGTCGCGTCGGAAGGCCTCGGAAAGGAACTGACGGATGCTGTCCTTGAAGATTACAAAACGGCGCCTCTCGATGAGGCGGAGCGCGCCCTGTTTGCCCTTCTGGAGAAGCTCTCTCTAACACCAGATGCCGTAACCACGGAAGATACGTTAGCTCCAGAGCAGCTGGGTTTGAGTCGTCAGGCAGTACAAGACGCGGTTCATGTGTGTGTTTTGTTTAACGTCATCGTTCGAATTGCGGACGCGCTAAACTTCGACATTCCGCCAGATGCAGCATTTGAAAAGATGGCCAAGATGTCGCTTAAAAATGGGTATAAGCTCTGAGAATGGTTCAGCCTAGTAGGTACTAACTCCCACAGTAGCTGTGATGGAAACTGACGCCTGCACCGAACCACTCAGAGTCGTGGCAGCGGTGACACTAGCATCGGCTGAAGCCACGAGGTCTTCAGCAAAAAAGAGCAAGCACTGCGGTAACCCTGCGACTGCTTTTGCGGCCGGCGGGTACGTTTGCGACACCTCAATACCTGCCTCAACCAAGAGGGCGCCTTGGATGAGGGCACCGTTTATCAGGGCTGGTAGATTTTCTACCAAGGCCGCAACCGCTTCTTGATCGATGGTTTCGGCCCCATAGATCGTGACAGTCGGAGGAACACAGTCCGCTTGGAAACTTGCTTGCGCCCTACAGGCAGCTTCGCAGTCGGTATCGATCTGGCAATCTGGTGGATCGAGTTGAGTTTCGCAGCGGGGTGCCTGGTAATCTACGGTGCAGCCACCCTTGCATGCGACGTCGACGCCGCAATTGATTTCGGCATCTGCAGCTAAGCGGCAGGAGCCGCTGCACGTTCCCTCGCAGCGACCGGCACAATACCCGTCACTATCGGATCCATCGCAGGTCCCGACACATGTTCCTCCGCAGCTACCAGAGCACTGTGCATGCATCTCCGCTGTTCCTTGGCAGACGGCTCCGCCGACGCAAGCGCCCGAGCAAATGCCACTAAGGTGCCCAGGATCGCATCGGGTAACGACTGAGCCAGGATCACATGAAACATCGACCATGCAGCTACTTTCGCAGGCAAATTGGGCCTGCGCGTCAACGAAACATTGTCCGCCCTCTACACCGATGGTGACATCCTTGAAGACCTCCTCGATACCGGCCTTCGCTTCGTCACATGCGTCTACCAAATCCTGGTCGGTTATCTCTCCACCGGTGGCAGGTACCTCTTTGCCCAGAGAAAGTGCAATCTGAGTACATGCATCCGTAATTTTGTCGCGCATCCCCGTTGCAGCCGCATCTAGTTTCGTAGCTGCAGCTGATAATGCCTCGACTTTTGCAACGAGCTGGGTGTCACAGCCAATGTCGTCCGCTTCGAGGTTAAAGTCGCAAGCTGAAAAGCTAACGGCTAATCCAAGCAAAAGGACTGTGGACAGGTTGAGGTGCGATGTCATTCCGGACTCCTTTGAAGAACCTGGCCCCATGATGGCCAAAAATGAAGTTCGGGTCTAGCTCGCGCGGCATTAGCCTAAACGACCGGCTTGATCTTGCTAGTCTGAGTTCGTTGGTAGATTCCAGAAAGGTGCCTTGGACCGAGCCTTGATACCTGATTCACCCTCGATGTTGACGAAGGGCTTGACCAACCGTGGGGTAAATTTCAATTCAGGGTCGAGACTGTAGAGATCCATCTTGATTGGAAGCTCTTCATCCATCAAGTCCAACGCGTTTAAGACTCCTTTAGGTTCATCAAGGCGGGTGGGGTCTTGTGCGAGGATAGACACTTCCGCTTTTTCCAAGAGCTCAGCAACGATGTACTCGATCGATGTTCTGTCGATAGGCTTGTCGGAGATAGCCTCTAGTTTTTCAGTCATGAAGGCTATCACTCGCCCGCTCATGGTTCCGCTTCCTGTCAGGCCTTTAAGGACGACATCTGCTTCACGTTGACTCGTTTTTACCTGGTCGAGTCCCGCGTTGATGTTGGAAAGAGCGGTTGTTGCATCCCCTTCAGTGGAGATGGATGTAGACCCACCGAATAGTCCGTTTAAGGTCATGTTCGGAAGCGGGAGTGTGATTTGATGGGTTCCTTCGCCCCTAATGGAGACCTGAAAGCGCAATGCGGCAGGATGTCCGCTCAACAAATCAATGTCCTGGTAGGACGAATCTTTCGAGGTCACATCCAACTCGGACGCCAACTCCTGGTAGGATAAATCGTTGAGCGCTCGTTCGGAGTCGGTCATCGATGAGTCGCTTGCTGTGGATGCAAGTGTCTGCATGGAGAACAGTGTCGGCTCTATCGATGCGAGCGAATTAGAGAAGATGTTCAGAAGAGTTGTAGCTTCGTTGATGTTTCGTCCGGCTGTTTGAAATCCAAGCAATTGAGAGCGGTAATGAGACGCCGTCGTTACGACGGTGGGACGGACATCATGCGGGGTCCGAGTTCGAAACGCGTGAAAGCGCTCCTTGGCCTCGAAGACACCGGTAGATGATTTACCCCAGTTAGTTTGGACGACCGCGTATTTTATCCAATCGGAAAGCGGAACATTACGGTTGGCGATACTAAGCGTGGGTATACCCAGTTCTTTGGTCATGGCATCCTCCAGTAGGCGTCCTATCCTGATCCAATCCAACCTCTGCCGTTGGACGATCGGGAGCACGTCGTACACATCTAGCGATGCGCCGTCGTGGACATTTTGCGGTAAACGTTACCCGTTCTCCTCGAGCGTTCACCGGTTTGTAGGCATCAAAGTCAATTGATGCCCCAAGGTTAAGGGAACGGTGCGCTGAATGCAAGCCTGGAGCATGTCAGCGGGTGCAATACGCTGAAGTGAATTGCATTCTAGGATGCATTCGACCCGTCGTCTTGGAGCCTGACACCCTGCTCTTCGAGCCATTTACTTAGTTCGACCGTACGAATACCCGATGCCTCTAGGCCTGGTAGCACAACCTCCGCGAGGACCGATGAGAAGAGTGCAATCCGACGGGAGTCGTTCAACTCACCGTGATCGGCGAGCCGAGGGCTGTCACGTGTACCGTCTCGCATCAGAATTTCGTCAATACCGAGTTGAGAGAACATCGAAACAAGTACAGACGGAAAGAACGTTCCGTGACCCAGCGCAGTTTCGTGGCTTAAATGTGCCCATCCGAGCTTGCTGTGGTTCACCTCGTCTCGAAGTATTGTACGAACCGCATCTCGAATACGTTCCACGGTTGCAAACGTTAGCGTGTCGACGAGCATTGCCGTATTCACTGTTTCCGTAATGCAGCAGAATGCGACGATCTCGAAGAGAAGGGCGTCCTTTTTTCCCAAATTCGACGGAGCAAGAGGCACAGCATCTACTTCAGTATGCCTGTTATCGAAGGGGAATCCGTATTCCTCGGCGATCTCGCGACACAATATGGCATGACGTTTTTCGTCCTCAACAGCATTTTCCGCGAGACGAATAACTTCCTGAGCCGCACCCGTGTCGCGTAACTCCATGGCCAGACGTTTGAAGCGCTTCGAAGCCCTTAACTCTGCCTCGTAGCGAAAATTCCAAGTCTCGGCGACGCGCATCCGTTCGTCTGGATTCAACTCCAAGGCTCAATCCTAGCTTGGGCAGCATGGATGCTTTTGAGCCCCCATGAGCCAACAGCAGTTGGTGGCCCCTTCGTCGCCAGAGGGCTCGGGGCAGATAACCTCTGAACCTGTATCTTCGCACACCTTGCTGCAGTCCATCGCGTTCGAACGCGGGCCTTTGGCAGGCTTCGTTTCACGCGGGTCTGCAACCTTCTGCTCAGGCGGTGGCGCAGACTCAGTAGTGTTAGAGGCGGGGGACGATTGAGTTGGTGTACTTGCGCAGCCAACTGTGAGAGCACCGCCTCCGATGACGAGCGTATGATAGAGCTTATTGAGTTTCATGGTTGCCCCTGAACGACTAGAGTATGTACCAAGTTGCCTCAGCATGCCCCAATCGAGTTCGGATCGTCTAGGGTCGAACTGTCTTTGTTTGAGGTGGTTCAGAGGCCCGGGCAGCAAGGATGCTTCTTAGCTCCCATGAGCCAACAGCAATTCATTCCGTTCATTTCTGGATCCGGACACAACATTCCTCGCCCTTCACCATCGCACTCGCTGCACTTGTCGTCGCTATTTTCTGGTTTTACAGCCGAAACTTTAGCCGGTTCCGCGCTGCTAGCCACAGGTTCTGCCGGCTTCTCTTCAGGGGGGGCATCGTCCGGGGATGCTACGGGAGAAGCACTCGACTGGTGGCTGCTCGCACAACCCGCTAGGAGTAATCCCCCACCTACGACGAGCGAGTTGTACAGTTTGTGGCGCTTCATAGGATAATCCTCTTGGTTTTGAAACGAATCAGGATGGTGCAACGACGACTTTTCATAAGCCAATGCTTGGTGGTTTTATTTCCTAACATGTCGATCAGCTACGGATCTTACTTAATAGCTTCTTACCCGCGTGGTGATCCGGAGCCTCTTCAAGAAGACGTGACAGGTACTGTCTCGCTCGCGTGGATTCTCCCATTTCGTACGATGCTCTCGATAGATTGAATAAGACTGCTTCCCGATCTTCGGCGTTATCGAGCTTATGACGCTGCATCAACAGGCTTTGGTGCACACGCAGTGAACGGACCCAACGCTCTCTCCGCGTTAGCAATTTCCCATAGTCCAGTAAATTTGGAATGTATGTACCGTCTGCATGCAATGACATACGGTAGTAATCGAGTGCCTTCTCGTCCTCTCCGTTTTCCTCAAGCAGCTTAGCAAGCTTGTGAGCGAGTTGAGGAAGGTCTCGGGTTACCTTCTTGGCATCGTAATAATTCACTAGCCACTCAAGCGTGGGCAGAGCTTGAGCGTAGGCCTCTTTTTGCATGTAGTAATCGACGAGCATTTCGGCTGCTTCAACGCTATCTCGGCGAATCTCTCGAGCCTTTCGGATCCAGTCGGTAAACCCTTCCTCGTCTCCTAATTCTTTCCAGCACATGCGTGCCAACTCGAGCGCACGCTCTGATTGTTCTGCTGGGGTTTCAGCGACCTCAAATTCATTTTCTAGAATATGTTTTAAGTCTTCGAATGAGCCTGTTTTCTCAAAGACTGCACGAAGCAGTTCGGCCAGTCGGGGGTGCCTCGAATCAAGCTCCCGGGCTTCCAACACGAAGGGTAGGGCTCCATGGGCGTCATCTAAGTGATGACTGTAGATTTCGCTAAGTGTCAGAAGGACACTTAGTCGCTCTGCTCCTAGGGCATTAGGGAGTGCCCGCTCTAATCGCATTGCAGCCGCGTGTATATCGTCGCCAAGTGCTATCTTTATTTCCGCGTCCAGTACGGACGCCTGTGGGTGGTAGGGGTCGGACGCAAGAACGGTCTCGATAAGGGGACTTACCTGGTCTCGCAGGTCGTCCTGCGACTTCGCAACCCGTGCTGCAGCCATCAGCCGGGTATTTTTTGCATCTGTGTCGCTTTCTAGTGCAGCCCGCTGTTGGCTCAGCTCGACGAAACGACGAAAGCGCTTTTGTGCCAGGCAGATATCCAGAAGTCCATCAAGAGCGGAGATGTTGTTGGAGTCCACTTCGAGCGCTCTCTCGAATGCGTTCGAGGCCTCACTGATGTCGTCCAGTTGCTCTCTGCTGATGTGTCCAAGCTCCAACAAGACGGGCAGAGACTCTCCTTCAGTTTCAAAAAGTTCGATTTTGCGTGATAAGACGCCGGCCAATTTTCGCCATTGCTTTCGATCTCGATAAGCACCAGCAAGTGCGTGTGCTGTCTCAAATGCATTCGAATCGAGACGCCATGAGCCCTCAAACGATGTAAGTGCTTTATCCAGATAACCACGCTCTTGGTAGTGTTGTCCCAGCCAGTAACTAAGGCGCCCGCGATCGGAGGGGAGGCTTGTCGCGCGTATCTGCTCTTCTAATAATGTTTCGACCGATTCAAGGTCTCCCACTTCCCGGTACAGTGCTAGCAGACGCTCTACTGACGCGACTTCGCCTGGCTGCTCATCTAAACTTCGCATGCATGCTTCACGCATCCCTTCTCGATCTTCTCTCCGACGAGCAATCTCGTAAAGCTCGGCCAGCAGCGCTACACGCTCTGAACGCTCAGTCGCAACCTCGAGAAGACCTTTCGTGCACGCTTCGAGCTCATCTAGGTCATTTGTACCGCGTGCGAGTCGTACCATGGAGCGCAGTGCATGGGGGTGCTCAGGGGCAAGGCTTTGCACCTCTTTAATGGCAGCCCTCGCTCCCTCTTCATCGCCAAGTCGTGTTTCTCGTAATTCGGCTAGCCGGAGTAGGAGTTCGACTCGCAGGTCCGTATCCTCCGTCCCACGACCAACATGCACAAGGAGTGCAGCCATTTCCGGATACAAATCACGTTTGGCCGCTAATGCATCCATTTGGGCTAGGATTTCGAGCTTTTCATCGTCGTAGTCTAATGCCTTTCCTAGGCACTCGAAGGCACGTGTCTGATTTCCGAGCTCTTGCTCGTAAAGACGCGCCATTTCTCTCATCAGGCTTACGCGTGGTCGCGTGTCCACAAGTGCGTCCGCCTGAGCCTCTAGTAGTCTTATTACTTTGCTCCAATTCTTGTCCGCACGCGCGAGTGGTTCCAAGGCTGCAGCGGCCTGTGCCGCAGTCGTAGGATCAAGCAGGCCTCGCTCTAAGCGATTTATTGCCGGATCATGCCTCGGAACATGCTGGAGAACCTCCGCCATCATCGTAATCGCTGCGGACATATCCCCCTCATCATCGTAAGACCGTGCCATCTCGAGCAGTAGTTCGACCCGCTCTTCTCCTTCCACTTGGCCTAGCTTATTCGAGATTAACTTGCGCAATGAGTCCCATCGTCCCGCTTGCCGGTAGAGGTCCTCTAAGGCGCTTAACCAAACCTCGTTACCAGGCTCAATGGCTATCATCTGCTCGTAGGTCGAGGCGATGATCGAAGGATCAACGCGGGCACGAGTCTGAAGTGAGGCGAGCCATTCCAGTGAATGCGCCTCTTTATGGCTACCGGATAAGGCCGAGGAAACGCGCTCACCAATCACAACAAGTGTGTCCCAACAGCCGTGTCTATCTCCGACGCCATTGAGATACTGTTCAATCAGTAAGCTCTCCTCGGATGTGGCATGCTCGACAAGAACATCGCCGGCGAGTGCAATGGCTCGCGAGGGTGATCTGAGTTTCACCTCTGCGACTTGCGCCATCCGTATCGCCGCTTGAACTTCTTGGGCAACGTCCGTTTTGGTTTCCAAGATGACGTTCAGTGCCTCAAGAAGTCCCTCCCAGTCTCCCGCTTCAACGAGCAAGGGTTCCAGGCGTTGGGCTGCCTGAACACGCGTCGTTGTGTCCTTAAGCGCTGCGCGCAGGGTTGCCATGGCGGCTTCGTTGCGCGCTAGGTCCGGGGCTATCTCATCCAGTGTGTCGAAGAGCGTCATAGCGTCTTCTGAGCGGTCGAGGTACTGGGCCGCAAGTGTGGCTTGTGATGCGATCAAGGTTGCTTTCTCGCTATCCTCCTCCGCGATATCGATAAGCGACGTCAGGACGTTGAAGAGTTCCGTCCAGTTCTCTCGCGAACGTTCGATGCGGGCGAGTGTTTTGAGCGCAAACCGATGATTGGTATGGAGGGATAGCATTGTTCGACAGCGTTCAGCAGCGCCATCCAGATCCTCTAGTTGTGTCTCAAGAACCTGAGCTGATTT